>OIXH01002023.1_pt1 | contig 21257 bp, 15 predicted proteins | sample 1587741 | NCBI WGS metagenome assembly OIXH01 (sample SAMEA3888916, study PRJEB22519) | human gut metagenome | biome: human gut; feature: human-associated habitat; material: faeces | place: Denmark | collected 2011 | reverse complement strand
CTTTCATAGTAAGCAGATTTATGTACGCTTCCACAAAGCCGTGTTTATCGTAGGGAACGACTATCGGGCACACCGACGGTCCGAACACGGTCTTCATCTGTGTAAATACGCGGTAAAAATCGCTGTTTTCGACTTCCATACAGGTTACGGCAAGCATACGAGCCTTGTTCTGCAATTCGGCAAGCTGATACGCTTTTATCGTACCGGGGCAAACGCCGTCTTTTCCGTTTACCGTGACGATGACACTTTCCGCGGCTCTCATGCCCTCGTACATTCCGCCCACAAAATCAAACTGACCGGGCGCGTCTATAACGTTTATCTTAGTGCCGTTCCATTCCATATTGGCAACGGCTGCGTTTATTGATATTTTACGCTTTATCTCTTCCGCGTCGAAATCGCATACTGTGTTGCCCTCCGCGGTGTTGCCCATTCTGTCGGTAAGTCCGCATTTAAAGAGCATAGCCTCCGCGAGAGCGGTCTTTCCGCTGCCGCCGTGTCCTGCCAAAACAACGTTTCTGATGTTATCCGCTGTGAATGTTTTCATCTGAAGTGTACCCCCGTTATTAATTGATAATGGACAATGGATAATGGACAATTCGGCGCGTTTTGAGGAACAAATTGAGCATTGCCACTGTACGTTATAATTATTATACAATAAATCTTCACAAATTGCAAGCGTTTTTGTGAAAATCTTCGTGCAATTTTCAAAAAGGGGGTTGATTTCGCAGAAAATATGTTGTATAATTATTATGAGATATTATGTACAAAAAGGATTTGATACTATGATAATTTTACCGCAGCAAGTCACCGAGGCGCTGGATATACTTGAAAATTCGGGATTTGAGGCTTATGTTGTCGGCGAATGTGTCCGCGAGATGATCTTGGGGCGTTCGCCGCAGGATTTCGACATAGTGACGAACGCCGAGATTAACGATATTCTTTTCGCGTTCCGCGATTACCGTATATCCGACGAGGGCATGGGTAAGGGCGAGATAATGGTCACTATTCTCGGAATGGTGATAGCGGTGTCGCCTTACCGCCGCGAGGTAGTCGGCGCGAGAGTTATGTACGCTCCCGACTTGGACACCGATCTGGCGCGGCGCGGCTTTACTATGAACGCCATGGCGTTTTCTCCGAAAACGGGGCTTATCGACCCTTATGACGGCAAGAGCGCTCTTGTGGGCGATGAAGTCAAAAAGATCGTCGCTATCGGCGAGAACGTTACCGTTAATGTAAAGCAGGGCGGTCAGCCCATAGTGCAGACCGTTTACGATATGACAAAGAGCTTTTCCATGTGCCCGTCTAGATTGCTTGAAGCTATACGCTATTGCTCCGAGGACGAGTACGAGATAGAAGAACAGACCCGAAACTGTATGCGGGCGAATGTCGCGTGCTTCGATTACGCGGATGCGGATTCCGTGCGCGAGGAGCTGCAGCGTATCGTTATGGGAAAATTCGCGGCGCGGGCGCTCGAACAAAACTCCGATATCCTGAAGTATATCCTCCCCGAAATAGAGCCGTGTATCAACTGCGACCAATGCTCGCCGCACCACGATTTTACCGTTTGGGTGCATATCTGCAAGGCGGTGGGATACGCCTTGCCCGAACCGTCCATACGCTTTGCGATGCTGTTTCACGATCTGGGAAAGCCCGACTGTATGTCGCTCGACAAAAACGGGCGCGGGCATTTCAAGGGTCATGGAGAGCGCGGCAGACTGCTTGCCGAGGGGATAATGCGGCGGTTGGAGTTCCCGAAAAACCTCAGTGATGAAATAAGCTGGCTTGTGTTTCATCACGACGTCAAGATACCCAAGGAGCGCAAGGAGCTTAAAGCGCTTATCCGCGAGCTGGGTCCGCAGGATCTTAAAGCTCTTTTGCAATGCGAGATCGCCGACAGCCGCGCGCGCAAGCTCGATGTTAATATGGAACTTCCTCCGCAAACCGTGGCTCTCAACAAGTCGCTTGCCGACCTCAACGATATAATAGCCACCAACGAGTGCTATGAAATAGGTCAGCTTGCCGTAACAAAGCGCGAACTGCTCGACAGAAAGCTCGTTCGCAGTGACGAAGAAGCTGAACAGCTTATGAACGCGCTGTTCGATATCGTTCTTGACAAGCCGTCGTTCAACAACCGCCTTATGCTTATCGACATAGCCGAAAAGAGCAAATCCAAGCTGGAGCAGATAGAAGCGGACAAGCGCCGTGCCGAGGAGGAACGCGAGGAGCGCGAACGCGTCAAACGCGCCAAGGGCAGACGTGCCGAACCGATATTCTCCAAGAAAAAGAAACCATGATTTTTTTTGCGAACTTTTTGTACAGCCGTCGTAGGATAATCGCCGTTATTTTAATTGTGACCGCGGTCTTCACACTGTTTATGCTTCTTTACGGAGTGCCGCGCTCCGCCGTGTTTTACGCGCTTATTATATGCGCGGTCGTAACGGGCGCTGCGGCGCTGGGTGATTTTATCAGATATCGGCGTAAGTGCCGCGTTTTGTCGCAGCTTGAAAACGAGATCTTACTTACGCTTGAACATCTGCCCGAACCCGATACCGAAAGCGAGAGTGTTTATCAAGACCTTTTGGAAACGCTGTTCATCGAAAAGAACTCCTTACAAACGGCGGCGGACAGCCGTTACGACAACGCCTCGGAATACTTCGCTATGTGGGCGCACCAAATAAAAACTCCGATAACTGCCATGAGCCTTGTTCTGCAAAGCAGCGATTTCCCCGAAAAAGAGGAGTTCGCCGAATATCTTCGGCGAATAGAGCAGTATGTCGAAATGGCGCTGTATTACATACATCTTGATAACGACGAGAGCGACCTCGTTATAAAAACTCATTCTCTCGATGGGATAATAAAACAGGCTCTGCGGAAGTTTTCAAAGCAGTTTATCCGCCGAAAGCTGAAGCTCGTTTACGAGGAGCTTGACGTCAATGTGCTGACTGACGATAAGCTGCTGCTTTTTGTTATCGAGCAGCTTATCTCGAACTCGTTGAAATACACAAAGCACGGAAGTATCGAAATAACGCTTGAAGCCCCAAATGAGCCTGTGCTGCTTATTCGTGACACGGGTATCGGGATAGCTCTCGAAGACTTGCCGCGAATATTCGAGCGCGGCTTTACGGGGCAAAACGGGCGTTCCGACAAAAAGGCTACCGGTATCGGGCTGTATCTTTGCCGCCGTATCTGTGAACGTCTGGGGCACACGATAACGGCACGTTCCGATGAAAACGGTACGGAAATGCGTATAGATATGCGACCGAAAGGGGTCGATACGCGCGAATGAGCCGCCAAATTAACCGAATACAACAATCGCTTGCCGACTGTATGGCAAGCGATTTTCGTTTTTATAAGCCGTTCCCGCCGCCTAATACTAATTCCAAATCAACATATAGACATTAATTTAATATCCCGCACCTGTCATCAAGTCGAATTTCGTCTATACATTGAACGGGAATTAGTATATGCACTCAAAGCCTTTCGGCTGTTAGCAGCAGCGATAAACGCACAGAACCTCTCGGCGATACGCCGTTCTTCCTCGTTCGCGCATAATCCGCACCTCTCCCTTTCGGCAAGCCGCATTAAGCGAATATCGGCTGCTGCCCGCGATATTCCGCACATACGCGCTATTTCTTCGGACGAATTCACCCCGCAAGCGTTCAGAACGACAAGTGGAGCCAACAGCTCCGCGGCGAAGCAGTCCGCGTTCCGCTCTTCGCTTTGTGAGAGAGCGTCTTTGCCGTCCAAGTGCCCCAAAACGCAGTGCGAAAGCTCGTGAGCCGCCGTGAAACGCCGCCTGCGGTCGCCACAGGAGTTTTCGTTCAGCGCTATTCCCAAAATGCCGGAACATTTGAAGCAGAAACCCAATGGAAATTGCATATACAGCTTATGAACGTCAACTCCGAAAAAGCTCGCTGCCGTTTTGTAGTTTACAACCTTGATCCCCAACGCGGCAGCGATCGCCACGGGATCGACGGGCAGACGGCAAACCCCCGCTTTTTCATATATATCCGAAAGCGTCATTTGCGGCTCCTTCCATAGTCGGGCAAGTCAAGCAGGTCTTGTTTGCTTCGCTTTTCGAGTTTAAGCGGAGCGCCTGAGCGGGCTTTTCTCGCGGCGATCGGTATTTCTTCGACAGTTTCGTCGGCGCGGCGAAGCTCCGCTTCGGTTAGCGCGTCAACGCGGTCTCTGCCGGTTTCGTCCAATGCGCGATACTTGTTGAGGTGCGTGTATTCGCGGACGCTAAAGTCATCATCCGCCCCGAACAGCTCGTTTGGTGTACACGATAGCGCCTCGAACAGCTGCAGAAGAACTTCCTCCTTCGGAAAGCTGACGTCACATTCGTAATTCCCGACGGCGGACGGCGTTACGCCTATTTTCCGCGCCAGCGTTTCCTGTGTGATACCTTGCCGTTTTCGCAGTTCTTTGATCTTACTTCCTATTCCCATGGCTTACTCTCCCCGCTGCTTTTTTCATAATGCCCGTTTGTGTATCGGACGGCTTTGGATAAAGCGTCTCCAGCTTTTCGATGGCGCTTTTTCGCAGCTTGTAGACGCTGCGTTCGCTCATGTAAATATCCGCGGCGACCTTTTGCCAATCCTTGGCGAGTATGTAATACTGATAAAGCACCGTGCGCTCGTCTCCCGAAAGCTTGTCCAGAATGTTCAGCGCCTCGTTTTTCCTGTCCACAGCCAAGTCAACGGAACGGTTCAGCCGCCTTTCAAGCGCCGCCAGCTTTTCCGAGAGGTTATGCGCATACTCGGCGGAGCGGTTCGGGAGCTTCATTATGCGGTGCAGCCGCTCGATATGCTCCAATTCGGTCTGCACGGCTGTTTCCGATTGCCGTGCGTATTTTAATATATCCATAAAGTTCATCGTTCTGCCCTCCGTTCATTTGCATCCTTGCTATGAACATATTATACCACAAGATACTTGTAGTTGTCAAGTGGGTTTTTCATATTTTTTAGAATTATTGAACTTTTTGCTCTCTCCCCCGCGGAGCGGGGAAAAAACGAAAAAATACTTTTCTGCAAGCTGAAACGCCGTATAAGCCGCGTTTTTTGTCGTTTCGTGTTGAACGCATATTTCCGCGCTCTGCCGAATATGATTTAAAAAAGCTGTAAGGAGGTTTTGTATGGAAGACACGAAAAAGCTGATAGAAAAGTACAAGCGTGAGCTTATGGAAATGAGCCGCACCGCGCCGCAGCACGTCCGCTCGGACAGCCCCGCGCCCGAGGAAAAGCCGCAGCCCGTCAAAACGCCGAAGATAATCGGTTATGTGACCGAGGAAAGCGGCGAGTTTCCCTCGGTATTCGACAAATTTATTACCGACGCCGTGGAGAACAACGAGATCGAGACCGTGCGTGAGAACGCTTCCCGCACCGATGAAGAAGAGATCATTGTACCGCGGCAGGATCTGTTCGATATTGAAAGCGGCGACCCCGAAGAGGACGCTCCAAGCCCCGAAAGAAATGCTCCCCTGTTCGAGGAAGCTGTTCCAAGTCCCGAAGAAGAACTGCCCGCCCCCGAAGCTGACGCTCCGAACGCCGATGATATGAGGAGCAGAACGACCGACAGCCCGGAACAAAGCGATATGTCGCAAGGATCCGGAGAATCTATTTCCAATTTTCCCATACCCGAATATTCTTCAATGGAGGAATTTGAGGCGAACAACACCGGAGGCGGTTCGCTGGAGTTTCGCGTGTTCGCGGCAAATCAGGCTCTGCCGATAGAGGGCGCGGACGTTATCGTCACCACGCGCATAGACGGCGAAAATCACCCGATGTTCAAAACCGTAACAAACAGCAGCGGAGAAACAGGCTTGTTCACGCTGCCCGCGCCGTCCAAGGAGCTTTCGCAGACAGCAAGCAACAAAATACAGCCTTTCTCGCTGTATGACGCGGTCGTGAACAAGGACGGGTATACGAACGTCATTATCCGCGGTATCCCGATATTCGACGGAGTACAGTCCATTCAGCGCGTGGCGATGCTGCCGGAGGCGGAAAACGGCAATGGCGGCTCGCCCGCCGAAGAGATAACGGAGGTGCCCAATGCCAAGTAATCTTCCCGTTATACCCGAAAGAATAGTCGTACATCTCGGTCCGCCGGATTCCGACGCGCCCAACGTTTCGGTAACGTTCCCCGACTACATCAAGAACGTCGCGTCAAGCGAGATATTTCCCACATGGCCCGAGGCGGCTTTGCGCGCGAATATTTACGCTCAGATATCGTTTGCGCTGAACCGCGTATATCTTGAATGGTACAGAAGCCGCGGCTATGATTTCGACATCACAAACTCCACGCAATACGATCAGGCGTTCGTTTACGGACGAGACATTTTCGCGAATATAGCAGCTATAGTTGACGAGGTATTCAATAATTACATCGTAAGGCGCGGAAGCGTAGAACCTCTTTTCGCTATGTTCTGCAATGGCACGACCGTAACCTGCAACGGTCTTTCGCAATGGGGAACGGTGACGCTTGCAAACAGGGGCTACACCCCGTATGAGATATTGCAGTACTACTATGGCGACGATATCGACATCGTATATAACGCCCCCATTTCCGAAAATATCCAAAGCTATCCTGGCGCGCCGTTCGGATTCGGCTCTTCCGGGAACGAGGTTCGGACTCTGCAAAGAGAACTCAACCGAATTTCGCGAAACTATCCCGCCATACCAAAGATCTATCCCGCAAACGGCATTTTCGGCGAAAGCACCGTTCAGGCGGTTTCGACGTTCCAGCAGGTGTTCAATCTGCCCGTGAGCGGCATCGTGGACAAAGCGACGTGGTACAAGATAAAGTTTATCTACGTCGCCGTTATGAGACTTGCCGATTTGGAAAGCGAGGGACTGACGGTAGAAGACATTTCCAGACCGTGGGGCGAGGATCTGCGGCGCGGGGATTACGGTCAGAAAATACGCTCTTTGCAATACTATCTGAACGTTATAGCATACTTCAACCCCGAGATACCGTCCGTGCCCGCGACCGATGTTTTCGACCAAGCAACTGAGGAACAGGTGAAGGCGTTTGAGAGCTTTTATGGTCTAAATCCCGACGGCGTAGTCGATTTCAGGACGTGGCTGTTGATAAGCGAGATATACGACCAGATACTCCGAGGTCTGCCCGAGGGCTATGAGGGCGCGGCTGCGGAGCTGTATCCGGGTTACAACCTTACTCCGGGAATGAGAAACAGCGATGTGCGCGAATTCCAAACGTATCTGCGGGTGATAGGACAAAACATCTCACAGATACCTGTGATAGACGTTACGGGCTATTTCGGTCCGGAGACCGAACGCGCCGTGCTTATTTTCCAGCGACTGTACGGTCTGGAGCCTACGGGCTTCGTCGGGAGTCCAACATGGGACGCCGCCGCGCGCGAATATAACTATATCATGTTCGGCACCGAACGCACCGGCTGAATAATGTGTTTGCTTTGGAGAACTGTCCGGGCGTCAATTATAAAAAAATCCCCCGAAAGGCAAATACCTTCGGGGGAAATTGTGTCGGGAGCGGCGGGAAATGACATTGAAACGCAAGATGAAAATGTATATGGAATATTCCGCTCCCGCAAATGGAAGATGAATCGAGGTCAAATGTACAGCGCAGAGTGTGACATATTGGGTTGTGCGTGTTGTTTCTGACCACGATTATATTTTAACAGATTATTTCTTCAGCGTCAACTATTATTACAAAACTGTAATGATATTGTAATCAAATTGAAATATATTGTAACGGTTCTGTAAGATTTTAGCAGACTTTTTCTGCAAGCTGAGTTCTCTCCCGTTTCGCGGGGAAGAAAACTTTATTTTACTTGAAACAAAACTCCCGAGAATTTCGGCAGCCGAAGCTTTTGGAGCGTACACTCCGCGTCATCGAACGTGTCGCCGCCGAATTTGTTCCAATCCGTGTGGAGCAGCAGCTTTGCGTTTTCATAGCCCTCAACCGGGTACTCCTTTTCGCGGTCGCCGAGGTTTAACACCGCCACAAGGGTCTCCTTGGAGCTGCGGCGCTCGATAGCGTAAATGCAGTTTTCGGTGTTGTCGCAGTCTATCCAGCGGAACCCGCCGGTTTGGTAGTCCTGCTCAAAAAACGCCGAGTGCGTCAGATAAAGCTTATTAAGCGTTTTAACGAACGAGTTGAAGCTGTCGTGCTTTGGATATTTGTGGATATCCCAATCCTGTTCGCGGCCCTCGTCCCATTCGCGGAGCTGTCCAAACTCCCCGCCCATAAAGTTGAGCTTCTTGCCGGGATGCATATACATATATAAATAAAGCGCCTTGCCCTGCGGGAACTTATCGTCATACTGCCCGTTCATTTTCTGGAGTATCGTTGCCTTGCCGTGAACGTTCTCGTCGTGAGAAAACGGCAGAATATAGCTCTCGTTATAATAGTACATCATCGAGAACGTCAGCTTGTGGTAGTTCTCCGAACGATATTCGGGCGCTGTGCGGAAAAAGTTAAGCGTGTCGTTCATAAAGCCCATATCCCATTTGTAGTCGTAACCCAATCCGCCCCAATCCGCGGGCTTTGTCACTCCGGGATAATTGGTGGAGTCTTCGGCGAAAAGCAGCGCGTGCGGGATACGGTCTTTTATTCCCTTGTTCATCGTCTTTATAAAGTCCACTCCGTTATTGTTCACGCCGCGGGCTTCTTCGCCCTGCCAGTAGATAATTCGGCTGATAGCGTCCATTCGCAGACCGTCAAAGTGAAATTCCTTGAGCCAATAATACGCGCACGACTGCAAAAAGCTGCGGACTTCTCCGCGCGAGTGCATAAAGTTGCAGCTGCCCCATTCGCTCACTCCGACAGCGTTGTTCGGGTATTCGTACAGCGCCGAGCCGTCGTAATTGCGAAGACCGTATTCGTCCACGGCGAAATGCACGGGCACGAAGTCCATTATCACACCGATATTGTTTCGGTGGCATTTGTCGATAAGCTCCATAAGCTGCGCCGCCGTGCCGTAGCGTGATGTGGGGGCGAAAAATCCCGTGTTCTGATAACCCCACGATTCGTCGCAGGGATGCTCGGAAAGCGGCATAAATTCTATGTAATTGTACCCCTCTTCCCTGACGTATTTTATCAGCTCGTCGGCGATCTCGTCGTAGCGGTACCAAGAGCCGTCCTCTTTTTTCCGCCAAGAGCCGAGATGCATTTCGTAAATGTTCAGCGGCTTGTCGCGGCAGTCGGAACGCGCGGCGAGCCATTTGTCATCGTGAAATCTGTACGCTGTGAGGTCTCGCAGCACAGATTTGTGATCGGGGCGCAGCTCCATTCCAAAGCCGTAGATGTCGCAGTGATCCGTGTGCCCGCCCGACTTGCTGTAAATGCGGTGAAAGTACTTGTCACCGTCCTTGCCGCCTGTGACATACACCTCGAAGAAATTGCCGTCGTTTACGCGGTTCATCTCGTATTCTATCCAATCGGTGAACTCACCCAGAAGTGTAACCCGCGCCGCGTTGGGCGCGAATACGCGAAAAATCCAGCCCTCTCCCGTGCGGTGCGCCCCAAGATACTCGTAGGCGTCAAAGACCCGACCTGTATAAAATCCATAGAGATCCATAAAATTACCTCCGGTTTATTTATTGACTAATGTCTATTTTTCTGCTATAATATATTATAGCAGAACATTTTTACGGTTTCAATCGGCATTTATCGTTTGCGGTATATTATTAGACTGTTGTCGAAAAGTGCCTATTTTTTCAAACTTCGCGCGAAGCTCTGCCGTTCGGTTAAAACGAAAACTCGACTTAAAACCAAATCTTTATGGAGGAAATATGGATCTACGTGTAAAAAAAACAATGAGCAGCATAATCAACGCGTTTTTACAGCTGCGAGCAAAAAAGCCGCTGGAGCGCATTACGGTAAAGGAGCTAGCCGACCTCGCCGAAATAAACAAGGCGACGTTCTATTTGCATTACAAGGACATTTACGATCTGTCGGAGCAGCTTGAAAACGACATTTTCGAGCGCGCTTTCAACAACATACGTCACCCGAATTCCGTGCTCTCCGAGCCGCGGGTGTTCATACGGGAGTTTGTGGAAACGTTCATTGCCAATCAATCGCTTATTGATATAATTTTCGGAGACGGCAGGCGCAACATTCTCGCGGACAAGTTCGAGACCGAGCTGAAGCGCTTTATCTTCGAGCAAAACCCGCAATACAAGGACTTGCCGAAAATGAACATCGTGCTCACTTATGTGATAAAGGGCGGTTACTACGCTTATGCAGAAAACATACGGTACGGCGCCGACAAAGTCATAGAGGTGGTAGAGGAAATGGCGCAGGGCGTTGTGGAGCGCCTTGAATAGACATTGTTCAACGGTTGTTTTATAACGCTTCCCCCGTCCTCGGCGGGGGAAGCGTTTCGCTTGCGGAAAAGCACTTTTTACTTTTTTGTCGGAAAATCGGGCAAATAAGCGAAAATTTTTTAAAAAATTACAAAAAAGCCCTTGACAATCATTTCCTGTTGTGGTATAATATTAAAATGTATCATAATGGATATATAGGCGAACTATGCCCAAAATCCGGTACTGTATGTGGTGGTTCGCTGCATACAAAAGCACCAGCAAAGCAATTTAAGCAGCGCTGTGTAAACGCGGCGCCGCGCAGCATCGTTGCGGCGGCGCATTGAAGTCACGGCAGGCTGCCGATATGCCGTGTCAAAACAGGGGAAAACGGCGTGCCGGCAAAAGCGGGCGGACGCTGACAAAATCAGCGGTGCGCCCGGTGCGGAGCGATTTTAAATAAGGAGTGATCAAAGCCGATGGTAAATACTAAGCCTGTACAGTCGGGAAAAACAACCAGACAGAGCTTCTCGAAGATCAATGAGGTCATCGATATGCCGAACCTCATAAGCATCCAAAAGGACTCATACGAGTGGTTTCTTAAGGAAGGGATCAAAGAGGTCTTTAAAGATGTGTCTCCGATAGTGGATTCAAACGGCAAGTTTGAACTTTCGTTCATCGATTACAGAATGAACGAGCCGCCCAAGTATTCCATAGAGGAGTGCAAGGAGCGCGACGCGACGTATGCCGCTCCGATGAGAGTTACGGCGCGGCTGTTCAACAAGGAGACCGATGAGCCTATCGACAACGAGATATATATGGGCGATATGCCGCTGATGACGGACAGCGGAACGTTTGTTATCAACGGTTCGGAGCGTGTTGTCGTATCACAGCTGGTGCGTTCGCCGGGCGTTTACTACGGATTTGACTATGATAAAACGGGAAAGAAGCTGTTTAAGGCTACCGTTATCCCGAACCGCGGCGCTTGGTTGGAACTGGAGATGGACGGCTCCGATGTGTTGTACGTTCGTATAGATAAGAACAGAAAGTTCGCTTGCACAACTTTTTTGAGAGCTATCGGTTTGTCGAGCGATCAGGATCTTATCAACAAATTCGGTGAGGATCCGAGAATTACCGTAACCATAGACAGCGGCAAGGACAACACCAAAAACGAGGAGGAAGCTCTTCTTGAGGTGTACAGAAAGCTGCGCCCCGGCGAGCCCGCAACGGTGGACTCCGCGCGGACAACGCTGGATAATTTGTTCTTTGACGCGAAAAGATATGACCTTTCGCGTTTCGGAAGATATAAATACAACAAGAAGCTCGCTATTTCTGCGCGCATAGCAAACAAGCGCGCGGCGGAAAACATCGTTGCTCCGCTTACGGGCGAGGTGCTGCTTACCGAGGGCGAGATAATTACCAAGGAAAAGGCTCTTGAAATACAGAACGCGGGCATCATGAGCGTCGCTGTGCATAAAGACGATGGCGAGGGCGTTATCAAGATCGTCGGCAACGGAATGGTTGATATCCATGAGTATGTTCCCGAGGATATGGATGTTGAGGCGCTGGGTATAAACGAGCAGGTCAAGTTCGGCGTTTTAGCCGAGATACTCGAAAAAGCAGACGGTGACGGCGAGGAGCTTGCAAAGGTTATCGAAGCGCGTTCCGACGAGCTTATCCCCAAGCACATCACCCTTGAGGATATTTTTGCGGCGGTGGGGTACTTTATCAACCTCAATGACGGCGTAGGCGATATCGATGATATAGACCACTTGGGCAACAGACGTATCCGCTGCGTTGGCGAGCTGCTGCAAAATCAGTTTAGAATAGGCTTTACGCGTATGGAACGTACCATTCGTGAAAGAATGGGGCTTTTGGGCAACGAGCAGGAAAACGTTACCCCCGACAAGCTGATAAACGCGCGTCAGGTGATTGCGGCAATGCGCGAGTTCTTCGGAAGTTCTCCGCTGTCGCAATTCATGGATCAGAACAACCCGTTGGCAGAGCTTACTCACAAGCGCCGTCTTTCATCGCTTGGTCCGGGCGGACTTTCACGTGACCGCGCGGGATTTGAGGTGCGCGACGTTCACTATTCGCACTATGGGCGTATGTGCCCGATAGAGACCCCTGAAGGTCCTAACATCGGTCTTATATCCTATCTTGCTACGTTCGCGCGGATAAACTGTTACGGTTTCATCGAGGCACCCTACCGCAGAGTAGACAAGCAGACCGGAGTGGTGCTGGACGATGTTGTTTATATGACCGCGGACGTTGAGGATAACTATGTCGTGGCGCAGGCAAACGAGCCTCTGGACGAAAAGGGAAGATTTGCAAGACCGCGCGTCAACGCGCGCTGCCGCGACGCTATTCTGGAAATCGAACGCGAAAAGGTAGACTTTATGGACATTTCGCCGAAAATGGTGGTGTCCGTGGCTACCGCGATGATACCGTTCCTCGAAAACGACGACGCAAACCGTGCGCTTATGGGCGCAAATATGCAGCGTCAGGCTGTTCCGCTTATGGTAACGGAAAACCCGATAGTCGGCACGGGTATGGAATACAAGGCGGCTGTCGATTCGGGCGTTGTTGTATGCGCTAAGGAGGACGGCGTCGTTACCGATGTTTCCGCAGACCGCGTGGTAATTACCTCGGACGACGGCAAGGAGCACCTGTACAAGCTTATAAAGTTCAAGCGCTCCAACCAGGGCAACTGTGTAAATCAGCGACCGATAGTTGACAGGGGCGAAAAGATACACGCAGGCGACGTTATAGCGGACGGTCCCGCGACAAAGATGGGCGAGATTGCCCTTGGAAAGAACGCTCTTATCGGCTTTATGACGTGGGAGGGCTACAACTACGAGGACGCTGTGCTTATAAACGAGAAGCTGGTATACAACGATGTTTACACTTCCATTCATATCGAGGAATATGAGCTGGAATGCCGTGATACAAAGCTTGGACCGGAGGAGATCACCCGCGATATCCCGAACCTCTCCAACGATGTTTTGAAAGATCTCGATGACAGAGGCATCATAAGAATAGGCGCAGAGGTGCACGCGGGAGATATTCTGGTAGGTAAGGTATCGCCGAAGGGCGAAACGGAGCCCGACGCCGAGGCAAGGCTGCTTCGTGCGATATTCGGTGAAAAGGCTCGCGAGGTGCGCGATAACTCTTTGAGAGTGAATCACGGAGAGAGCGGTATCGTTGTTGACGTCAAGTGCTTCAACCGCGAGAACTGCGACGATCTCAGCCCCGGAGTAAATGAAAAGGTTCGCGTATATATTGCGCAAAAGCGTAAAATATCGGTCGGCGATAAAATGGCGGGCCGCCACGGAAACAAGGGCGTTGTGTCGCGTATCCTCAAGCAGGAGGATATGCCGTTCCTGCCCGACGGAACTCCGCTTGATATCGTGCTGAATCCGCTGGGCGTACCCTCGCGTATGAACATTGGTCAGGTGCTGGAGGTGCACTTGGGCTACGTTGCAAAGGCGCTTGGCTGGAAGATAGCGACGCCGGTATTTGACGGCGCACACGAGCAGGATATCAGAGCGCTGTATGACGAGGCGCGGGAGAAGAAGAGCGAGCTTTTGGGTGCGGACAGCGCAGGGCTCGACTTCACAAAGCTTGCGTGGACAAGCGACTGCAAAACGCAGCTTATCGACGGAAGAACAGGCGAGAAATTCGACAGTCCCGTAACGGTGGGCTATATGTATTACCTCAAGCTGCATCACCTGGTCGATGATAAGATACACGCGCGTTCAACTGGTCCGTATTCGCTGGTAACGCAGCAGCCTTTGGGCGGTAAAGCGCAGTTCGGCGGACAGCGTTTCGGCGAAATGGAAGTTTGGGCGCTGGAGGCATACGGCGCTGCGTACACCTTGCAGGAAATACTCACCGTAAAGTCCGATGACCTTATGGGTCGTCAAAAGACGTATGAAGCGATAGTTAAGGGCGATGACGTTCCGAAGCCCGGCGTACCCGAATCGTTCAAGGTAATGGTAAGCGAGCTTCAGGGTCTTGGTCTGGACGTGCGGATACTTGATGAAAACGGCGAGGAGATCGACCTTAACGAGGATCTTGATGACGATGACAGCTCAAGCTACGGCAAGGCAAGCGACGATGACGAAACCAGCTTAAAAGAGGAATACAAATCCGATGATATGTCGCTCAACAACGCGGGCTACGAGGTGACCGCCGCGGCGGAAGCAGCCGGAGTCACCTACGATGTCGATGATGATGACGATATGCTCGATGATGAGGACGACGAGGAATACGACGAAGAGGACAAGGATTTCGACGACGGTTTGGACGATGATGAAGAAGAGTTGGAAGACCCGGAGGAAGATCCCGAGGACGACGAGTTTGACAATTGACGGCAAGCCATCGGTGTTGAACGGTTTTGCGCGCTGACAAAGCGCAGCGGATCGGTTTTTGCAAATGTTGGCGCTGCGCTTAACGCAGCGTAACAAAACGAGCGGTTCTCCGCGCTTTAACAAGTGAAGCAATCAGCAGATATGACATATTGAAGCGCGGCGGAAACGTGCCGTATCTGCAGGAAGCGGAGGGCATTGTCGCTCGGTGCTGAACGATATATAGAGAGGTATATATGGGATTTAGTGTTTTTGAATCTATGAAGATCGGACTGGCGTCTCCGGAGCAGATAAGAGAGTGGTCGCACGGTGAAGTAACGCGCCCCGAGACAATAAATTACCGCAGCCAGAAGCCCGAAAAATACGGTTTGTTCTGCGAAAGAATATTCGGACCGCAGAAGGACTGGGAATGTAACTGCGGAAAATACAAGCGTATACGGTTTAAAGGCAAGATCTGTGAAAAGTGCGGCGTTGAGGTAACACGAAGCAAGGTTCGCCGCGAAAGAATGGGACACATTGAGCTTGCCGCTCCCGTGTCGCATATCTGGTACTATAAAGGCACGCCGTCCAGAATAGGACAGGTGCTTGACGTCACGCCCAAAAAGCTTGAGGAAGTATTGTATTTTACAAGATATATCGTTATCGATCCCGGTGAGAAAACGGGTCTTGTGAAGAAACAGCTGCTTACAGAGGAAGAGTACAGCCAGTATAAAGCGAAGTATGCCGGTATCGACACATTTCGCGCGGGCATGGGCGCGGAGGCTATCAAAGAGCTTTTGGCGGAGATCGATCTCGACGAGCTTGCCGATGAATTGAAAGCGGAGCTTGAAACAACCTCGGCGGGTCAGAAGCAGGTCAAGCTGATGCGCCGTTTGGACGTTATCGAAGCGTTCCGCACAAGCGGCAACCGTCCCGAGTGGATGATATTGGATTGTATTCCGGTTATCCCCCCGGATATCAGACCTATGGTACAGCTTGACGGCGGACGTTATGCAACGTCCGACTTGAACGAGCTTTACCGCAAGGTGGTAATGCGCAACAACAGACTGAAAGATCTGCTGGCAAAGAAAGCCCCCGATTTAATCGTCCGCAACGAGAAGCGTATGCTTCAGGAAGCAGTGGACGCTCTGATAGACAATGGGCGTCACGGAAGAGCATACACAGGTTCTAACAACAGACCGCTTAAATCGCTTTCCGATATGCTTAAAGGTAAGCAGGGACGTTTCCGTCAGAACCTTCTCGGTAAGCGTGTCGATTATTCGGGACGTTCCGTTATCGTTGTAGGACCCGAACTTAAAATGGATCAGTGCGGTCTGCCCAAGGAGATGGCTCTTGAACTGTTCAAGCCGTTTGTGCTTAGAGATCTCACAAAGACAAACGCTATCAATATGAAGCAGGCAAAGAAAAAGATAGAACGCGCTGACGATGAGGTGTGGGATTCTCTCGAAAACGTAATAAAGGATCATCCTGTGCTCCTTAACCGCGCGCCTACTCTTCACAGACTCGGTATACAGGCGTTTTCGCCGGTGCTCGTTGAGGGTCGCGCCATAAAGCTGCACCCTCTGTGCTGCACTGCGTTCAACGCGGACTTCGACGGCGACCAGATGGCAGTCCATCTGCCGCTTTCCAAGGAAGCGCAGAATGAAGCCAGAACGCTTATGCTTGCGGCAAAGAACCTGCTGAAACCCTCCGACGGCAAGCCCGTTACCGTTCCTACGCAGGATATGGTACTCGGCTCGTATTATCTGACGATAGATAAGGTAGGCGAAAAGGGCGAGGGAAAGGTCTTCCGCGACGCAAACGAGGCTATAATGGCGTATCAGGACGGCGTTATCACCATACACGCCGCTATCAAGGTGCGTGTTACAAAGGATCTCGGCGATCAGGTCATTTCAAGAATAGTGCCCACAACTGCGGGGCGTATCATATTCAACGAGCATATCCCGCAGGACTTGGGATATGTGGACAGAACCGATCCCGATCACCAGCTCGATTATGAGATAGGCTTCAAGGTAGGCAAGAAGCAGCTCGGTCAGATCATCGACCGCTGCCTTAAGGTACACGGCACGGCAACCACCGCGCAGGTGCTCGATAAGATAAAGGCGATGGGCTACAAGTACTCCACAAGATCGGGTATCACGGTAGCGGTCTGCGATGCGGAGATACCGCCGCAGAAAGCTGAGATACTTGCCGAAGCGGACAACGCGATCTCCAAGATCAACAAGCAGTTCAGCCGCGGATTTATCTCCAACGCAGAACGTAAGGAGAAGTTCGTTCAGATATGGAACAAGGCGACGGATAACGTTTCCGACGCGCTTACCGCAAACCTCGATCAATACAACAACATCTTTATGATGGCGGATTCCGGCGCGCGTGGTTCTACGGCGCAGATAAGACAGCTTGCGGGTATGCGCGGACTTATCGCGAACACCTCGGGCGAGACTATCGAAATGCCTATCAGAGCAAACTATCGTGAGGGCTTGAACGTACTGGAATACTTCATATCCTCTCGAGGCGCTCGTAAGGGCTTGGCGGATACCGCGCTTCGTACCGCGGACTCCGGTTATCTTACCAGACGACTTGTCGATGTTGCGCAGGAGGTCATTATCCGCGGCAACGACTGCGGCACGTCCAACGGTATCGAGGTATACGAGATACGCGAGGGCGACGAGCTTGTGGAGAAGCTTCAGGAACGTCTTGTGGGACGCTTCCTCACCGAGGATTTCACAGCGCCCGACGGCTCGTTCACTATAAGCCGGGATAAGCTGCTTACCGATTCGGACGCGGAAAAGATTGTCAAGTCCGGCGTTGAAAGAGTTAAAGTTCGTTCCGTTTTGACGTGCGAACTGCGGAACGGTGTTTGCGCGAAGTGCTACGGAATGTCGCTGGCGAACGGTCAGCTGATAAACCGCGGCGAGGCGGTCGGAACGATCGCGGCGCAGTCTATCGGCGAACCCGGCACACAGCTTACAATGCGTAACTTCCACACGGGCGGTATCGCGAACGCGGAGGACATCACACAGGGTCTGCCGCGTGTTGAGGAACTGTTCGAGAGCCGCCACCCGAAGAACGCGGCAATAATCACCAAAATTTCGGGAACGGTAAAGTTCGAGGAAATAAAGAAAACGCGTCACGCGGTGATAACCGCCGACGACGGCACCGAAGAAACCTATGCGGTACCATTCGGTTACAGACCCAAGGTGGCGGACGGCGACCGTGTTGAGGCGGGCGACGCTCTTACCGAGGGCTCTATCAACCCGCCCGACGTTCTGGCAGTAAAGGGCGAGAAAGCCGTTGAGAATTACATCATCAGCGAGGTACAGAAAGTATACCGTTTGCAGGGTGTTGATATCAACGACAAGCACATCGAGGTCATCGTTCGTCAGATGATGAGAAAGGTACGCGTTCTCGATCCGGGCAGCAGCAGGCTGCTTGCGGGAGCTCAAGTCGGCAAGAACGAGTTCGCCGATGCGGTAGATGAGCTTAAAGCCCGCGAAGAGCAGGGCGAGGAAGTGGTTTATCCGACCAGCGAACCCGTGCTGCTCGGTATCACAAAGGCTTCTCTGGCTACCGACAGCTTTATGTCGGCGGCGTCGTTCCAGGAGACGACAAGAGTGCTTACCGAGGCGGCTATGCGCGGCAAGGTAGACCCGCTTACCGGCTTGAAAGAGAACATCATCATCGGCAAGCTCATTCCCGCTGGTACGGGATTGCTCGCTCAAGAGGAAGCGGCTGCGGAAAAGGCGGCTGCCGAGGCGGGAGAGACCTCCGAGGAGCCGGAAGAAAGCTCCGAAAACGCGGCAGAATGATCATAGCTATATAATAAACAGCGGCGAGCCCTGTTCGAGGGTTCGCCGCTTTGTCGCTACTATAATTTGCAATTGATGTCACTTTCTGATCAATTCTATATAAGCCTGTTCCATAAGCTTCGCGCCATTTCCGGTGCCATCGCACATACGGAGAGTATAGTGCCCCGTTTCAATAATTCCGCTTTTAGCGTCGGCGGTCGCTGAAACGGTTTGAGATGTTCCGCGCACGAGATTCCTTGAGGTCTCACCGTTTGAATAGACGAGTGCTACAGAAGCTATTTTTAAATTCCCCGCATGTGCGTAGTCTCCCTTCATAGTGGCTTTTCTTTTACCGCCCCAACACAAGAAGTTATTGGGTGTGGAGAAATAAAGCTCTGTGTCCTCTATGCTGTCTATCTCGAAAGTTCCCGTCCAACCTATATATGAGGTGGCGTCTGTTCTCGTAAGCTCAACGCGCGTATAAAGCCCGAGCTCTTCGCATTTTGCCTGAGCTTCTTCTTCGGCTGTTTTCCGCGCGTTAACATACGGATCCCCCGGTCCGTAAAAAGCATCATCGTTTACCTTTGCCGCTTCTCTTGCCAGCACTTCGTCATAGGTATTCTGATAAGTTTGGGCGTAATCATTGCTGATCGCGATGGCAACCGCTTTTTCCCCGGTAAGGTCGGTTGCGGCAGCTGCGGAAACGACAGCCTGTTCGTCGTTATTCGCGGCAACGGCTACTCCGGTCATCAGCGCAAACGCCGTTACAACAGCGACCGATGTTATTCTCCAAAAATGTTTCTTCATGACAATACTCCTTTCAAAAAAATGTTTACTTAGTTTATTTAAGGAAAACATTTCCTCACATATATTATATCAAAAAAAAACGCGCATTGTCAAGCGCCCTCGCATAGAAAAATCGCCCCTGCGGTTGTGCAAAATGCACAACGAAAGCGGCTTGGCGGCTTTTTTTAGTCCACTTTGTGACAAAGTTTGAAAAAAGCCCTTGACAAAGGGAAATTGTTGTATTATAATGATTAGGTGTGTTGGTGTATATTTACCAATAACGGGAAATAATAACACATGGCGGAATATTCGCGGTGAATATTTCACGCAGAGGCCTCCGAGGGTTCCGAAGAAGGCTCTGAAAACACGGCAGAGTGATCATAGTTATACAAAAACGGCGATCCCTATTCGGGGTCGCCGCTTCAGTTTGCTTATTATGCGGAGCACTTTATATATTCGGGTATTGCCCATAAAAGTCCATACCATGATCTTCTTGCCTTTGAGTTTATCCATGCCGATATCACCTCCCAAGTGCATGAAAAGAGCACCGCCGAAGCGATGCTTTCAAATGAATTATTTACTGCTTAATAAGCCGGAATTTGTAGTGGTATCAAATTATCTATAATTGCAATCCGTTTCAATCCAGTACCGTTGTATAATGTCAGGTCTGTTGGGTGGACTGAACTCGTGAACCACTTCATTTTCAAGCGCACCGCCGCACTTTTGTATCACTCTGGCGGATTGAACATTTGCCTTGTTGCAACACACAAGAACTTTTTTATAACCAAAGTTTTCAGCTTTTTTTAGTACAAGCAACAACATCTGACAGGCATAACCTTTTTTGCGCTCCGATGGTCGAACGCTGTAGCCAATTTGACCGTTATATTTCAGCAAAAAGCCGGAAAGTTCGTGTCTCAGATCGATCATTCCAATAAGTCTACCATCGGAAATACGAATACCAAGATATGTAGCAGATGGAGTCCAACCAAGACGTTCAAATCTTTCCTCAAAGTCCAGCCATTCGTCATAGCTGGACACACTATTTAAACCGGAACACCCATAAAAGCCCTCACCGTTTTTCAGCATTTCTTCACGGAATTCCATTACTTGCGATTCATGCTCTTTTGTTGGAGTTACTAATATCAAATTATTCATGTCCTTACGCATTCGTCATCCCAAACCTGCACTTCTATATAATGATACTGTTTTTCAATATTAGTCATAAATTCCTCCAGCGCGCCATCATAATTCGACATCACCTTTAAAAGCATATCCTTTGTAAGCATAGTAAACTCACCATGCTTTTCAAGTAAAGCCATACTATCACCATATGTAAAGCTGATATGGTTAGAAGAAATACGATTTAGCGGTATCTTTGTAACAATTCCATTATCAAACCAATCGTTCAGATAAGCACTTCCTTGCAGAACAAATGAAAGAGGGTGCTCCTGCAAAGGTTTACCGCCGAGTTCTACAAATCGTGTGTGTAATAGCTTGTCCGTTTGCAGGCGCCTTGGATAATAATTATCAAAATCTGCAAATCTGTAGAACGCAGTAGTATCCTTGTTCTGCCCAGCCATTTTATATGCCAGCGCAAACGCCTCGTCTTTCGGCAAGCGCATGATGTTCAGCAAAGGCGTGCAACTAGGGTGACAGTAATTAACAATATATAAATCATCAATCGTCATAGACAACTCCTTAAACTCCCATAAGTTTAATGGTCGACAAACAGGAAGTTTCTTTATCTGTTTAAGTAATATTTACCGTCTTTATTTCCTTTATTATACCTCTTTCAAAAAATAACTTTAGTAAATGTAACCAAATAAAAATTATCTTGCATAATTATTATATCACAAAGAAATGCACATCGTCAAGCGTTGACACAGAGAAAAAAGGTTTTGTTGGTTGTGCAAAGTGCACAATGAAAGCGGTATCGCGGCGTTTTTTAGTCCACTTTGTGACAAAGTTTGAGAAAAGCCCTTGACAAAGGGAAATTGTTGTATTATAATGATTAGGTGTGTTGGTGT
>OIXH01002021.1_pt1 | contig 21278 bp, 17 predicted proteins | sample 1587741 | NCBI WGS metagenome assembly OIXH01 (sample SAMEA3888916, study PRJEB22519) | human gut metagenome | biome: human gut; feature: human-associated habitat; material: faeces | place: Denmark | collected 2011 | reverse complement strand
CACCCCACTTCTTAGATAGTTTATCATACTGTCTAACAAATGGGGTGCAGTTCAATGACCCATGGACGGGGATTTTTTATACTTCCCTATTTTCAGAGCTTGCCGAGCAGCACGACAATACCGGCTGCCGCAAGCGCGATGATGAGAGATACAGCACCGTAGCGATAGCGCGCTTTGTAAGTACGAGCTTCCACGGCTTGACGTACGGCACGCCCTCCATACCCTTGATGCCCCAGAGCTTGCCGCGGCCTACCCACAGCCGGCCGACGACGATGCCGTCAATCCAGTTCGTGACCACGAGGAACACGCAGGACTGGATATACGCCGTTCTGAAATCCGTGACCCCGTTCCAGACGGAGATTATCACTATCAGCACGGCGAACATCACGACGCAGAAGATCAGCATTGAAGCGCTTCCCTTTCTTCATCACGGCATCCTTGTCCGCAAGGCCGCGCCTTTCGGCCTCTTCTATATATTCCTTAGGGTAAAAATACAGGCAGTTAATTCCGCTGTTCCCCGCCGCGCAGACGAGCGACTTTTCCTCGTCGGTCTTTCCAATGAAGCAGTACCCGGCGTCAAGGTTCACGAGCGAATAGTCCTCGACCTGACACACGGAAAAGCTCTGCTCCAGCTTTTTTATCTCCATATCCGTTCCTCCTTCAAGTCACAGCTGCTTTATATAGAACAAGTCCATCGTGCCGTGATTCGTCTGACCGGGCTTCTCTATCCGCTGAAAGCCCAGCTTTTCGTACAGCCCCACCGCCGCGGTGAGCCGCGAATGTGTTTCGAGGTACAGATTTTTATACCCCGCCGAACGCGCCCAATCTTCCGTGATACGCATCAGCTCTTTCCCGCATCCCTTGCCCTTGGCGGAATCGTCCAGATACAGCTTCTGAAGCTCCGCGCTGTCCTCGATGCCGTCAAACTCCGCGATGCCCGCGCCGCCTATCACGCGTCCGTCATCATCGAGCGCGACGAAGTAGCGGCGCTTCGACGGCTCGGCGTCATAAAACGCGCTCAGATGCTCAAGCTCCGGGTCAAAATACGCCGTTCCTGGGATGTCCAGATGGAAATGCTTCAGATTCGCCCGGACTATCTCCGCGATACGCGCATCGTCGGCAGGCTCTATTTTTCTATAACTCGGCATGGTATTCTCCTAAAATCAACGCCCCGTCACCGGATATCGGTGTAAGCCCCTTCGTCGGCATAGTCCATCTGCTCACGCAGGCGGGCGTACCACTCGGTCATATTGCCGTCGTCGTCATAGCGCCAGCCGTTCATATGCGGCGCCCAGCCCTCCAGCAGGAAGGTCGTGTCAGGCAGATGCTCCTGAAGCTCTTCGATCTGCGCGGCGGATATCTTCGGGTCGGAAACGATGCGTATGACCTTAAGCCCGGTCAGTTCGAACAGCGGGGACAGATCGGTCAGCTCCGGCATACCGCCGATGTTGAGATATTCAAGGCTCGTAAGCACGGAAAGCACGGAAATGTCGGATATGTTGGAGCGGTGCAGCTCAAGAAATTGCAGCTCTTTGCAGTTGGCCAGCGGAGAGATATCCGTTATGGCGGTCAGGCCGAGAATAGCCGATTGCAGGTGCGGCATGTAGGCGACAAAGTCGCAGTTATTGATGAGCAGATTGTGCCCAAGGTCGAGGTATCTGACCTCAGTGCAGTATTTCAGCACCTCACAGCTGGCCGAGTCTATGTGCACGGTGCGGACGCGGTGGCAGTTGGTCATAAAGGGATAGCTATATATGTATATGCGCCACACGACGTTGCGCTCCGGGAACTCGTCGCGCAGTTCGGCAAGCAGATCATAGTCTATGCCGCAGTCGGATATCTGGAAGTAGCTGCAGTTCAGATGCGGCATGACAAGGCGCAGGGTGTCAAGTCCTTCGTCGCCGATGTCGAGCTTGTCGAATATGATGCTCTCGTCATTACTGCTGACAGTCTGGCCGAAAAGCTCAAATACCGCCGTGAGCTTGACTCCGGGCACAGCGTCGGTCAGGGTGCGCAGAGTGTCAAGGTCAAGCGGAACGGCATCGCCGGAAGCGGGGATGAGATTTATCTCCTTCAGCGCGGGGAACGCGTCGAGAACGTCAAGCGTCTGGGCAAGCTCGCCGGAAGCGAGCGCGGCGGACAGGTCGAGCGTTTCTTCGGCGCAGTCATATTCCGTACCGGCGACATTGACGGAGAAATGCAGCTCAGCATCGGGATATGCCGCGCGCAGGCGGGCGATATTGGCCTTAGCGGCAGGATAGTCGACGCTGCCAAGCTGTATTGACGCAAGATGTGTGAAGCTCTCGCTTGCGGCGCAGAGCGCGTCAAAGCTATATTCCGCGTCGCTGAGGTCAAGCGCTTCAGCGTCCTCCGGGAACTCCGTCCCGCCAACGTCTACCATCACGATTTCCGGAGTCGGCTCCGGGACAGGCTCTGTCTGTCCGCAGGCGCAGAAGGCCAGCGTGGTCAGCGCGGCCATTATAAACAAAATCGGTTTTTTCATAATTTCCCTCTAAAATATAAAATTTACAGTGCTATCGATTTTAGCACAGTTTCGCCCGCTTTACAAGCACCGCGCTTGACTTATCCGCTTCCATATGATACAATTTTGGCAATGGCGTAGGCCAATCGAAAAATTTTGTGAAGGAGAAGAACCATGGATTTCAGAAGTCTGACCGTTAAGGAACTGTTCGACAACGAGGCGACCGCCGCCGTCGTCAAGGAGCTTGCTCCCCAGCTGCTCAAGTACCCCATCAAGCTGTTCAACAAGAAGAGCTGCGGCGAGATATTCGACAAGGTCGTCAAGGGCGGCATCGTCCCCGAAGCCGTCGCAAAGGACATCGAGGCAAAGATCAACGCTCTGCTGTAAGCAAGCTAAACGTCAACACCCTGCCGGAACCCCGGCAGGGTGTTTTCTGTACTAAGTGAATCCAAGACTAGACGCTCCCTCCAACTAAACCGGAGGGAGCGTCTTACTATACCGCCTATTGCGTCGGGGTGATTACTTTTCTTTTCTGAGCTTTCTCGCGGTGACGAAGACAGCCGTCATGGACGAGAGCATGATAACTGCGAGCAGGAGCGCATTCGCTTCGTCGCCGGTCTTGGGCTTGGCGCTGGGATTGGTCAGGCCGGAACCGCCGCCGGTGACAGTGCCGCCGATGCCGGAGCTGCCGTGCGGGATGCTCTCGGTCTTGGTTGCGCCGCACTTGGTGCAGGTGTAGGTCATAACGCCGTCAGCAAGACTGGTGGGTGCGCGGGTAACGGTGCCTTCGTTCCAAGAGTGGGACGGGTCGATATATTCACCCTTCTCGACGACTTCGCCGCAGACGGTGCAGACCTTGTCTCCGGTGTAGCCGCGGACGGTGCAGCTGGCTTCCTTCTCGTTCTGAAGCTTGATCTTGTGGTCGGTCTTATCGACGGGGATGGTCTTGGTCTCGCCGCAGACGGTGCAGGTGTAGCTCATCTCGCCCTCGGCCTGACAGGTAGCGCCCTTCGTGACCTTGCCGACGCCCCAGCTGTGATCCTTCGCCTTCTCGACGGTGCCGGTCCTGACGGTGACGCCGCAGACGGTGCAGACCTCGTCGCCGGTGTATCCGTCCTCGGTGCAGGTTGCGGCCTTCTGATTTCTCAGCTCAAGGGTGTGATCCGTCATGGGGATGGTCTCCAGCTGGATCTTGCCGCACTTGGTGCAGGTATGTGTGAGCTGGCCTTCGCTGACACAGCTTGCCTGATGTATCACCAGACCCTCGCCCCAGCTGTGACCCGCGGGGTCGGTCTTGGTGCCCTTGGCTATCAGTGTACCGCAGTAGACGCAGACCTGATCGCCGCTGTAACCGCCGTAGGTGCAGCCAGGCTCACGGTATCCGCGGGTCTCGATGACGTGGTCGGTCATCTGGAGCGCCTCAACGCGCAACGTACCGCAGACGGCGCAGGAGTAAGTGATCTGGCCTTCGCTGATGCAGGTTGCTTCGAGCGTCACACAGCCGGCGTCCCATATATGCTCATGCTCCGGTATCTCCTCGCCGATGGCGGGCACGACCTGCTGCACCTTGAGAATGATGCCGCATCGGCCGCAGTGGCTGCCCTCGGTAAGGCCGCGGCTCTCCTCTGTCGGCTCGACGGCGGGGTCGATGACCTCAAGATGACCGAGCGCGGGCACCGGCTCCTGCGTTGCGAGTATCTCGCCGCAGCGGCCGCAGTGGTATCCGTCGCTCAGGCCGGGCATGGTGCAGGTTGCGGAGCGTCCCGGCTCGATGACCGGGTCATGGCCGAGCGCGGGAGTCTCGACCTTTCTGACGCTGTGGCAGTCCTCGCACACCTGACTCTTGCTGCCCGGTTCCGTGCAGGTGCCTTCGGTCTCGCTTATGGTCTTCCAGTAATGTCCGTCGCCGGAGACCTCGCCCAGATCGGACTCAAGGCCGACGTAGGTCGCGGTGACGATATAGTCCTCGCCGGTTTTCTCGACCGCAAAGGTGTAGGGCACGGTCTTGGAATCGGTGGAGACCGGGGAGACGCGGAGGGAATAATCTATCTTATTGCCTTCCTCGTCGTTTATCTTGACGTAGTTGATGCTCTCCTGAGTTTCAGTGCGGGCTATGGAGCGGCTGACATAGGTGGTGCTGCCGGAATAAAGCTCCGCAAGGAGGTAATCGGGGCGAGCGGGGATGTAGCCCTTATCGCCGACCCAGTTGATGGTTATGTTCACGCGCATGACCTCGTCCGGGTCAGCCTTGACGAGCCACAGCGCCTGAACCTCGCCCGTTGCGGGGACGTTGACATGCTCGGCCTTCTCCGGATCGGGGGTTGCGTAGTAGTTGCCCTCAGAGTCGGTGAAGTAGCACTCGACGTAATACTGGCCGTACGGCACGTCAAAGAACCAGACGACCTTTTGGCCGGTATACTTCTCGGTGAGCTTGACATAGCGGCCGTCGGTCGTAAAGCCATACATCACGACTACCGCTTCGCCGTTGGGGCGGATACCCGTGCCGTCGATGGTGTTGCCGAGGACGTCCATGTAGCGCACGTCCATGCCGCAGTCGTCAACCAGCGACTTGAGCACGACGCTGGGTTGCTCGTCGTTGATGGTCTCGTAGGAGACGTAGGGTCTGAAGGTAGACTGATCCCTGTGAACGAGAACGACTTCCTTGCCGGTATCGGTGGTGCAGGTGAGGTTGCGCAGACGGGTGCGCATGTAAGAGCTTTCGGTGTTGCCGGCAGTCACGCGGAAGGTGATGCTGACGGCGATATTGGTCTCGCTGAACGCGTTCTTCTCTTCGTCCGTGAGCTTGCCGAGCGCGTAGAAGCCGAGGTCGTCGTTCGTGAAGTCGAGGACGCCGTCATCGATAAGGCTTCCGTCAAGCGCGTCGTTCTTCTGGAACACGCGGCTGTGCAGACTGCTGAACTGCGGCATCTCGGTCTTGATGACGGTGAGGCAATCGGTGTCATACATGATGTTGCCTATCATCTTTTCGAGATACAGCGCTTTTATCCCGGTGTAATCGCCAAGCTCGGCGAGGATGGACGGGTTCAGGTTGAGCCAGTAGGAGTATGTAAAGGTATCCCCCACCTTAAAGCTGTACTCCGCAGTGCGGGTGTGGAAATGGAAGGTATCCTCCCCGTCGGCACTTGCTGGAACGGCACAGAACGCGCTGAAGATCATAACGAGCGTCAGCAGTACCGCAATTCTCTTCTTCAAGTTGAACTCCCCCTAGTTGGAATCTATGTAAAACCTCTTATGTAAACTCTTTTGTTATTATACAATAAACTGGCAAAATAATGATATATACAAATCTTCTAAAGTGTATAAATTCTGCCAGCTTTTGACGTGATTTTAACTGTTGTTCGGCGCGGCAAATAGTGTTATAGTAGTTGCCAAGGAAAAGGAGGTATCACAATGAACGATCTTATAACGCGGAACATTTACGACGTGCGCGGGCGGGTGCTCGTCTGCGGGGCATGTCTGCCGTCGACGCATCCCGAAGGCTTCGCCGCGCTCTGCCGCGACGCCGACGAGGTATACTCGCTCTGCCTTGAGCAGACGCACATCAACATGGCCGTCACGAAGCTCGGCGCCATGCTGAGCACAGGTCAGATCACATGCCTCCGCTTCGCCTCGGTCGACCGCTCCCCGCACTGCACACAGCTGCACTACATAAAGCACGAGCTTGAGCGGATGATGACGATCAGCATCCCGATTGAGGATTACGTCGTGCCGGACAAAGAGCCGGTGAAGATAAGCGACGAAACGATAGACCTCTCGAAATCGCTTGCTCGGCTCGAAAAGCTTAAATAAACCAAACGGACTGCCGCGTTCCGCTCCGCCCTCCCCGGAATGACTCATATTAAAATCAGCTGTCATTGCTGGGGATCGGAGCGCCGCACGGCAATCCGTTTTTTCTTTTCCGTATTTTTTCTTTTCTATATTTATTCTATCACGTTCAGTCTGCGTATATCGTCGTATTCGGGAGTGACTGGCGCAGTTCGTCGATCTGCTCCGCAGTCAGATTGTTGCCGGCGACGTGCAGCTCCTTGAGCCACGTCATCTGGCAGAGCGCGCTCGTGCTGCTTACGCAGTTATTGGTGATGTCGAGCACCTCAAGACTCTCCATACTCAGCAGCGGCGACACGTCGGAGACCTGATTTCCTTCCAGATTTATCTCCTTTATTCCGCTGAGCCACTGGAAGATATAGATGTTCGATATCCTGTTCCCGCTGAGGTTCACGCGCTCCAGCGCGTCAAACTCGCCCATCGCGGAGATACTGACAAGGTCAAGGTTACTGGCGTCCAACTCCGTGATATCCTCGCGGAACTGCTTTCCGCCAAGCTCAACGAGATACACAAGCGTCGAATGAGTCACCTCGCAAGCGGGGTTGAGACTCTTGAACGCGTCCACGGTCTCGCCGCTGACGTTGGGGTTATTCTCGATATTCAGGCTGAGCAGGGACGGGATGCTACCCAAGTCTGTCATGCTCTCATCGGTCATGCCGCTGTCGCGCAGGGACAGCGTTTCAAGGCTGGTGAGCTTTTTTATGCTCGAAACGTCCGTGAGCTTATTTGAGTCGAGGCACAGCTCCTTCAGCGCGCTCAGGCCGCCGAGAGGCACGGTGCTTCTTATTAAATTATTGCCCGCGTGTATCACTTCAAGCGAGGTCAGCGCCATGAGCGGCCGCAGGTCGCTTATGAGATTGCCGCTTATATCCAGCTCCCGCAGGCTCTTCTGATCCATGAGGGGGCTGAGATCCGAGATGTTGTTGTCGGAAATGTTGAGCTTTACAAGGTTCTTGCAGGCGGAGAGCGCCGAAATTTCGTTCAGCCCCTTCCCGCTCAGGTCAAGCTCCGTAATGTCGGAGCTGAAGGTCACGCCGCCGATACTTATGTCCATCGCGCTCCCCGGCTCGCCCTCGCTGTAAATGGTGCAGCCCGGCAGCTCCTGCGTCAGCTCCGCAAGCTGTTCGGGGGTCATGGATATGCCCTTGACGCTGAGGAGGATGAGATTATCCAGCCCGTACAGCGGCGTAAAGTCGGTTATAGGGTTGGAGTCGAGATACAGAGTGCGCAGGCCGAGAATCCCGGCCAGCGGAGATATATCGCTTATGCGGTTGCCGCTCAGGTTTAGGGTGGTCAGGCCGCCGAGAGCGGTAAGCGGTGAGATATCGGTTATGGAGTTATCCGCGATGGAAAGGCTGCTCAGTGCGCGCAGACGGACGACATTATCGAGGTCGGCGTCCCGCAGACCGGCATTGTCGGCCACAAGGCCGCTGCTGTCAAGCTGGTACTTCTCCCCCGCTATCTCCACAAGCTCCGCTTCCTGCTGTGCGCGGCGCAGTGACTCAAGCTCGTCTATGCGCGCGGATATCTGCGCGTCCTGCGTGTCCATACTGCGCAGCAGCTCCAGCGCCTTGTCAATATTGCCTTGGCGCTCGTAGCAGCGGCTCATCAGCAGCACACATTCCACGGTCTTGTCCTTCGACGCCGCCTTGCGCAGATACGCGAGCGCGCCGTCATAGTCCTGCGACTCGTACAGCTCGCTGCCGCGGTCGAAATATACGGAGTAGCCCTTGTCTGCCGCAGTGCCCTTCAGCACGACGGCTATCACGATTATCAGTATCGCGGCTAGAACCGTGCCGCAGATATAAAGCGTACGCTTCGACTTCGGGCTTACCTTTTCTTTTATTCTCGGCGGTTTTTTGGTCTTCGCCTTCGGCTCTGGAACCGCCTCGTGCGAGCCGGTGTAGACTTTGCCGCGGCCTGTGAACGCCGCGCTGATGCCCGTTACGGCTGCATTTCTGCCGGTTACAGCCTTGTCCCGCCCCGTGGCGGCGCGGCTGCGGCCGGTGTTTCTTTCTTCGCTCATTACTTTTCCCCCGGTTTTTCAGGTGCTGTTTCCTTCGCGGTCTCCGCCGCGGTATCGCCATCGGCGGCAGGTTCCCCCTTGCCGGGCACGATGACCTTCGGCGCCTTCATCTTCGGGAGATCAGGCAGCGTTTCAGGTTGTTTCTTCTTCATTGCAATGCTCAGAAGCAGCAGGGACAGCATGATGCAGAGCACCGATATCTCCTGCAAGCCTTCCGGCAGCGAGGGCGGCGTGGCGCTACGCATGGCGTTGAGGTCTTCCACAAAAATGTGATACAGCAGCGGCAGGCCGAACAGCGGCACAAGCAGCCACTTCGTCCGGATGCGGCCGAACACCGTGCCCGTATACAGCACCGCCACGAGCAGGCACAGCAGGATGCACAGGATCGTGTGCAGTATGCTGTCAAAGCTGAACGACTTTATAATGAAGAACACGACGCCGAGCAGCACCGGCAGCACCGTCGTCCACAGGGCGCGGCGGCCAAGCGTCAGCACCAGCAGGATGAACAGCAGGTTGCAGGCCAGCGGCAGCGCGATCTGTGTCGCGGCGAAGAACGCGTCGTTCCAGCGCCCCCAGCAGCCGACAAGCCGGAATATGGCCGAGAGCAGCATGAATATGACCGACGCCTGCACCAGCGCGCTTTTGCGCTCCGTGTAAAAGTTGATTTTTTCGGTCTTCTGATTATTTTCCATTGCTCTCAACCGCCTTTCGGTCAGATTTTGAAGGAATGTCCGGGTCTGCGCGGCTTACTCCGCCCAGTCTCCGTTTACGAATATCGGCACCTCGCGCCCGTCGGCGGTAATGCCGGTGATGCAGAGGTCGGGGCTGCCTATCATAAAGTCCTCATGTATCATGGAGTCGTTTACGCCAAGCTCGCGCGCCTCCTCGGGCGTGTACTTTTCAAAATCCTTGAGGCAGCTTGAGTAGCCCATGCCCAGCGCGAGATGGCAGCTTGCGTTCTCGTCAAAGAGCGTATTGTAAAAGAGTATGCCGCTGCGGTTTATCGGGCTGTCGTAGGGCACGAGCGCACATTCGCCGAGCTTGCAGGCGCCCTCGTCCATGGCTATCATGAGCCTGAGCGCTTCCTCGTTTTTCTCCGCGTGAACCTCGACCGCACGGCCGTTTTCAAAGCGCACGGAGAAATTCTCGATGAGCACGCCGCGGTAGCTCAGGGGCTTTGTCGCATAGACTATGCCCTCCGCGTCCCCGGCTCTCGGAGTCGTAAAGACCTCCTCGGTGGGGATATTGGCGTTGAACCATACGTCGGAATCGGGGAGCTTGTCCGCGCCGCCCATGAACTGGCACTCGGGCAGCAGACCAACGCTAAAGTCCGTCCCCGTGGATTCACTCCTGTAATTCAGACGGCGCAGCTCAAGGCTGTTGAGCCAGCTGCAGCGGCGCAGAAGATTTTCGTCGTGCGCGCTCCATGCCTCTATCGGCTTATCGGTGGCGCGGGAGCATTCAAGTATCGCCTGCCAGAGCCTTTCGACCGCCTCCTCGTCACTGAGACCGGGGAATACCTTGCGCGCCCACTTGACGCCCGGCACAGATACGACGCACCACTGATACTTATTCTCCATCGCGTCGCGGTAGGGCTTGGATATCTTATATCTTGCCTGCTGAGCGAGCGCCCACTTCTCCTGATCTATGCCGTTCATGCCGTCCGGGTCGTCGGAGTCGAGATATATCATGGCGGGGAGAGTCTCGCTGTTGTGGCGGAGCTTCTCCTCCTCCCATTTGGGGACGCCGCCCAGCGTCTCCGCGTCCTGATACTTTATGTCAAGGCAGGTGAGCGGAGCATAGCGCCACTCGACGCGCACCTTGCCCGCGCCGGCGAGATAAAGCTCCTCCGTCAGCGTCTCCAAAAAGTCCAGAGACTCAGGCTCCGTGCGGACAACGACCTCCTGCCCGGGCTGAACGTTTACGCCGGAAACGGCGATGAGTCTTGCATATTCCTTGAGTATGTTTTTATCCATGTCACCCTCCGGGAGGCAAAAAGTAATGTATCTTCTTCATATTACTTATATTTTTAGCTCATACATTATACCACAAGACTTTTATAAATGCTACACAAAAATTATGTAAACAACTTTATTATTTTCGCTTTCGGGCCGATTTGTAAATTTTGCACAATTTCTGCCGGATTTTTTCAGCATAAGCAATAATGTTTGAAGCTTTTCGCCGCAGTGGTATTGACTATTTCGCCAAAGCTGTCATAATTAGATGCGGTTTCATAAACTAATTTCATATATGGGGGGATACTGATTGAGAGATTTGAAGCATCTTATCTACTTTGAAGACCTTTTGCAGGATGCAAACAACGCACTCGTACAGAAAGCCTCTGCCGACGGACGCCTCGCGCTGGCATACAACTGCTCCTACATTCCTGAGCTGCTGCTGGATGTGGAGGGCTGCTTCGGCGTAAGACTCCGCGCACCGCGCTGTACAAACCCGGATCTTGCGACCTACTACATGACCAACCGCTCCTGCCCCTACTCCAAGAGCATACTTGAGCGCGCCTTTGAGGGCGGCTACAACTTTATTGACGCGCTGCTCGGGCAGGAATGCTGCACCACGATGAACAGAATGGAGCAGTATTTCGACTACTGCAAGCTCATCCCCAAGGAAAAGTTCTTTATCAGCTTCATCGACATGCCGCTTAAAAAGACCGAGTGGCACGCGGGCTACTTCCGCCGCCAGATAGAGCAGAAGATTATCGAGCCGCTTGAGCGCGTGTACGGAGTGGACTTCTCCGAGGAAAAGCTCCTTGCCGCCATCGAGCAGCACAACGAGGTCTGCCGCATTATCAGCGAGATAGGCGATATGCGAAAGCTCCCCAACCCGCCCGTCACGGGCTACGAGTTCCATGTTATTCAGCTCGTGAGCCTCACCTGTCCCAAGGATTTAATTCTCCCCTATCTGCGCGAGACGCTTGAGGAGATAAAGCAGCGTGAGCCGGAGCCCAAGTTCCCCTTCCGCGCCCGCGTCATGGTCGCCGGCAGCGAGATAGACGACCCCGATTTTACAAAGCTGCTTGAAAGCTGCGGGGCATACGTCGTGGCCGACCGCTACTGCTTCGGCTCCATCCCCGGCCGCGAGGAGATAATCGTCCGTCCGGGCGAGGATGTGCTTCAGGCCATTGCCGACCACTATATTCAGACCAACCAGTGCCCCCGCGCCATGGGACCGGAAAACGTCGTAGCGCGCAAGCAGTTTTTGTATAAAATCGCGCAGGAATACGGTGCCGAGGGCGTCATCGTCGAGAATATGAAGTTCTGCGAATACTGGGGCTACGAGCGCGCACAGGCCGCCCAGTGGATGCGCGACGGCTTCTCTCTCCCCGGCACGCTGCCCGTGTGCCAGATAGAGAAGGACTATACAAACGCCGCCACCGGTCAGCTCCGCACCCGCTTCCAGGCCTTCGTGGAGTCGCTGGAAATCAAGCGTATCCAGTCGGAAAGGTGAGGTGTGAGATATGTGGAAAAGAAAATACAGCTTAAAGCAGCAATACGGCACTCTTGAGCATTTTCTCAAGGGCGACGAAAAATGCCATTACATAGGTCAGCGCTATATCGAGGGGACAAATATATATGCCCGCCGTGAGTGGCGCGGCGTAAAGGACACGGCATACGCCTTCAGCCGCTGGCTCATCACATGGGTCAAGATGGGCGGACTTGTCATGCGCGACCCCGTGCGTATGGCGAAGGCCTTCTGGAAATATCGCTGGCTGAGCGCATATCTCGTTGCGCCCTCGATGATTGACAAATGGATAGAGGGCGACCGCGGCATGGCTCTGCGCGCCGACCTCACCGCCATCGACTGCATGATATCCGACTCCATTGATACTCTCTGGAACGAGCTTCGCGCCGACCGTCATTTCGGCGAGACAAAGTGGTCGGACATCACCGTAGCCTTTGACTACACGCTGCCGAAGCACCTGATATTCGGCTTCCCCGGCTGCTACGCCATAAATATCCAGCAGCACGCCGCCTTCATGCTGCCGCTCATGCGCAAGGAGCTCGGCTGCTACTACGTAGACCAAGCGGTAAGCTGCGGCATACCGGGCGATATGTGTACCCTGCCGCTTACCGAGGTCGGCGTCGCCGTCGAGGGCGAGTACCCCGACATCGGCAACTTCTGGATGACCACCAATAACCCCTGCGACGCTAACATGATGGATAACTCCGCCATGTACCGCGCCCTGTCGAATAACGGTCAGAAGGCCGTCCACCCGCTCACAACGCCCCTTATGTATGACGACCCGACCACAAAGGAGCTCGGCGTACACGAGATAGAGAGCGCCATCGACTTCATGGAAAAGCAGTTCGGCAGGAAGTTTGACTGGGATGCCTTCATCGAGCACTGCAAGGCGACAAATCAGGTCAACCGCGAGGAGCTGGAGCGCTGGGATATCTACTGCAAGACCGACAACGGCTGCATAAACCCCATATGTCAGGGCATGTACCGCATTTACTTCTATCAGCAGGGCGGCACAAAGCATTTTGCCAAGTCCTCGGCCAAGACGCTCAAGCTCATGTACGAGTGCGTGGAGAAGAACATAAAGCCCTTCCCGCATACCCGCCACAGAGCGCTCGCGTGGAGCTGCGGCTCGACCTATTACTGTCACGGCGTCGGCTGGCTCTATAACTGCTGGGGCATACTCGCCGTCATAAATATGGACTCGCTGACAGGTCATAACCTCATCGACACCGAGGACAGAGAGACTATGCTCGAGGACCTTGCCGACTGGTACTCGCACACCCCGATGCGCACCCACACCGTCGGCGGCAACCGCCACCTCATGCAGATGTGGGAGACGGCGGAGAAATTCAACTGCGACACCATCATCATGTATGACGATATCGGCTGCAAGGGCATGGCGGGCGCACAGGGACTTCTTGAGGAGGAGTTTGCAAAGCACCGCGACAAGTATCATATCATCTGGATGCCGCACTCTCTCATGGACTGCCGCATAGTGCCGACAAACGAGGCTCGCCGCGCCGTTAACCAGTACATGACCGATGTGCTGCACGAGGACCCGGTAGACCCCTCGCTGGTTGATTTTGACGATACCCTTGGCTGGTAAGAAAGGAGCGAAGGATGAAAAAATTGCTGAAACTCATCGGCATACTGCTCGGAGCCGTTTCCGCGCTGTTTGCGGTGTACTATTTCAATCTGGACATGAAGCTTATGCGCTCTGTCGTGCTGCCGTTTCTCGATAAGCATTACGACAGCGTCAAGCGCGAGCATATTATCTGAGGTGGCGTGATGCAGAAAAACGAAAACATCACTCCGAGACCGCTGAGCTATCAGGAGAAGCTTGACCGCGAGAACGGCATCTTCGACAGCTTTGCAAATTATCTTTGCTGCTGCGGCAGGTGCAATTACCTCGACAAGAGCAATATGTACATCATGCGCGCCGAGTCGCGGGTAAAGAAGCTGAACGCGGAGGGCGTAAAATGCCCCGAATGCGGCGAAACAGCTTGGATTCTCGGCTATCCCCTCGGCAGCACCACGGGCTTCGTCAGATTTGACTGATATTACTGAGACTCCCTCCGGGCAATCCGGAGGGAGTCTTTTGCAACAATATACTCAGCGGGCAGTACCACGAGTGGTACTGCCCGTCTTTGTGGAATGGAGCGAGGAAATTTTAATTTATTATACGATGCCCTGAGCCATCATCGCTTCCGCGACCTTCAGGAAGCCCGCGACGTTCGCGCCGACCATAAGATCGCCCGGACGGCCGCATTCGACCGATGCGTCATAGCAGGCTTTATAGATGTTCTGCATGATTCCGTGCAGCTTTTCGTCGACCTCTTCAAAGCTCCACGACATTCTGATGGAATTCTGGCTCATCTCAAGGCCGGAAGTCGCAACGCCGCCGGCGTTGGATGCCTTGCCGGGGCTGTACAGCAGGCCGTTTTTCTGGACTATTTCAATGGCTTCCGGAGTCAGCGGCATGTTCGCGCCCTCGAATACGGCCATAGCGCCGTTATCGACAAGCGCCTGCGCGCCAGCCGCATCCATCTCATTCTGGGATGCGCAGGGGTGCGCGATGTCGCACTTGACGTTCCAGATATTCTTGCAGCCCTCGTGGTACTCGCTGCCGGGAACCTCCTGCGCGTACACGCTGATACGCGCGCGGCGGCGCTGCTTAATGTCAAAGAGCACGGGCAGGTTGATGCCGTTGGGGTCATATATGTAGCCCTGCGAATCGCTCATCGCAACGACCTTGCCGCCGAGCGCCGTGACCTTCTCCGCGCAGTACTGTGCGACGTTGCCGGAGCCGGAGACGATGACGGTCTTGCCCTCGTAGCTTGTGTTCCGCAGATGCTTGAGCGCCTCGGCGGAGAAGTAGCACACGCCGTAACCGGTAGCCTGAGTGCGCGCCAGCGAGCCGCCGAAGGTCAGTCCCTTGCCGGTGATGACGCCGCCGTCGAAGCGGTTGACAATGCGCTTGTACTGGCCGAAGAGGTACGCAACTTCGCGCCCGCCGACGCCGATATCGCCCGCCGGAACGTCCGTGAACTGGCCGACATGGCGGTAAAGCTCGGTCATAAAGCTCTGGCAGAAGCGCATGACTTCAGCGTCGGACTTGCCCTTGGGGTCAAAGTCGGAGCCGCCCTTGCCGCCGCCCATGGGGAGCGTGGTCAGGGAGTTTTTGAGAATCTGTTCAAAGCCGAGGAACTTGATAACGGAGAGGTTGACAGACGGATGGAAGCGAAGCCCGCCCTTGTAGGGACCGATGGTGGAGTTGTACTGCACACGGTAGCCGCGGTTGACCTGCACCTTGCCGCTGTCGTCCACCCATGGGACGCGGAACTCGATGACGCGTTCGGGCTCGACGAAGCGCTCGATAAGCCCGGCCTTCTCCCATTCGGGGTGCTTGTCGATGACCAGCTCCAGCGACTCGAAAACCTCGCGCACAGCCTGAAGGAATTCCGGCTCGTGCCCGTCGCGGCGCTCCACATCTGCGTACACTCTCTTCAGATATTCGTTTGTCATTCTTTTCCTCCTTGATATAGTAAGCGTTCAGCAGTTTGTCCGTTTAATGATCTGTCTGTATTATACTATATATTCTCGGAGTACACAAGTATGAAAATCGCAAAAATTATACAAAATTCACAATTTTTATATGTAAACCCAGTGGAGTTTTGTTGATTGCTAATTAATAGTCAAACGATGGGCGGGGGATGTGGTCTTTCGTATGCCTTGTCTTTTCCCTAATGGCAATAATCCAAGTCCGGCGACCCCTTTCCCAAGTGTGCGCACTGGGGACTGTCTCGCTGCGGCTCGGTCACGGCGCGGCGGACTGCGATCTATGCCGCAACGCGGCGCCCCTTTTAGGGGAGCTGGCACGGCGTTAGCCGTGACTGAGTGGTCGCCAGACTCGGACTAATGCCAATAGGCAAAAGACAAGGCAATGTTAAGACCTCCTCTGTCATTCCGAGACCAGTTCGCAAACTGGTCGTGGGAATCCGTTTCTTTCATAGAAAGCAGTATGTTTTCCTGCCGTGTAAAAGGAGAACGGATTTCCGCGTCGCTTCGCTCCTCGCGACGGCGGCATACCACGAATCATTAATTTGCCGCCTAGTCCCTTTAGGGGCAATGACAGATTGATTTAATCTGGCGCGCCGATTTTTATCGAAGCGCAGCATTTGCGGGGCGGCCTCTGTCTCGCTCCCCCCAACACAGAAAAAGTACCGTATGAAAACACGGTACTTTTTCTGTAATTCTATAAACTGCTTATTCAAGCCCCAGTTCTTTGGCCAGCTCGTCGATTTCATGCTGGAAGAGGGTGCTTTCGCCGTCGGACGGCATGTGCAGGCCGGTACGCGGGGAGACGCTGAACGCCTCAACGGCTGGGCCGTCCATCAGGCAGCTGCGCTTGAACTGCTGTGTGAACAGGCGCTTGCAGTAGCTTCTCAGCCAGCGGACAAGCTCCTCGTCCGTAAACTCGTTATGATACGCGAGCTTCGCCAGACGCAGGGTCTTGGCCGGGCCGAAGCCGCAGATGAGAATCTTATGCGTGAAGAAGTCCTGAAGGCTGTAAGAGCCGACGGAATCCTCGCTCTTCTGCTCGATCTGATCGTCATGTATCGGCAGCAGCTCCGGCGTTACGGGGCAGTCAAGCACATCGTAAAGCGCGGCCTTGAGGACGCGATCCTCGGTCTTGCCAGCGATGTAGCTGACGTTCGCGCGAACCTGAGTCTTGGTCAGACCCATATTCACGTCGTACATGCTGGTATGGTCACCGTTATAGGTGCACCAACCGTCGATAAACTCGCTCAGATCCTCGGTGCCGACGTCAAGGCCGTTTAGCTTATTGGCAATATCCATGAGCACCTGCGTACGCTCGCGCGCCTGCGCGTTCTCGAAGGCGATGGAGTAATCGTCATGCGCGTGGCCGATATCGTCGAAGTGCTGGTAGACGCTCTTGCCGATGTCGATAACGCGAACCTCAGCGCCGAGCTGCTCGGCGACTACGATGGCGTTGGACTTGGTACGGGAGGAGGTGCCGAAGCAAGGCAGAGTGCAGGCGACGACATTCGTCGAGGGCAGCCCCATTTTCTTGACCGCCATCGCGCTGACCATGACGGCAAGCGTGGAGTCCACGCCGCCGGAGATACCGACAACGCAGTGGTCAAGTCCGGCGTACTGCATACGCTTGACAAGGCCGGAGACCTGAATGTCGAGCATACGCTCGCAGTACGTGGGCAGATCGGCCTCGTCCGCGGGCAGATGCGGGTACTTGCGGTAGCTGCGGGTCAGTTCGGTCTCGACCGGCTCGCCGCCCCAGACCGCTTCGTAATACTCGTCGGAATCGAGGTCAAAATCGTCGCTCTCGCGGCGGGTATTGATGATGTACTCGACGTCGAGCTCAGTGACGGCCATGCTGTTCTCGCACTCGGACGCGGCAAGCACCTCGCCGTTCTCGGCGATCATGCACAGGCCGGAGAACACGTTGTCCGTGGTGCTCTCGCCCTTGCCGGGCGCGGCCATGACCATGCCGCAGTGCAGGCGGCGAGACTGAGAGCGCAGTGTAAGCTCCGCTTCGTCCGCAGAGGTGACGGTCTCTGGGAAGGAGGCAAGCTGGGCGATAACGGTTGCGCCCGCCTGCGCGTGGCGCACGGAGGGTGGCACCAGCGCGTCGATATCCGCGCCGAGCTCTGCGGCGACCTTGAGGTCGGGCAGGGCGGCGCAGGTAAACACATAGTCGGTGCTGAGCACGGCGACATGCTCCGCGTCGATCTCGACCTCGACATAGCTGTCTGCCGGCTCGGCAAACTGCGTACCGCGGACGTTCTCGCGCGGAACAAGGCCGAGCAGCTCGCCGTCATATATCGCGGCGGCACAGCTGTAAAGTCTGGAGCCGACGGCGACGGGCAGGCCGACGAATACGAGCATGTCCACGCCCTCGCTCGCGGCGATGACTTCAAGCAGCGCCTTTTTCGCGCCGCGCAGGACGACATTGTGGCCGGTGAGGTCATAGCAGGTGCAGCCGGTGAGGACAAGCTCAGGGAAGACGAGCAGCTTCACGCCCATCTCGTCGGCGGCCTTGATGGTCTCGATCACGCACTGTGCGTTATACTCGGTGTCGGCGACCTTGATGACCGGGGACGCCGAAGCGGCTTTGATAAATCCATCTTTCATTTTCTGTTCCCCTTTTCTTTCAAATATGGCTCTTTGACGCCGTTATCAGAACTTTATGCGCTCCTCGATGTAGCTCTTGACCTCGGAGATGGGGATACGGACCTGAGTCATGCTGTCGCGCTCACGGACAGTGACGCAGTGGTCGGCGACGTCGGTCTCGGTGCCGACGGTGTTGAAGTCGAAGGTCACGCAGAACGGAGTGCCGATCTCGTCCTCGCGGCGGTAGCGCTTGCCGATGGAGCCGGTCTCGTCGTAATCGCACATGAAGTCCTTGGAAAGCTCCTGATACAGCTCCAGCGCGGGGCCGGTAAGGACTTCCTTCTTGGACAGCGGCAGGATGGCGCACTTAAACGGTGCGAGCGCTGGGTGCAGGTGCAGCACGGTGCGTACGTCGGGATTGCCCTTCTTGTCCTGACCGACGACTTCCTCGTCATACGCATCGCACAGTACGCTCAGCACGGTGCGCTCGACGCCGAGGGAGGGCTCGATGACATAGGGGATGTAGTGCTCGTTCGTCTCCTGATCGTAGTAGCTGAGATCCTGACCGGAGACGGTCTGGTGCTGGGTCAGGTCGTAATCCGTACGGTCGGCAACGCCCCACAGCTCGCCCCAGCCGAAGGGGAAAAGGAACTCGAAGTCGGTAGTCGCCTTGGAATAGAAGCACAGCTCTTCGGGGTCATGGTCGCGCAGACGCAGGTTCTCGTCCTTGAGGCCGATGGACAGGAGGAAGTTGTGGCAGAAGCTGCGCCAGTAGTCAAACCACTCCAGATCGGTGCCGGGCTTGCAGAAGAACTCAAGCTCCATCTGCTCAAACTCGCGGACGCGGAAGATGAAGTTGCCCGGGGTAATCTCGTTGCGGAAGCTCTTGCCTATCTGACCGATGCCGAAGGGGAGCTTGCGGCGGGTGGTGCGCTGGACGTTGACGAAGTTCGTGAAGATGCCCTGAGCGGTTTCGGGGCGGAGATACACGGTGTTCTTCGCGTCCTCGGTGACTCCCTGGAAGGTCTTGAACATGAGGTTGAACTGACGTATATCGGTGAAATTATGCTTGCCGCAGGTGGGGCACGGGATGTTGTGCTCCTCGACGAACTCCTTCATCTCGCTCTGGGAGAAGGCGTCGATGGGCTTGGGAAGCTCATAGCCCGTCGTGCCGCACCAGTCCTCGATGAGCTTGTCCGCGCGGAAGCGCTCATGGCACTCGCGGCAGTCCATCAGCGGATCGGAGAAGCCGCTGAGATGGCCGGAGGCGACCCAAGTCTGCGGATTCATAAGGATGGCGGCGTCAAGACCCACGTTGTAGCGGTTTTCCTGAACGAACTTTTTCCACCATGCTCTCTTGACGTTGTTCTTCAGCTCAACGCCGAGGGGTCCGTAATCCCAAGTGTTCGCAAGGCCGCCGTAGATCTCGCTGCCGGCAAAGATGAAGCCGCGGTTCTTGCACAGTGCGACGATTTTGTCCATTGTTTTGTCTGTGTTTTTCATGTTTCTTCCTTTCCCGCGGCTGGCTGCCGCAGAGATAATATTTGTCTTTTTGACAAATATTAATTATAGCAGATCACCTATATTTAAGCAACATTTTCCGCGGTCAAAATAATCACAATCAGTCCCCGCGGCGATTCTTAATAATTCTGAAATATTGATTTTTGCGCTTGCTCATGTCGAAGTGTGGTGTATAATGGGGACAAGCATTTGGGAGAGGATAGGCTGACAAAATGAGGAGAGAAAGACAGACCGCGGAGCATACGCCGAGACACAGAAAACAGAAGAAAGCGGCGGGCATAGTATTCACGATTTACATCCTGCTGGTAATTCTGGCGGTATTCGTCATCGACGGGCGGCATCCGTCCTTCACCGTCAACGGCGACAAGGACATGACGCTTGAGGTCGGCGCGGAGTACACCGAGCTTGGCGCGGAAGCGACTGCGGTCGGCAGGATATTCAAAAACGACGGCCAGCCTCTTGAGGTGAGCGTCACCGGCGATGTGGACACCTCAAAGGTCGGCGAATATAAGGTAGTTTACCATGCGAAGGCGCTTTTCATCCCCGGCAGCGCCGTGCGGCACGTCTCGGTGGTGGACACCGTCGCGCCGGTGATAGAGCTTCAGCACAACGCTGAGCAGGCGGCGGTAAGCTCGATGGCCGACTATGTTGAGGAGGGCTACACCGCGAGCGACAATTATGACGGCGACATCACCGACAAGGTCGAGCGCACCGTGACCGACAACGGCGTCATCTACACCGTGAGCGATTCATCCGGCAACAAGACGAGCGTCGAGCGCATCGTCCTCGGCCCACCGGTGCTGACGCTCAGCGGCGATACGGAGCTGGAGCTGGTCGCAAGTCCGCGCTTTGAGGAGCCGGGTTACGAGGCGCACGACGCGCAGGGCAACGACCTCACCGACCGCGTGGAGGTCAGCGGAAATATAGTCCCGTACAAAGTCGGCAGCTATACGCTCACATATTCGGTCACGAATGACCGCGGCGAAGTCACGAGCGTTGACCGTACCGTGAACGTTGTCTCGGCGGGTAAGCCCGACAGTGTCAAGCCGGACAATCCTAAGACCATCTATCTCACCTTTGACGACGGTCCGGGGCCGTTTACCGAAGAGCTGCTGGATGTGCTCGCGCGCTACAACGTGAAGGCGACTTTCTTCGTCACGGCGCTGAATTCCGACTATGAGGACATGATAGGCCGCGCCTACAACGAGGGGCACAGCATCGCCGTGCACACCTACTCGCATGACTACCGCAAAATATACGCCAGCGAAAAAGCGTTCTTTGACGATTTCAACGCGATGGAGGACGTCATCTACCGTCAGACCGGGCAGTACACGAAGCTCTGCCGCTTCCCCGGCGGCAGCTCCAACACGGTCAGTCAGTTCAACCCCGGCATTATGAGCCGCCTTGTCAATATTATGAACGACATGGGCTACAAGTACTTCGACTGGAACGTTGACAGCGACGACGCCGGCGTTACAAAGTGGACGGACGGCGTGTACTCGAATGTCGTGCAGGGCTGCCGGGATACCTACGGCTATGGTTACAGTCTTGTGCTCCAGCACGACGTAAAGGATTACAGCGTCGCGGCCATCGAGAGTATAATCAACTGGGGGCTGAACAACGGCTACACCTTTGCCGCCCTCGATATGACCAGCCCCGCCGCGCACCACGGGCTTTACAATTAATGATCTGAATGCAGAACTCCCCCGCATCGCTTTGAACTGCACCCCATTTGTTAGACAGTATGATAAACTATCTAAGAAGTGGGGT
>OIXH01002008.1_pt1 | contig 21402 bp, 18 predicted proteins | sample 1587741 | NCBI WGS metagenome assembly OIXH01 (sample SAMEA3888916, study PRJEB22519) | human gut metagenome | biome: human gut; feature: human-associated habitat; material: faeces | place: Denmark | collected 2011 | reverse complement strand
GCAGACGGGCGAGGCTCGTTTTATCCAAAAATGTTTTTACCCCTTCACCGATCCCAAAGTCATTCCCGTAACAAAATACTTTTGCAGGAAGGGATACAGCGCCATAATGGGAATCATGGCAATGACCACCTTGGCGGAGTTCAGGGTCAGGTCCGACAGCTTGGACGCCTCCCGGAGCTGCTCCGGGGTCATGCTCTGGGGGTCCAGCACGGCGGATATCTGGTAGATGTAGGTCTGCAAGGGCTGCTTGGCCAGGTCGTTGATGTAGAGCAGGCCGTCAAAATAGGAGTTCCAATGCCCTACGAAGGCAAACAGCAGCAGGCAGGCCAAGGACGGCAGGCTTACCGGCACGTAAATCCGGAACAGAATCTGCAAGGGGCCTGCCCCGTCGATGGTGGCAGCCTCGTTGAGCTCATAGGGCACGTTCCGGAAGAAGTTCACCAGCAGGATCATGTTGTAAATGGGCAGCGCTCCCGGCAGGATCATGGACCAGAAGGAGTTCAGCAGGTGATAGTTCCGGACCACGATGTACGCCGGGATCATTCCCCCGGAAAAGAGCATGTTGGCCACGAAAAACCAGATATATGCCTTCCCCCAGGGAAATTTCTCCCGGGGCAGGCACAAGGGGTACGCCGTCAGGGCCATGAGCAGCATGTTCAAGCTGCACCCTACCGCCACCCGCTCCACGGAGACCAGGAAGGACCTGAAAAACTGATTATCTGCCAGCAGCTTTTTGTAGGAGCCCAGATTGAACCCCGATGGCAGCAGCCAGACTTTCCCGGCGGAAACAGCGGCCTTGCTGCTGAAGGACACCGCCAGGGTGTACCACATGGGATACACGCACAGCAAGGCTGCGATGACCAGAAACACCGCAATGATCACCCGCGGCGCGGTGATTTTGTTACGCATCGGCTCCCCTCCTTAAAAAATCCGGTAGTCGGCGAATTTGGCGGCCATCCAGTAAGCGGCGGTCATCAGAATGATGCTGATCACCGACTTGAAAAGCCCCACCGCCGAGCCTACGCCGTAGTTGATGCTGATAAGGCCCACCCGGTAAACGTAGGTGTCGATGATGTCGCCGGTGGAATAGACCAGGGGGTTATACATATTGAAGATCTGGTCGAACCCGGCGTTTAAAACGTTCCCGAGACTCAGCGTGGCCATGAGAACGATAATGGTCCGCAGCCCCGGCAAGGTCACGTGGACCGCCTGCTGCCAGCGGCCCGCACCATCGATCTCCGCCGCCTCGTAAAGCCCGGGATCAATGGCCGTAATGGCCGACAGGTAGACAATGGCGCTGAAGCCGAACTCCTTCAGGGTCTCCGTCAGGATCATCACCCACGGGAACAGGGAGGGCGTCCCCAGGAACAGCACCGGCTCCTGTCCCCCCAGAGTTTGCAGCACCTGATTTACCAGCCCCTCGGCCCCCAGCATGGACCGCATAATGGTGGCGTAAATGACCCAGGAAACAAAGTGGGGCAGATACACCGCCGTCTGAATGGACTTTTTCAGCCGCTGGTTCCGCAGCTCGTTCAAAAGCAGCGCAAACAGAATCGCCGCCAGAGTGCCGAAGACGATCTTGCCCACGGCAATAACCAGAGTATTCCGCAGGACCTGCCAGCTGTCCGGCATCCCGAAAAAAATCTCAAAGTTTTCCAGCCCCACCCACGGAGAGCCGAACCACCCCTTGCTGGGAATAAAATCCTGAAACGCGATAAAAATCCCCAGCCAGGTCACGGTGTTGAACAACAGAACCGCCAGGACTCCGGGCAGCAGCATCAGATGATACGGCAGCGAATTGTTTTTCCGCTTCACTGCTTTCTATACCCCTTTCTTCCGCAAAAGCGCAAGGGGACAGCGCATGTCTTATCCGGTAAGACTGCACCATCCCCTCGGTAAGATTTGAAATAAAACGCTTCCGGTTATTTCGCGGCGTCGATCTCCGCCTGGACCTCGTCGGTGATCTCCTGGCCGCCCTGGGCCAGATACTGCTGAACGAAGTCGTCGAAATACTCGGCCACGGTCTTGCCGTCGGTATCGCCCATAATCATCTTGGTGAAGGCTTCCAGCTCCAGCTTATCCAGGAAGGACTGTTTCTTCTGCATGGTATCCGTAATTCCGGAATAATCCGAAGCCACAAAATTGGCGTTGGAGTTGTGGAAAGCCATCATGCCGATGGTATAGCCCATGGAGTTGGACCAATCTTCCATGCTGTCGTAGGGATTGGCGCTGTCGGCCACCACCTTGGCCGCCTTGGCCATGGTTTGGTTGTAAGCCGCCTCCGAGGGGAAGCTCTTTTCCGCCACCTGATCCAGGGTGATCTTGCCCGCTGCGTATTCCGTAGCCAGCAGGCCGGTGTTGATAATGGCGTCCGCAGGCAGCGGGAAAATGGTCATAGGGGTATAGGAATTGTTAACCACGGCCGCCTCGGCGATGTCGTCGGAATAGCCGGGCTGCTTCATGGAAGCAAAGATGTCGTTGAGGGCGTAGATGAACATGGACGGGTCCTTGCACTTCTTGCTGACCACGCCAATCGTGGAGCCCGCCGCGTTGGGAGAGCCGCCGACATAATCCTGACCGGCCTCCTTGGGCAGCGCGTAGGCGGTCCAGACGGTGTTGGGGTCGTTGACCACGGTGTCGGTCATATAGGACCAGCTGAGCCACCACTGGCCGAAGCACATGCCCGCCTTGCCGCTGGTGACGGCCTGCTTATACTGGTCGCCGGTCCAGCTGCCGAAGTCGGTGGGGATGATGCCTTCTTTGTACCAGCCGTTGAGCATTTCCAGGACCTGCTCCGTCTCCTTGGTCAGCGAGCCGTAGACCACCTTGCCGTCGTCCCCGACCTTCCACTCTCCGGGGAAAGCGCCGTAATTGGTGAAGATATCCGCCACAGAACCGGTGCCGCCGTCCGCCGCATCAAACAGGGGCAGAATGGGCAGGCCGTAGTTGCCGGAATCCTTGGCCATAAACGCCTTGGCAATGGCCTCCAGGTCCCCGATGCACTTGGGCTCTTCCAGATTCAGCGCATCCAGCCAATCCTTCCGCATCCAGAGGATGGGGTTGGAGTCGCCCAGGCCGTTGGCCTTGGGGATGCCGTAGATTTTGCCCCCTCGGGTCACGGCCTTGATGTCGGCGTTGTCCGCAGAGGCGTAGACCTCTTTGATTGCCGGGTCCAGGTCGTTTTCGTAATACTCGGTCAGATCAGCCAGCAGGTCTGCCTTGACCAGAGCCATATACTGGCTGTACGACACCTGGAAATAGTCGGGCAGGTCGCCGGAGGCGATCATCATGTTCAGCTTCTGGGTGTAGGCTTCGCCGGAGGCGGACCAGGTCACCTTCGTCACCAGGCCGGTCTGTTTGTGGAACAGCCGGGTCCGGAGGTTGTCCTCCACCGTCTGTCCGTCGGGGAGCACGTCTCCTGCGGGGGTGCTGATAACCGTGGTGTACTCCACGTCGTCAAAGATTTTCACGTAGGATTTTTCTCCGGATTGAGACGCCTCCTGGGAAACCTCCGTATTGGAGGACTCCGCAGGAGCAGAGGACTGTCCGCCGGGATTTCCGCAGGACGCAGCGGAAACGGCCAGCAGCGAAGCAAGAAGCAATGCGAACCATTTTTTCATGGAAAGGGCCTCCTTTTGATTTGGTGTCTTTATTATCGCACATTTTTCGTCACAAAAAAATGGTTTTTTCTCCTCAAAAAACTGGAAATTTTTGACCTTCCTTTCTCCCATCTGTCCCCAGAACAAAAAAAGACAACAAACCGGACAAAAATTTCTATACATTTCCTGCAAAACTTAATGAAAACCCAATCGTTTTATTGTATAATATAGAAAGAAGTCCCCCACATCATTTCCGGAAAGGACCTGACATGAAGCGTTTCCGCCTGAATTCCATCCGGGGAAGGATCATCTGCATCGTGCTCCTGGGCACCTGCATCTCCATTGCCTTCTTCCTCAGCTACACCTACGACAACATCACCCGCCGCATCAACCAGACCGTGGAAAGCAGCTACCTCATGGGCCTCCGCACCGTGGGCAGCCGCCTGGAGCAGGCTTTCACCGAAATGCACTGCACCGCCGCCGGCCTCACCTACCAAAACGGTTTGTTCACCCAGGTGGAGGAGTACGTCCTCTCCCAGGACGTCTTTCTCCGCCGGACCCTGAGCAGCCGGATTCAGGGCCAGCTGGCTCTAGACGACTTTTCCAGCCAAATCGTGGGCCGCATCGCCTTCTGCTACGCCGGGGACCCGGACCAGGTCATCTTCTCCAACGACGACCTGGTGCGTTTCCATGCCGGAGAAGACTACTTCTTCTCCAAAGAGCCGGGGAGCCGCTTCTACCCGCCCCGGGCCCCCGCCATGGCGAAAGGCGTGGTGCTGGCCTTGCGGCGCTACGCCGGGAGCATCGACGGCCGGGACGTCTTCGTTTATATGGAAAGCGACCGGGATTTCCTCCCCAATCTTTTCTCCCAGATGAAGGACCGCACCGGCAGCCAGCTCCCCGTCTGCCTTCTGGACCAGAACGGCACGGTGGTCTACACCAACGGCGGTCTTCTCGTAGAGACCGGCGAAGTCTTTGACCAGGACGCCATCCAGAAAAGCTACGTCCCCTTCTTTTACCAATCAGAGCAATGGACCCTGTCCCTCTGCGTCCCCAAGGCCGACTACCTGGGAATCTCCTGGTCGGTGTTCCGGGAATTCTCCGCCATGCTGATCATTTATGTAGTCCTGTACATCCTGCTGGCGGTGTTCATCTGCCAGGCGGCCTACCGCCCCCTGGACGCCTTTGTCAAGGAGCTTTCCGGGGCCCGCCATGCCTCCAGCCTGTTCAGCCGCCGGGCCGCCCACTCCCAGGAATTTGACGAGTACACCCAGAAAATCGAGCAGCTCCGCGGCGAAATCCACCGTCTCATGACCCGGGTGGAGCAGGAAAGCAAGCAAAACGCCTATCTGGAAAACCAGCTGCTTCTGAGCCGCATCAACCCCCATTTCATCCACAACACCCTGAACAGCATCCAGCTCCAGGCCGCCGGGGAGGGCCAGGACAGCCTTTCCGGGACCATCCAGGCCCTGAACAGCCTGCTTTACCACAACCTTGGCAAGAACAAAGTCACCACCCTTCGGGACGAACTCCGGGCCGCCGACGATTACGTCTACCTCCAGCACCGCATCCTCCCATTTGCTTACGAAAAGGAGGTATCCCTCCCCGACGAACTCCTAGACCTGCAAATGCCCGCCTTCGTCTTGCAGCCCATGATTGAAAACTGCTTCCAGCACGCCAGCTCCCCGGGACTGGTCATCCGGCTCCGGGTCTTCGCAGAGGAAGACCGCCTCCACCTGATTCTGGAGGACAACGGCCAGGGCATCAGCCCCGAAAAGGAAGCGCAGCTGAACCGGCAGTTCCTTGCCATCTCCGCCGGAGAAGCGGGCATCGGCTTAAGCTACGTCAATTCCGCCCTGAAGATGTTCTTTTCCGGCCGGGTGGCCATGACCATCGGCAACCGCAGCGACGGCCCCGGCGCAAGGGTCTCCATTGAGATTCAGCTGGAACCCCGCCTGCTTTGAAAGGAGAACGCCCATGCTCAACGTGCTCATTGTAGACGATGAAGCCCTGGTCCGGACCGGCATCCGCCATTCGGTGCCCTGGGCCAACTACCAGATGCAGGTGGCCGCCGAAGCCGCCAGCGTCCAGGAGGCCATCGACGTCATCCACGGTCCCCAGCGCATCGACGTGGTCTTCACCGATATTGTCATGCCCGGTCCAAACGGTCTGGAGCTCCTGCGCTGGCTCCGGGATCACCACCCTTTCATTACGGCGGTGGTTCTGAGCTACCACAACGAATTTTCCTACATTCAGGACGCCTTGCGCCTGGGCGTGGCCGATTACATCGTCAAAACCGAGTTGGACCACCCGGAGTCCATCCAGTCCATGCACGCCATCCAAGAAAAAGCCTTGCGGAACCAGCAGAACCGCCAGGAGCTGAAAAACGCCTCCCGGACCCGGCAGTTTGTCTGCGCCATGGCCGTGGTGGGCCCCGAGGGTAGGGAGCTCGCTCTCCTCCCCGAGGACCTGGAAGCCGCCAGCGCCCATTATCCGGTAAACTCCAACGCCTGGCTCCTTCTCTACGACCGCCCCTTTGACGAAGAACACCTCCTGGACATGGAGCGTCGCTACGGCTCCGACGGCATCCTCCTGACCTTCGACCGGGTGGACGCCGGCCCGGCGGACCTGATCTTAGCCGTCAGCCTCTTTCTCTCCCGGGACGACTTCTACGAACGCCTGCCCCACCTCAGCGTCTACTCCGTGGACGCCCGGGCCGTTCTCGACCGCCCCCGCTCTCTGGATGGCCCGGAGTACGTCCGCCTGGAGCAGGAGCTCTCCGCCATGCAGTGGATCTGGGACCCCCAGGAGATGGAGCGCCTTCTGGACACCATCCGGGAATCCCGGCTCCTGCCCTCCTCGGTGTACAATCTCTTTTACTGCGTCCAGATGCAATGGCGGCGGTTCTTCCCCCAGAACGACATCCCCGCCATGTTCCCCATGACCGGCATCCGGTACTGGTATCAGTGGCTGGAATGGCTCAACAACTTCCGGACCTTCACCACCACCCAAAGTAAGCTCAGCGCCTACGCCCCCGAGGTGGTCTCCGCCATCCAGGGGCTGATCCTGTGGATCGACGCCAACTTCATGAACAACATCACCCTGACCGAGGCCTCCCAGAAGGTGAACCTCAGCGCCAGCTACCTGAGCCGCTGCTTCAAGGACATCACCGGCCGCCCCTTCAACCGCTACATCCGGGACCTGCGCATCGACTGCTCCAAGAAAATGCTCCTCCAAAGCAATCTGTCCATCCGCCGCATCGCGGAGATCTGCGGCTTCCAGGACCAGTTTTACTTCGACAAAGTCTTCAAAAAGGCCGCCGGGGAGACCCCTGGGAACTACCGCCAACGCCACGGCCGCACCGGACTCTCCGGCTGAACCCATCGCCCGCCACCACAAATTAAGACAACCGCCCCGGCGAATCTGTCGGTTTCCTCCCGGAAAATCTGCTGGTATAATAACCTCAAAGGCATTTACCTGCGGCAAATGCGTCCCGGCCTTAGGCCGGAACCGGGCGTACCGTCCCCCTTGAGAACATTGTTCCGCATCCGGTCCGCTCTCGCGGACTACGGCGGCCATTGGCTGGCTGCCCGCCTTAACAAAATCCCACCTCACCGAAAGGAGCACCCCTCATGGATTACCAAAACTACGGCGACCACCGCTGGGAACTGCGCTACGGCGCTTACACCGGCCCGGAGAAAGCCGCCGCCGACCTGAAGGTGCGCCTGGCTGACACCTCTGTAAAGGTGCTGGCGGGGATGGACGGCCTGATGGAGGCCGCCGCCGCGGGCAAGGCCGGAGACGTCTTCGGCGCCTTTGTATCCGACCCCGTGCAGGCGATCGCCTACCACGGCGTCGCCATGGCGATCGTCATCGGAGTCGTCTACCGCGGCATCAGCGGCGGCATTGAAAAGAGCTGCAAGATCCTTATGCCGGCGCTCTTCCTGATACTTGTGCTGCTTATCATCCGTTCGCTTACCCTGCCGGGGGCGGAGGCGGGACTGCGCTTCTACCTGCTGCCCGACTTCTCGAAGCTCTCCAGCGAGGCGTTCCTCGCCGCGGTCGGACAGGGCTTCTATTCGCTCTCCCTGGCTATGGGCATCATCATCACCTACGGGAGCTACCTTGGAAAACATGAGTATATGCCTAAGATGACGGGCACGATCGTCATGCTGGATACCGCCGTCGCGATCATGGCGGGGCTTGTCATCTTCCCGGCGGTCTTCGCCTTCGGCGTCGACGCCGGAGCCGGTCCCGGACTTACGTTCGTCACGCTGCCGATCGTCTTCGCGAAGATGCCGATGGGGGCCTTCTTCTCATTCGCCTTCTTCGCGCTGCTCTTCATCGCCGCCATCACCTCCGCCTTCTCGCTCCTTGAGGTCGTCGTGACCTTCGCGATAGACGAGCTCGGCTGGTCCCGCGCGAAGTCGGCGATCGTCATGGGGATCGCCATCGCCGTTCTCGGCATCCCCTCGGCGCTCTCCGTCGGCGGGCACTTCCCGAAGATATGCGGCAAAGATTTCCTCGACGCGATGGACTTCATCACCAACAACGCCGTCATGCCGATCGGCGGGATGCTCACCTCTTTCTTCGTCGGCTGGCTGTGGACGAAAGGCGCGAAAGACGAAGTTACCAACTTCGGCGAGCATGATTTCCCGTTTTATACTGTATGGCTGTGGGTATGCCGCGTGGTTGCGCCTGTATGCATCGGGCTGATATTCATCACAGGGCTTAAATGGTAAAAACTGTGGTCCCGTTGTTCTGAAAAATAAAAAAGCGTCTCTTTTATCGGGAAAGAGACGCTTTTTTTATGCCCTAGTATAAAAAAACACAAAAAGTTGGTGTAAAATATCACAAATGCTTCCGAAAGCTGTTGACAAGAAAATCGCTCTTGATATACTAAGGCCAAGCTGAATGAAAGCGGCAAGAGAGACCCGTCCACGTTATAACATCATGGGCGCCGAAGGGGCAAAACCGCGAAGGTTGAAACTCTCAGGCATAAGGATTGTCGCCGGACAGCACTCTGGACACGTCAAAACAGGCGAGGACGAAAACAGAGGATATTAGCCAGAAAGGCGGTGTCCTATGGGTTTGTTCTCGTATTCTTATGTGTGCATCTCAAACAACCCTAATCTCAAAGGTCATGTACAGTCGCTCGACTATCTGGACGGAGGCGCGCTGGACGTTCTATACGCCGGCCGCGACCTTATCCACTTAGGCTGGGAGCTGCTTGCCAATCCCCTCTATGGGAATTTCAAGCCAAATCAGCAGCCTTACCGCTCTCTTATCCTCAAAAAGGATTGTTCCAGGGGCGGCGCTATCGACCTCCAGTCGCTTGACCTCATCGAAAACGCGATCAGGGTCTTTGAAAGTTCCCCGAAGCTTATGCGCCCCGGCGAGCTTACGGAAAGGATAGATAACGACTTCCGTTATCTTGATTTCATCCTGCTGGAAGAGACGTTCCACCAGTATTCGGTCTTGACGCCTCCGGAGCGACGGTATCCGGAAGCGGTTAACAGATAGACATCTACAGCGCGCTATTTCCCTCAAAAATCATTCAAGGAGGATCATTATGAAACTCGAACTGCAGAAGGCAAAAGTCAAGAACATCACATGGGGCGATAAGACCGCCCTCCTTGCCGACGGCACCCTTCAGATCAACAAGGAAGAGTTCCTCGCGGCGGCGGCAGACACAGAGCATTTCAAGACACTGAACGCCGACCTCGCGCGTCCCGGCGAATCAGTCCGCATCTGCCCCGTCAAAGACGCCATCCAGCCCCGCTACAAGACGGAAGGGGCCGGCCAGATATTCCCCGGCATGCTCGGCGGTGTAGACACCGTCGGAAGCGGCAAGACCTTCGTCCTCGAAGGAGCGGCGGTGGTCACCTGCGGGCGCATCGTCGGATTCCAGGAGGGCATCGTCGACATGAGCGGCGAGGGAGCGAAGTACACCCCCTTCTCAAAAACGATGAACGCCGTGCTCGTCTTTGAGCCCGTCGAGGGCATCGAGCCCCACGAATACGAGAAGGCCTGCCGCCTTGCCGGATTCCGCGCCGCCCTCTACGTCGCGGAGGCCGCGTGGAAGGCCGGAGCGGCCGTTGACGAGACGAAAGCCTACGAGCTTCCCTCGTTCGCGGAGGCGATGAAGGCTTATCCGGAACTTCCGAAGGTCGCCTACATCTACATGCTCCAGACGCAGGGACTTCTCCATGATACCTACGTCTACGGCGTGGACGCGAAGAAGATCATCCCCTCGCTCATCCATCCCAACGAGACCATGGACGGCGCGATCGTTTCAGGCAACTGCGTCTCCGCCTGCGACAAGAACAGCACCTACGTCCACCAGAACAACCCCGTCATCCGCAGCCTTTACGAGCGCCACGGCAAAGACATCAACTTCATCGGCGTTATCATCACCAATGAGAACGTCACGCTGATGGACAAGCAGAGAAGCTCGTCATACGCGGTGAAGCTCGCCTCGATGCTCGGCGTCGACGGCGTCGTCATCAGCGAAGAGGGCTTCGGGAATCCCGACGCCGACCTCATCATGAACTGCCGCAAGGCGGAGCAGGCCGGCATCAGAACGGCCCTCATCACCGACGAATACGCGGGCCGCGACGGAGCGAGCCAGTCACTCGCCGACGCCACGAAAGAGGCCGACGCGGTGGTAACGGCGGGCAACGCCAACATGATCGTCGTGCTGCCCCCGCAGGAAAAAATCATCGGATTTACAGACTACACGGATGTTATAGCAGGCGGTTTCGACGGATCGCTCAGACCCGACGGGTCGATCGAGGTCGAGCTTCAGGCTATCACAGGCGCGACATGCGAGCTGGGCTTCAACCCCCTCAGCGCCAAAACCTGGTAGGAGGACGAAAGACAATGACAAAGAAGAGGATCGTACACTACATAAACCAGTTCTTCGCCGGTATCGGCGGAGAAGAGAAGGCTGACACAAAGCCCGAGTCACGCCCCGGCGTAGTCGGCCCCGGCATGGCGCTTGCCAAAGAACTCGGCGATGCGGCCGAGGTCGTCGGCACGGTGATCTGCGGCGACGGCTACTACGCGGAGAATATCGATTCCGCGACAGAGGAGATACTCAAGCTGATCTCCGCCTTCCAGCCCGACGCGGTCGTCACCGGACCGGCCTTCAACGCCGGACGTTACGGCACGGCGGCCGGCGGCGTCGCCGACGCGGTGCAGAAGAAACTCGGCATTCCCGCCGTCTCCGGCATGTATGAGGAAAACCCCGGAGCCGACATGTTCAGAAAGACGGTATTTATCGTCCCGACAGCCGACAACGCGCGCGGCATCAAGACGGCCGTCCCCGCGATGGCGAAACTCGTCCTCAAAGTCCTTGAGACAAACGGCGAGCCCGGCTCACCGGAAGAGGCTGGTTACATGCCCCGCGGCGTTCGCGTCAACTTCTTCCAGGACAGGCCCGGCGCGGACCGCGCGGTAGAGATGCTCGTCAAGAAGCTCAAAGGCGAGGAATTCACCACGGAATACCCGATGCCGAGCTTTGACCGCGTGGCTCCGGGAGAGGCGGTCAAAGACCTTAAGAACGCGACGATCGCGCTCGTCACCTCCGGCGGCATCGTGCCGAAGGGCAACCCTGACCATATCGAATCCTCCAGCGCGATGAAGTTCGGCACCTACGACATCGAGGGCGTACAGACAGCGGACAGCGAGCACTACGCGACGGCGCACGGCGGATACGACCCGACCTACGCGAACAGCGACCCGAACAGAGTCCTTCCCGTCGACGTGCTGCGTGAGATGGAAAAAGAGGGCGTCTTCAAGAAGCTCTACCGGTACTTCTCGACGACGGTCGGCAACGGGACGTCGATCGCCAACGCGAAGAAATTCGGAACCGCCATCGGCGAACAGCTGAAAAAAGACGGAGTTGACGCCGTGATCCTCACCTCCACCTGAGGAACCTGTACTCGTTGCGGTGCAACGATGGTTAAAGCAATAGAAGCGTTTGGAATCCCCGTGGTGCATATTTGCACGATCGTGCCGATCTCGCAGACGGTCGGAGCGAACCGCATAGTCCCGGCGGTCGCCATCCCCTATCCCCTCGGAGACATAAACAAGAACGCTGCCGAAGAAAAACAGATCCGCCGCGCGATCCTGGACAAGGCCATGAAGGCCCTCCAGACGCCGATTTCAGAGCAGACAGTATTTTAAGAGTTTTTAAAGTCAACAATAAAAAATTGAGGAACGGCGGCCAGCCGCTCCTCAATTTTTTATCCCCTAACATCCCCGCGGGGTTTTCTGAGTGGTCATAGACTGCCTGCGCAGCAGTTTCGCGCCGGGCCCGCGCCGGCGGCGTCCACTCTCCGCGGTACCTGTTGAAAAAACCCGCACTCTTCACTCTGATCCGCCGTGTGCCTCTTGTGAGCCGATTTTGATATTTTTATGGCAAAAAGCTGAAACACGGGTTTTCTTTTTTTAAGTAAAATAAACGCAGCTCGTAGAAGAAGGGTTCTTTCGCACCTTTATAGATCAATAACGCAGCAAACTAAGCTTGAAAAGAATTACTTGACGCGCGTGAGTATTTCTATTCCGGCCGATATTTGTTCTTTAAAAGTGCGAGAAGCGTTTCTCGGAGCGTCAGATTTTAATATCAGCATATTAAAAGTATTTTTTCTGTAAACTGTGAGGAGTGTGAGGAATTTGGAACATTCGAAAAAACTGAGAATAGGGAACTTTCATGTCAACGACATAGTGTTTGGCGAAAAGACCTCATTCAAAAGCGGTGTGCTGACTATCAACAAAAAAGAGGCGATCGCCTCTGTGGACCCGGATAATGAACTGAAGAATATAGAGATATATATTGTTCGCCCAGGCGACGACACACGCATTTTGCCGTGCAAGGTCGGTTTGGAGCCGCGCTTCCGCCCCGACGGACGCGCCACCTTCCCCGGCGTCACCGGCGGCCTGACGATCGAGAGCTGCGGCGACGGCGACCTCTACGCGATGAAGGGCATCAGCGTCATCTCCTGCGGCAAATATTCACAGGCCGCCGAAGGGATGCTCGACATGAGCGGCCCCGGCGCGGAGCACTCCATATTTGCCAAAATGGTAAACCTGGTGGTATATGCCGAAATGATCAACCCGACAAAGCTGGATCAGCCTTTCAGAAATGAAGCGCCGCTGAAAATGGCCGCGCATTACCTGGCGGACTATGTGGCGACTTCCCTGAAAGGGCTGGAACCGGAAGACTGGGAATGCTACGAGCTGGAGCCCGGTGCTGAAGAGGCGGAAAAGAAGGGCCTTCCGAGAGTCGCGCTCTTCTTCCAGATCAAGGCGCAGGTCGGCAAGGATAAGTTCTTCAACGAGAGGATATTCGGCATCGACTGCGAAAATATGCTGCCCTTCCTTATGCACCCCAACGCGGTGTTCGACGGACAGATCACCAACCAGGGCGGTCTTTATGGCGAAGGCTACTGCACATACACCTATCAGAACTGGCCGATAATCAAGCGCCTTTATGAGGAGCACGGCAAGACGATCAACTTTGTCGGCGCGATCCCCTTTGCGGTCGACGTCCCCAACCACTTCAAGCAGGCCGTAAAGGTCGCCGGCGGCGAGCTGGCCTCCATGCTGAAGCTTGACGGCGCGATCATCGCCTCCGTCGCCGGCGGCAGCAACTACGACGTAGACTTCTTCTTCATGTGCGCCGAGCTGGAGAAACGCGGCATCAAGACCGTCGGCCTCACGCCTGAGCACAGCGGCAAATCGATGCTCGATCCTATCGCCGACGCCATCGTCTCCACCGGCGACTCGGGTACCGTCTTCGAATTCCCGCCGATGAAGAACGTGATCGGCGATCTCGCGTCGGTAACGCGCGACTTCTATCACGCCGCATGGACCGCTCACGAGAAATACGGTCCCAGCTTGCGCCCTGACGGTTCCCTGATCGTAAACGGCTGCATGATCGTGGACAGCACCAACTGCGCCGGTTTCACGACCAAGACGGTGAAGGATTACTAATCCAAATATATTCAGAAGGAGGATAGCCACATGAAAAAAGCGATATATTACATCAACCAGTTCTTTGGCGGTGTGGGCGGCGAAAGCGACGCCGACTTTGAGCCCATCATTAAAGAAGGAGCCGTCGGCCCCGCGCAGGGCGTGCAGGCGATGCTGAAAGGTGTGGAAATCACGCACACCGTGATCTGCGGCGACAATGCCATGTCCAGCCATAAAGAAGAATCTCTCAAGCGGATCGCCGGATTCCTGGAAGGCAAAGAATTCGACCTCGTTCTCGCCGGCCCCGCGTTCAGCTCCGGCCGTTACGGCGTGAGCTGCGGCGAGATGTGCAAATTCGCCCATGAAACATACGGCGTGACCGCCGTCACAAGCATGAATGAAGAGAATCCCGGAGTTGCGCTCTTCAGAGAAGACCCCTTCTACATTATGAAAGGCAGCCGCAGCGCCGCCAAGATGCGCCACGACTCGACCGCGATCGCGGCTCTCGCCAACAAACTCGCCGCCGGCGAAGAGATCCTCTGGGCAGACGCCGAAGGTTACTTCTCGCACGGAATCAGAAAAGAGGTATTCGCGGAGAAGACCGCGGGCGACCGCGCCGTCGACATGCTTCTCACGAAGCTCGCCGGCCAGCCCTACGTCACCGAGCTTAAGATCGAGCCGCGCGACAATGTCGTTCCCTCCAAAGCCGTCGGCGATCTCAGCAAAGCCAAGGTCGCCTTTGTCAGCACAGGCGGACTTGTTCCCCTCGGCAACCCAGACCGTATTCCCGGAGGCACCTGCTCCATCTGGGCGACATACGATGTCACCGGCAAGGATGTTCTTGTGAAGGGCGACTTCTACAGCGTACATTGCGGCATCAACACAGATTTCGTCAACGCCAATCCCGAAGTTCTGTTCCCGCTGTCTTCATTCAGGGAATTTGAGAAAGACGGGGTGATCGGCAAGTTCTGCAACACCTTCTACTCGACCACCGGCAACCTGGCCACCCTCAAAGACGCCCGCAGGATGGGCAAAGAGGTCGCCGAGGCGCTCAAAAAGGAAGCGGTCGACGCCGTTGTCCTCGTCAGCACCTGAGGAAGCTGTACTCGTTGCGGTGCAACGATGGTAAAAGAAATAGACAGAGCCGGCTTCCCGATCGTGCATGTTACCAACCTTGTTTCCGTCTCCAAAGTTACTGGAGCGAACCGCATAGTCCCCGGTTACGGACTTGTGTCTCCCTTCAGCGACCCTCTGCTTACGCCTGAAGAGCAGAAGGCAATGCAGAAAAACCTCGTCGAGCGCGCCCTTAAAGCTATCTCCACGGATGTGACCGAGCAGACATTTTTCTAAACAAGATGGGCCTTGCCTTGCGGCGAGGCCCGTTTTTGCTGGTTGTGAACAATCGCGCCGCCCATTGAAGGTGACGCTGTACGGTATTTCTAACAGGAAAAGAAAAGGCGGTCGAGTTTCCGTATGAAAAAGGCTAGCAACGAAATGAAAGTCCCCAAGCAACCAACAGTAATTATCGCGCTCATTCCCGTAGCGTTTTTGTTAGTTTTATTGTTGTTGACCTTGTTCGTATGGAAAGGGCAGCCGCAGATGCCGCTCATCCTTGCCGCGATGGTGACCTCCATCGTCGGTTATTACCTGGGATTTACCTGGGCTGATATCGAAGGCTACATGATCCAGACGCTGACTAAGTCATTTCAGGCATGCCTGATTTTGCTGGCCGTCGGTATGCTGATCGGCGTCTGGCTCCTCTCCGGGACGGTCCCGACCATGATCTATTATGGGCTTGAGTTCTTAAATCCCAAATACTTCCTTGTGATTGCCACCATCATCTGCTGCGTCGTTTCCGTGGCTACCGGCAGCTCGTGGACGACGGCGGGCACCGTCGGCGTCGCTTTTACCGGCATCGGCGCGGGGCTTGGTATACCGCCGGCAATGGTCGCGGGCGCTATCGTCTCCGGCGCGTACTTCGGGGATAAGATGTCCCCTCTCTCCGATACGACGAACCTGTCCCCGGCCATGGCCGAATGCAACCTCTTCGACCATATCCAGCACATGCTTTACACGACCGGCCCGACAATGGTCATCGCCCTGATCCTCTATTTCATATTGGGGATGAAGTATGGCAGCGGTTCGGTCGACGCGAAGCAGATAGATGAGATCATCACGGCCATCAAGGGAGCCTATAACATCAATATCCTGCTGCTGCTGCCCCCCGTGCTGGTCGTCCTCATGGTCGTTAAAAAGATTCCCGCCATTCCCGGGCTCTTCGGCGGCATCATGCTTGGTGCCATTTTCTACTTTATATTCCAGAAAGGCGACACTCCGATGCTGGACGCCGCCGGGAAAGTCATGTACGCGCTCCACTACGGCACGGTATCCGAAACCGGTCAGCCGCTGGTCGACAAGCTCTTCACGCGCGGCGGCTATCACTCCATGCTGTGGACGATATCGCTCATCATCGCCTCGATGTGCTTCGGCGGCGCGATGGAGATAACGGGATGCCTCCAGGTGCTGACGAACGCGCTCCTGAAATTTGTAAAATCGACGGGCGGCCTCGTCCTGGCGACGATCTGTTCCTGCCTCTTCGTGGACGTAATCTCCGGCTCCCAGTACCTCTCGATCGTGATCCCCGGCAGAATGTACCGTCTTGAGTTCAGAAAAAGAGGCCTGCATCCCAAAAACCTCTCCCGCTGCCTTGAGGACGCGGGTACGCTCGCCTCGCCCCTGATCCCGTGGAACACCGGCGGCGCGTTTATGTACCAGACGCTGGGCGTCAATCCCTTTGTCTTCCTGCCCTACGCGTTCCTCAATATAATCAACCCGCTAGTATCCATCTTCTATGGATATACTGGCATCACGATGGAAAAACTGCCGCCGGAAGAACTGGCGAAGATAGAAAAAGAAAATAAGGAAGCGGAGGAAAAAGCGAAGGCTTTTTCCGGCGCTGATAATCAGTAAAATAAACGCGGCCGCGGGACTTGTTGGAATCGCGGCCGCGAAATAAACCTATTGTTGGCAATCATTTTATTAGGTTGTGAATAATTGTTTTTTTAAGGAGGTGAGCGGAAGAAATCTGTCGATCATGTAAAGGGCGCAAGATAAGGATTTAAAAAGCAACATGGATATGTATGAAGGAGGAAAAATTTATGTGTCGTTCAAAAGTCAGTATAACAACCGCGTTTTTTATTTGTCTGAGTGTCATCTTCTTTAGCTGCAGCACCGTAATGGCTGCGCCCGCGTATCCTAAATTCGTTAAAATCGGCACAGGATTCCCCGGAGGGATCTGGTATCCTGCTTCTGCCGTTCTGGCGTCAAAGCTGGAAGCCGCTTTGAAAAAAGCCGGCATAAATGCCCCCTGCTCAGTTCAGTCGACCGGCGGCGCTTTCAACGTCTCCGCCGTGCACGAAGGCAAAGAAATGGTGCTTACGCTGACCACCGCGCAGAACCAGTACCTGGCCTATAAGGGAATGGCTCCCTATGAAAAGCCGCTGACAAATCTGCGCTTGGTAGGAACCCAGGAACTGATGCTCGCGCAGCTGATCGTCCCGGAAAAATCCGCTATCAAAAACATCAGCCAGCTGAAAAACAAGAAGGTCAACGGCGGCAAGCTCGCGTCAACCGACAGGATGATGATCGAGGCGCTCTTTAAGGCCTATGGCATGTCGTTTAACGATATCAAAGCCGCGGGCGGAGAGGTCATGGCCCTCGGATGGGACGACGCCTCCACGATGATGCAGGACGGACATATGGACTTCATCGGCACCTACGGCGGCCTTATGCCGAGCATCGTAAACCTTATCGTGCAGCCCGGCGTAAAATTCCTCAGCATAGACGACGCCCACGCCGATAAAGTGCTGGCTGACCCCTCGATGACCGGTTACGTGAAGGCCACAATGCAGCCTAACACATATGACCGCCAGAATTACCCCGTGAAGACCATCGCCATTCCCACGACCATAGTCTGCAACGCCGACCTTCCGGAAGATTTCGTCTATATCGTCACCAAGACCATCTATGAATCCGGATACCATAAAGATTCCTTTAAAGCCACGGAGGCGAGAGGCTGGCCGAAGATCTGTAATCCGCAGGACCTTCCCAAGGTAGCCAATATCCCTCTTCACCCCGGCGCGTTGAAGTATCTTAAAGAGAAGGGCATAAAAGTTAAATAAAATATACGAGGGCACTTTTTCCAAGTGGGAAACAGCTCTCTTTTGCCGGGGCTGTTTCCTGCGTTTGAATTTTTATCAAGGCTTGACTGCCGCTCGCCGGATATGTTTTTCGTATCACGCGAGATAAATCACCGGTAAATAAAAGGCTTTTACGCGGCCATGATTATGCCTGACGCCTTTGCGTCCGCTCCCATGCGTCGTTTACGGTTTTCAGGACATGAGGCCCGATGATATACGAAAGTCAAGCCGACAAGGATGTAAGGAAAAGGAGAAATTGAAATAATGGCTCACACAGAAGAATCTAACTCAACGACCGCATGGGGATGCCTGTTCAACGCCCGTAGGTTTGGGGCAAGAGAGCTGCTGGCTTTTCTCATCGTCGGCCTGTCTTTTGCTTTTGTCACCTTTCACCTTTATACGGGAATGTTTGGCCACCCGGAGGCGCATTTTTACAGGTCCCTGCACCTGACCGGCGTGCTGCTGTTATGTTTTACGCTCTTTCCGCTCAACAGAAAGTCGTGGAGCGATAAGCCAAATATTTGGACCGTGATCGACATCGCGTGCATCATCCTGTCCGTCGCGCTGGAAGTTTACTACCTCTGGGACATTGAAGCCTTTGAATTGCGGCAGGTGACCTCTCCCAACACGGCCGACCTCTGCATGGGGGTCATCCTCTGGCTTCTGGTCCTGGAGGGCACGCGGCGCGCTCTGGGAGTGCCGATGGTGCTTATCGCCGTTTTCTTTACCTTCCAGGCGCTCTACAGTGAAAAAATGTTCTGGATCTTTTATGGGCCGAGCACTACACTTAAGTCGCTTGCTCTCGATATGTTCATGCAGGAGGGCGGTATTTTTGGCATGCCCCTCGGCACGATCGCCTCTTTCGTCGTCCTATTCCTGATATTCGGAGCTTTCATGGAAGAGACCGGCACCGGGCGTACCTTTACCGATCTGGCCCTGGGAGCCTTTGGCTCAAAAGTCGGCGGTCCCGCCAAAGCGGCGGTGGTCGGCAGCGCCTTCTTCGGCATGCTCTCGGGCAGTTCCTGCGCCAACGTCACCACCACCGGCACATTTACGATCCCTCTGATGAAAAGGGTCGGTTATGAGAGCACATACGCCGGCGGCGTTGAAGCCTGCGCTTCCACCGGCGGTATGTTCACGCCTCCCATTATGGGAGCGACCGCCTTCGTCGTCGCCGCTTACCTGGGCCTTTCCTACGCGACGGTGGCGCTGGCTGCCGCCATTCCCGCGCTGTGCTACTATTTTGCCCTTTTCGCCGCCGTGGACTTCCACGCCAGAAAGGCGAAGATTCCTCCTTTGAGCAAAGAGGAGATGCCGGTGGTGAAAGATGTCTTGAAGAATGGCGCGCATCTGCTGCTCCCGATCGGCCTCCTCGTCTATTTTCTTGTTTCAGGCTACACGGCCACTACGGCCTGTTTCTGGTCGATAGTCGGCCTGTTCATAGTCAGCTTCCTGAAAAAATCCAGCCGTCCCGGCGCCGAAAATATCATCTCCGTCTGCGAGGCGGCGGGCAAGGCGACGGTCGTGACCGCCATGGCCTGCGCCGCGGCGGGGATCATCGTCAGCTCTTCGACGTTATCCGGCGTAGGACTGAAATTGGGAACGCAGATCGTGAGCATTTCCGGCGGGCATCTGTGGCTGGCCATGCTTCTGGCTGCGGTCCTGGCCGTTATATTGGGCATGGGACTGACCACTACCGCGGTGTATATAATCATGGTCGTAACAGTCATCCCTCCCATTATGCAGATGGGCGTTCCCGCCCTGGCGGCTCACATGTACGCGCTCTTCTGGGGCGTGCTCTCAAATATTATTCCGCCTGTGGCGATCGCCTCTTTCACCGCGGCTGGCATAGCCAAGGCCGGCCCGATGAAAACCGCGGCCAGAGGATTCGTCATCGGCCTTCCGGGGCTTCTGGTCTTTGCGACCTTCGTATATAACCCCGGGCTGATCATGATCGGCACCGTCTCCGATATTGTCATTAACAGTGTCGGATGCCTGATAGCGGTAGTTTGCTTCGCGGCTGTTGTCGAAGGATATGCTTTTACGAAGATCAATATCCTTTTCCGCGCCATGTTGGCGGTCTGCTCCTTGATCTCCTTAAGCCCGCGCTGGGATCTGACCTTTGCGGGGCTGGCGGGGGGCGTGATCATCCTGACGCTCAATTATCTCGCTGCCAAAAAAGAAGATCTTAGTTTTGGACAGGGCCAAAAACAGGAGGTGTAATTGATAAGCTATGAAAAGAAAATATATTAGGTGGTCATTCTTGGTTGCTTTTGCGATTTTCGCGGTGATTATGAGGGAATCACGTTTACTGAATTTGCGCCCCGGCCTGTTTATCGTCCTCTGGCTGCTGGCCTCATATTCCGCCGTATTCGGCGTGGTCTATTTCCGTGATAAGAATATGGCAAAGGCAGGTTCTATCAGCGCCGAGGAGGCGAGGATCGACGTCGGCCTCGAATAGGGGACGGTCGTCGCTGTTCTGAGCTTATCGTTGATGACTGCATGTGTTTCCCGCACCTTGAAAAAATAATAGCCGGCAAGCAATGGAAATATCATCGCGTTAAACCAGTCAGCGCTTCAGCCTTCACTTCCGGCGATCTCCGAACAGTACCCGGAAAAATTTCAAACAACGACGGGGGCGCCCCTTTCCAGCGGGACTTTTTGTTTTGCCGCCTTGCTGGCGTTCCCGTCAGCTTCGTCTCCCCACGGCGCAGGCGGCGGAGGAACAAAAATATACAGGGATGCCCCCTTTCCTTCCGCCCATACCCGGGACGGCGAGCAATGAGGAGCTGCAAATATAATGAAATTGATATTGTACGCTATCAATTTTTATGATTAAAGTATAAAATATTTGCAGCTTAAAAATACGCGCCGCCGTAGTCGTATTGCCGCAGAGCGAATTGTTAATACAGAAAGGGGGGTGTCTCGATGTTTGTTCTTTTTCGCACTCAGGAGTGGAGTAAGCTTAACCTGCATTTTCATGAAGAGCAGGAAATCCTGCTGACGCTCTCCGGAGATGGTGAAATGTACATTAACAACGAGGTATACCCCATTCGGCGCGGTTCCCTGTTTGTCATAAATAATACGGATTTTCACCGCAGCGTGGGCAAAGACAACGAAGTACCCTACCAGTTCTGCCTGATCCACTTCGATCCGGAGGAGGTAAAGGGAGTCTCCACCGCAAATTTTGACCTTGCCGCCTGTTTTCGAGACCACCGGAATTTCAACCACCGCTGCCAGCTCGGCGAAGACGAGTTGGAAGGCTTGCTGAAACAGATCAAAAGACTCGCGTACTACCTTGACCCGGAGTGCTCCGCTTACGGCAGGGAAGTTTACAGCAAGATCTGCCTGTCCGAAATACTCATCTATATTAACTCGCTGTATGAGCCTACCATGAAGACGAGCCGGCTTCAGCGCAGCGAGAAATCTCCGGACAGGATAACTCCGGTCATCCAGTATATCCAGGAGCACTATGCCGAGGATCTTTCTCTGGACAGCCTCGCCGATATGTTCTTTATCAGCAAGTCGCATCTGTGACGCACCTTTAAAAGCGTGACGGGCATCACGTTAAGAACATACATCACCTACGTGAGGGTGTTCAAGGCCAAGGGACTTCTGCGGGAAGG
>OIXH01001996.1_pt1 | contig 21447 bp, 11 predicted proteins | sample 1587741 | NCBI WGS metagenome assembly OIXH01 (sample SAMEA3888916, study PRJEB22519) | human gut metagenome | biome: human gut; feature: human-associated habitat; material: faeces | place: Denmark | collected 2011 | reverse complement strand
ACCTGCCGCAAGAAGCTGATGAACAACATGAAAATCCAGTCTGCCCGGAAAGCCACCCACACATGGCTGGCAGGAAAAATCAAGTGCGGGAATTGCGGGTATGCTCTTATGAGTATCTACAATCCCTCCGGCAAACAGTATCTCCGCTGCACGAAACGGCTGGACAATAAAAGCTGTCCTGGCTGTGGGAAAATCATCACTTCGGAACTGGAAGCGGTTGTTTATCAGCAGATGGTAAAGAAGCTGGCAAGCTACAAGACGCTGACAGGAAAAAAGAAAGCGGCAAAGGCAAACCCGAAAATCACCGCCCTGCAAGTGGAACTTGCCCATGTAGACAGCGAGATTGAAAAGCTGGTGGACAGTCTGACGGGGGCAAACAATGTCCTGTTCTCCTATGTGAATGTGAAGATAGCGGAACTGGACGGGCGCAAGCAGGAACTTCTGGCAAGGATAGCGGAGTTGACTGTGGAGGCCATCAGCCCGGAACAGGTCAGCCAGATTTCCGGCTACCTCGATACCTGGGAGAATGTATCTTTTGATGACAAGCGGCGTGTGGTGGATTTGATGATCACCACCATAGCCGCCACAAGCGACAGCTTGAACATCACATGGAAAATCTGACTGGCGGCACCCCTCCCGTCAGATACCTACCCTGTGTAGTCCCTTGTAAACTGTACTTTACCATATTGCAGATATTCGACATGGTGGTTATCAAAAAGTATATTTAGCGGACTTAAATCCATATGATAGCTTTATAGATATAGTATTAATTAGTGTGTACAAAGGTGCAACCGCAGAAATATACCAGTATGACGGCAAACATCTATCACAGTCATATCATTTAAACGTTAGCAATAATCGAAATATATATGAGGATAACCTAATTGACCAGATAGATATTATCCTTGATTCAGAATCTGGATTTAGCTTTGTATGCGGAGATGAAGGATTTGGTTATGAGAGAGTCGAAAGTCTTGAGTGCATAGAGGTAGTAAAAAATAAAGCTATAGATATGGGATACATAGATGATTCAAATTATCTGTTTAAAGCCGTTGAAGATAAAGGGGATTATTGGCTGATTCATGCTGAAAATACTAAATCAGAAGAAATTAAATCTTTCAGGGGCTACAGAACAGATGGACGAGTTGAATATTTAGGTATATACCCTACTGAAACAAATGAATAGGAGGATAAAATGAATAATATAAGCAATATGAGTATTAGCTCTGCTAAAGAAGTGATAAAAAAGTTGTTAGCATATCAAAACGAATATGATGAATGTCCGAATGTGACGTGGATTCCTCCTAAAAAGAGCTTATCAGAAAAGACGTTTCATAAACGTGGACTCTGCCCCCGAACCCCTGAGGTTTAACACATTGGTTTTCCCTAAAACGGACGAAACGAGCGGTAAAAATCCGCCCGTTCCAGTGCAAAATCTGCAAGACCGCTCCGGTTGCTCCTCAGCATTGCCGTACCCTGTCAAGCGGTAAAATTCAATAGTTATTATTGACAGATTATATTAAGCTTATACCTGTAATTTTCGCCTTGTCGAGTTTTGTCAGATATTGCTTACACAACTTTTTCCACAGACCCCTCTATCGACATAGCGCATATACCTCCTTGCTGTTTTTTCAAAGACCGTAAAAAAGACGTAAAATAATACTAAATTTTCAGTCAAAAAGCCCCGTTTGAGAGTTCAAACGGGGCTTTAGCGTCAAGCGTTACCGCTTGGCTCAAGTTTATTCATTTGCCTCAAGAAATCTTTGCAGAATTGCTGCAATTTCTGCTCTTGTAGCATTATCTTGTGGATTTAAGGTTGTATTTGATTTACCTTTCATAATTCCTGCTCCAACTGCATACTGAACGGAAGCTATTGCATACTCGGAAACACTTTCCGCATCGGTGTAGGAAAGAATATTCGTGTTTTCTCCCACACTAACATCATAGCCTTTGTACTTTGCATATCTAAACATAATTGCCGCTATCTGCTCACGGGTGATGTTATCGTCAGGGGCAAATTCATTTTCCGTAATACCGTATACAATACCATTCTGCTGCGCCCATGCAACCGCATTTGCGTAATATGCGTTTACATCAACATCTGCAAACGGTATGCTATTGTTTACCGCAGGCTCTCCCTCTGCACGATACAGAATAGTTACCATCATAGCTCTTGTAACATCTGTCTCCGGACCGAACATATTATCACTTATTCCGTTCATCAATCCGTTTTGGTATACCCAGATTACATTATCATAGAACCAATCCGAACCTGTTACATCGATAAACGGATTAGTCCGCTTCGGGGCAAATGTTACTACTATATCTGTATTTTGCGTAATCTTGGCGATTGTTGATTTTTCCGCTTTACCAAAATATTCTCCGTTAACTGTAATTGATTCAATCTCATATCCGTCTTCCGGAACAACTGTAATTGTAACACTGTTGCCCGATAGAACTCGAGTTTGTGATACCGAAGCACTTCCGCCGTCGTTTGTTGTAACATTTACGTCGTAATATTTTGCACTGCTGCCGCCGCCGCTGCCGCCTGAGCTTGATGGATTATTCTTACTGTTGAACGTTTTTGTTGCCAAAACCAACTCTGCTAATGCATTATCAATTTCAGACTGTGTTGCATCTGCCTTGTTATATACTGCTGTTGCTTCATCAATGGCGCTTTGATATTTTTCAATATCGGTCTTACCGGCCTTATTGACATTGGCAATATTTTCTTTTGCAGCTTCAATTTCCTTAGCAAGCTCTGTCTTGTCAACACTGTTCTTCTTTTGATTAAACGTTTCCGTTGCAGACTTCAACGCTTCTGTTGCACTATCTACAGCTGCCTGCAAAGCTGTTGCGTCCTCGTAAACGCTCTTTGCCGCATCTATTGCTGCCTGATATACCGCTGCATCCTCAGCGCTTGCGTTTCCGAGTGTCTTAATATTAAGTTCGGCACTGTCAATTTCAGCCTTCAATGCGGTCTTGTCTGTAGCTGCATTTTTCTTTAAGTCAAACGCTTCTGTTGCAGCCTTCAACGCTTCTGTTGCACTATCTACAGCTGTCTGCGATGCCGTCGAATCATCGTACACCGTCTGTGCCGTATCTATTGCCGCCTGATATGTTGTAATATCATCCTCGCTCGCATTTCCCGTAACTAAAATATTACTTTTAGCTTTCGTAATTTCTGCTATAAGATCTTCTTTTGTATATGCAAATACATTGATTATAACATAATCCGAAATTCCGTCCGAACGAGTGCCGGAGTCGGTGGTAATGCCTGCGGTGGAAAGCTTCGCTTTCACTGCCGTTTCACCCGGAGTAAGTGCCGAAACAGTGCCGTCCTTTATTTCCAGCGCATTTTTTGCATATAAGACGCTCCAGTCAATCATATCGTTTTCTATGGCAAATTTTTGACCGTTGTCTGAAACCGCATAAGCCGAAAGCTGTGCCGACTGACCGTTTTTAAGATTAATTGTCTTAACGCCGTCCGTATCCGCAGCTATTTCTTCTCCGTCAAGATAAAGTGCCAGACGTTCAAACGAGAAACCGTCTGCCCTTACCGCATAAACGGTCATATAAGAAACATTTCCTGCCTTATCGGTTGCAGTTATTAAATGCTCCTTGGACAATTCACCGGCGTCAAGCGCTCTTTCAATCTTAAAGCTACCACCCGGCGCTATTGTAACCCCTTCGGAATCTTCAGTTATTTTTACGCCGTCAAGCATCAACTCTGCCGATTTTTCGGTAATACCCTCGATGACATAGTTGCCGTTTTGGTCTGCAATAACTGTGTTTGCACCGAAAATCACCGTTATATCATCATCGCCCAGCTTTCTGTCAATGCTTTTTTGTGCAAGGGACAGCACAGGCGCCGATGTGTCAACCGTAAAGCCGAGCTGTGCATTTTCTATATCGGTTTCACTGCCCTTTATGTGGTCTTTTGTATCTGTATATGCCGTAAAATCGACTACATAATCTCCGTCCTCGAGGTCATCCAAAACAAACTTCCAATCCTTTTTGAAATAAGAGAAATCGGGCGAGGTCGGATCGGCATCTATATCAAATGAATAAATCTTGTTGCCATTTAATTTCATTTCAACAAATACATCGTTTTCAAAGGTGTATTCAATAATAACATCATCTACATTTGTATTTATTTCTTCACCGGTTGTGTCGAGGTTGACCTTTACTTCTTTAAGCTCAGGCAGGTTCGATTCAGGAAGAATTAATGAATTTGAAGAAACTGTGTCCATACCGTAGTAGTAATGATTTTTATATTCTTCGTCTGACTTTTTGTATTCCTCGCGAAGAGTTTTGATATTCACATGATAACTCTTTCCCGGTTCCAATGACGCTTCTTTGCCGAATACAAAGTTTTCGCCTTTTTCAAACTGACCGATATGATTTTCAAGCACCGTTCCGTCCTCGGCAACAATTTCCGCAAGATAATGCGTGTAGTCTGCATCTTCCGGATCGGTAACCTTTACAAAAATTCCTCCGTTTCCGCCGTATGCAATCTTCACGTCGCTAACCATTTTGGGAAGATTGGGATTTACAAAATCAATACTTTGGGCACTTATTGCAAGGCTTATTCCATCGGTTGTGGAAAGCGTTGTAACCGCATAATACTTTCCGTTTGGAAGTGAATCGGGAAGCGTTATTGTTTCACTTGCTGCTCCCGATTGAAGTGCAGCATTTTCTTTATGCAAAATATTTACGCCAAGCACGTCACCGCTGTTAGTACTTGCTTTTATTTTGGAGAGAATATCTTTATCCTCTGTTAAATAAACGTCAATCGTACCGATTGCACTTCCGTCACCACCGTTTATTTTCCAACCGGTTTTCACTTTTTGATCATTTGCGTCAAGTGTTATTGTTGTACCGTCCTGTGCAAGCTCGGGGATGGTGTCAACACCATTCATTGCAAAGGTTGAAATCTCTATGTTATCGGTAGTATAACGAACTTTCCACGCACCGTTTTTAATTGCATTTTTGTCGGTCACGGTTATATAAATGAAATTTCCATCCTCACGGCTTTGAAGAATCATATTTCCACCGCCGTTTCCGTCATCATAGATTGCGGAGATCTCTATGCCATCGGGATTTACAAGCTTTATCTCACTTGCATCAGGCGTACCCGCGCCGCTGTACGGAATTTCAAGAAGAAGAGCGTCTTGCCCGTCTGCGTTTTCAACATAAACCGTTGCTTCTTTATATTCGCTGCTCAAAGCCAGAGGCTCAGCTGTAAGCGTGACAGTCTGAAGCTCATGTATGTTTGTTCCGTAGTATGCCGTTATATCTTCTGCACTTTCCAAGCTGAGTGAATTCGTTTTTCGTTCCGGCGGGCTCAAATCAATATTCTTACCGAATGACACATTTTCGCCCCAGTAATAAATCACACCGAATTTTATTCCGATAATCTTAATATTTGCACCTATAAATTCATGCGATACAGCCGCTTCAACCCCGGCAAGTTCTTTTCCGCCCACAAGGGGAACACTGTCGGGAATACATATGCTTGCAAAAATGTATCCGTAGAAATAATCATCCGCAATGGTGACGGTAATACCGCCCTTAATAAGACCGTCAATAATGCTTACGTTTCCGTACAGATTAAGCTCCCACGGCTCAATCCACCTTGCACTTATTCCTGCCTTTAAATCCATAACCTTTTCGAGTCCCTTTACATTGAGCTTCATATCGCCCGTGAGGGACATTCCTTCAAGGCTTATTTTTGCGTTAAAATCGCCTGCTAAAACATTTATTGCTTCAAGACGGGTGAAAAGCAGTATTGTTATCGGCGGCAGTTTGTCAAATTCGCCGCCTATTGTGTCGGCAAGACCGTTTATGCCGCCGCCAAGTCCCGCGATAAAGAGAACAGGCGGTGCAACCGGAATTTTAAGACCGTCACGAATATAAAATTCGATTTTATCAGGCAGTATAACGTCTTTGTTTTTAACATTAACCTGTTTAAATGCAAGCACACCCTCACATTCGATAATTTTAATGTTAAGTCCTGCATTCAGTTCATATTGGTTTTTAATTGTGTTTATTGTCACACTTGCATACACGCCCGGTGCATTTGTAACGAGCGCGCCTAAAAGATCTTCCGGAAGCTCAATGCTCATTGTTGCATCAATTCCGATAAAGCCGGTATCGTCAACCTTTACATATCCGTCCTCGACCTTGCCTTTTTCACCAAACAGGACATTATTAACGTCTGCCGTTAAGCTTCCTTCCGGAAGTGTTGTTTCTTCTGTTATCTTATAGGTATTTAATTGGGGTTCCGGCGTATCATCAAACAAACTTGTCATATCGCCGGAAATATCCTCCTGGTCGGCAGTAAGACTTTCGTCAAAAAGATTTCTTAACGATTCGCCGAGGTCTTCATCATCTGTCGTAAAGTCGATTTCCTTGGCAGGTCCGAGGTCTGTAGTATATGTCTCTTTTTTCTGTGTGGGCGCCTTAATAGGCAGACTGATGCTGCCGCCAAAGCCTATGCCGTAGGTAACCATTCCGTCCGAATCGTCATACCACTGCGAGCTGAATTCACCGTATTTTAAATCCACAGCAAACCCGCCAAGCGACTGTATCATTGTTGCCGCACCGTCAAGCGAGAGATTTAACGAGCATATCGAGGCGTCTCCGTCGAGCACCTTTGCAAGACGGGTTGCATCAAGTGTGTATGCGAGTCCCTGCGTTGCGGAAATGCTCCACTTACTGCGCCATACATTGATTGAGTCTATTACCTTTAAAAGTCCGTCGCCCTCAATTACATATTTATTGCCGCTCCTATACAGCTTAAGCGGTTTTTCGCCCTCATAGGAGAGCATATTATTGATGATAATATCACCGGAGGAGTAATCTGCCTGCAAGAAAATATTACCGGACTCGTCTTTTAATTCATACAAATTCGCACGCACGGTAACAAGAATTTCGTGATTTTTTATTGCTTCCCTGCTTTCTCCGAAATTATATTTTATGGTTTTTCCGCTAAGCATGCCCTTTGACGAGCTTTCGCCCTTGTAAAATTTTAAAAATTCGCTTTCCGTGCGGAAGATGAAAAAGTCATAAGAGCCTACCTCCGACCCTTCGGTTGTACGAACAAGCGCCGCCATACCGTAGGACTTAAGATTATACTTTTCATCTGCCGAAACCTCGAGCTTTTCTGCGGCGGATATTGAATCACACTTAAGATTTTCACGAAGTCTGTCATCATTTATTTCAAAAACAACTTTATATTCGCCCACATGAAGCTCTTCATCGGTTGTAAAAGAAAGAGTTTCTCCGCTTTCGTCAAGGAAAGCAATGTTGTTTTTCTTGATTGTAACGCTGTGTCCCGTTGTTTCGTGAATCAGCTTTAATTCCACTGAGGCATCGTTTGCAAGCACCGCCTCGAGCGGCTTCAGCTTGCCTGAAAGAGTAACCGCTTTTTCGCCGTCAGTATAGACGGTTGACGGATTGATTTTATTTATCTGTACCGCTGAAACCTCACCCACAGAGGGCAGAATTATGCTTCTTTCTTCCGCAGTTTCAAAATCGGCTTGGGTTCCGTCCGAAAGAGTTTTCACTCCGGTTAAAGACACATATATTGTTCCGGCACAAAGGTCGTTTTGCTCAATTGCCCGCAAAGTATACTGAAGGGTTTTTATCTCTTTTCCGAGTGTTACATATTGAACCTGTTTATCACCCGAAATAACCTCAAACTGTTTATCGTCAACAACAAGATTCACAATGGCATTACTAAGCATGGGTGCATTATCAACAGTGTTGTCAATATTAACCGTAACCTTGATTTCGCCGTTGTTTTTATATGATTTTTTATCCGTATCAAGCTCAACACGCTCTGTTGTGATTTGAATGTCCGTTGTCTCGCTTTGAGTATTTGAAAAATTTCCAACACCGTATAAAAGCTCGCCGTTAAAGGTTCCGCCGCTTTTTACAAGCTGGTTTTCCCAATATATCGCGGCAGCACTGTCAGGCGTACGATAGGAATTTGAATAGTTGGAAAAGTCGCAATACTTATCGGGCGTGTAGTCATAGCGTGTATTTGCAAGGTTTGCCCAGTGGCCGAGAATAACCTTGCCTGGCTTTGTTCCGCCGTTCCAACCCTCCGCCTGCATAAGAATGTAGGAAAGCCGTGACGGCTCCGTAACGGAATCTACGCTTCTTATCTGCTGCGGCACATTTTCGCCTGAATACTCCGTTTCGGTAAGAGTTGGCTGAACATTCGTGTCAATTACAAAATACGGTGCATCAATTCTATTGCCGAGCGCAGTATCAAGAAGAAGTCTTACACTGACATTTTCATCTTTTCCGCTGTTATTTTGCACCTTGAATGAAAGGCCGACATTTCCGGTTGTATTACTCTCCGTGTTATTGTCAAGTGCTGCCAAAAGGGTTACGGTAATCCCCTTTATTGTCCACGGAATTTCAATCAGCCGTCCGTTTTCCTTTACCTCAATTGTGCCAAGTTCTGAGTCAAGACCGAAAAATCCGTAGTCCTGACCGAAAACATAGTCCTTATCTCCGATTCTCACCGTTATAAACGAGGTTCCGTTGCTTCGTTCCTTATCCTCCGAATATAAAAGAGGCATATTATCGTCTAAAACCTTATGCGGGTTTCCCTCGGTGGTTTCTATTGCGAAACCACCGGTTTTCTGATTGAACATAAAGCTTAGATAATCATTTGAAATTCTGTATTCATCGCTTCCCTCGGCTTCCTCGGCAAATGAAGAAATAGGGAAAACCGACAAGAGAAATGTAAGTATTAAAATACAGGAAACTGCTTTTTTAAATATTTTCATAATTCACACGCCCCCTTTACTTTGATAGATACACGTTTAGTGTGAAATAGTCGCGCTTATCTGTTTGGATGTAGAAAGTGTACCAACCCTCGGAAAGACTTGGTGTTTCAAATTCGCCGTTTTCGTTCTTACTGAGCATAGTGCCGATCTTTTTCATCTGTCCCATTGTGTAAATACCGCTTTCGTATCTTACATATGCAGTACCGGCAAAGTTTAAAAGAGAAATATTTATCTTGTCTCCACGCACCTCACATCTTCCCGCAAAGTCCGGAAGATTGCCGTTTACAAGTGCAACCGTATCATAAAGTCCCACAAGACGAACCGTTCTCTTTGCCTCAAATGTGTTATGTACCGAGTCGCAAACTCGGTATGTGATTGTATAGGGCTTACTTGAATCAAAGGTGTTTTGACTCAAATCGTCCGGATTAAATCCGCCCCAATCGATTTCCACATTTGCGGTAAGGTCTGTATTTTTGCCGTTAAACACATCATACGCCTTGTATGCCTCATATTTTCCGTCTTGAATATATTTGAGCATACTTATATCATACTCCGTATTCATGTTCGGGTTTTCATAAAACACAAGCTCACTTTTTCCTAATAGGTCAATGGTCGGCGGTGTTTTATCGATAATTTCAATATCAAAACCATAGCTTGAAACAAGTCCGTTCTTCTTTTCAGTATTGAATATGAACATTCCGTTTTGGTCATAAACCTTTTCTTTTGATGTTGTATAATCATCGTTGCTTCCCACAAGCCGTGTTTCACTGTCGGTTTCGACCGTTACGTTTACATCCTGGTTGGTTACGCTGTATATATCCGGTGCGACAATATATCCTGCAGTTCCCTCGGTCGGTATTTTTGTTCCGTTGGCACTTTTTGTAACCCAAGTCTGGCTTTGCTCATCGAATTCATCATAATCATAGCTCCAGCTTACACTTGTAATTTTCGGCGCTGAGGTGTCAATGTCGATAATCTCGATTGACAAATATGATGAACGTCCCTCTTTGTCATGTACCTTGAAGGTATAATTTCCGTTTTGATAGAACACAAAACTGTTTTTATTGCCGTCCTCATCGGCGACAGTCTTTGTAATGCCTCCGTATGTGACAAAAATCTCCGATTCTTTTCTCGCCAAGTCCATAGCGCTTGTTAAAATATCCACCTTGTTAAAGCTTACGGAAACAGATTTTGTATCCTGCGAGCAATCCGTAACCGCTTCAAGTGTCGGCGGTGTTTTGTCAATGTTTGCAACCGCCACGACTTCTGAACCGGAATTGCCGTAATCATCTTCAAAGTTAGCAGTAACCGTTCCCGATTTTCTAAAGGTTATTGTCGAAGTGCTGTAGTTTACGGAATAATCCTGCGAGGTCAGCGGGTCAACGGGTTCGATACTCGTAATCCTTACATTCTGCTTTGAGAAATACAGCGTTGCGCCCACGGGGTGCGAGGTGTACTCCTCTGTACTGTATGTAACGCTTGCCGTAGGCTCATTGGTATCAATATTTTTAGCATTAAAGCTCTTGGCGGTTTTATTGCCTACATTATCGTAAAGCGTGATACTGTAAGTGCCGTTTTGGGATATTTTACCGATGTATTGTCCCTCTGACGATTTACTTAGCGTAATTTCCTCGCCGCCCAACGTCAGAATAACGCTTCCTATTCCGCTTTCATTGTCGGAAGCATCAATTGTTATATCATACGGCGTGTTGGTTTTTTCGGTTGTCTGTAGGGTGTAATCAATAACGCCCGGCTTTGTGTCAAAGTTATTAAGAGAAACCGGTACATCCATTGTATAGCCGTATTTATCTTTCAGCTTAAATGTAAACTCATTCTGATAGTTATTAAGTACCTTTTCGTTCTGCCTTGAGTTGTTTGAAACGTAAAGTCCTCTCTCAAAGCCTCTACTGCCTTCCGGAATATCTATCACAGCTTTGGCGTTTTTGTAGTAGGTAGTTTCAATATTTTCGATTTCCTCCCAAGCACCCTCGGCGTTTTCGTAATAGTATTTAACATTGAAGTCCGTGTTTTCCTCAATAGGTATTTTATAAATAATGTCCTCTGTTGAAATTATTCCGTCAAAAATACCACCTTTCAGCATTCCCATAGCGCCAAGTGAATTTATAAATGTAGGCACACTGTTCAATCTGAACGCATCGGTAAAAGTATATTTCAATGTTTTAACACCGTATATGTCACCGTCACCGAAGTATTCCACCTTGATAGGTATTTTTACTGTTTTTTCAACATAATTACCTTGTTCATCCCAATCTCCAATTATTTGTTCATGTTCGTTTCCGTCCCAGACCCAATACTCGGTCGGATCACCGTTATCATCTGTCATCGGTACATATACTTCACCGCAGCAATCATCTATAAGTGCAATTATGTCGGTGATACCCAATTCCTTATCCTGAGCGCTAAAGGTGAAGGTTACGTTTCCTGGGGTAGGGTGGTATACAATATCTTCAAATATACCGTCATTGTTTGCCACATATTCATAAGTAATTACCTGCGGACTTACAGACCAATTTACAATAGGCTCTGTGTTATCAACATTGGTTATGACCGCCGTTTTTTCGCTCACCTGACCGGGATCGTTATAGTCCGCTCCCTTTGTGAAAGATAGTACGGTCAGAAGTCTGTCGGTTACCTCTAACGGTGTATAGCTTTCGGAGCTGTAAATCTGTTCAATATTATAGTGCAGCTTTGAATAACCCAGAAGATTACTTTCTCCGTCATAGCAGGCTTCCGATTCATATTCATTAAATCTAAGCCCATTTGTATCGTAAAGCTCCTGAATCGGCATGAACAATGTGTCTTCATCATTAGGGTCTGCCGCTTCAACAATCACATAGCTTTCGTGACCCATTACACATACAAACTCCTCATCCGCTGCCTGAGTTATTTCAAAGTCGCCAAGTTCGTCGTTCCACTCTTTTTTATACTTCGTAACCTTGATATCGCTCGCCGCGCCGAACTCTACATCACTGACAGTCGCAACAAGGTGATTTGTTCTGCCCAAATCATCAACAGTATATAAATCGTAGTCACCGTTTCCACTTACAACAAAGCTGTAGCTGTCCGAATAAGACATTGCATATTGCTTTGCAAGCGCAAAATTTGCGGCTTCAATTTTTCCTTCTGTTGAAAGCGTATCAAAATCTTCTATTTCAAATGTGTTGTTTTTAACTGCATCACTTTGTTCATCAAGAATTTTATCCTGAGGAAGCGTGTAAACAGGCACATTATATTTTGTATCGACTATCGTCCTGCTCTCTGTTTTTGTAAGTCTCGGGGTGGTTGTTTGTGTAATAGCGACATCCTCTGCCGAAAGCACATTGTCTTTAAATACAATATCTCCAGTGTTCCCCAAGCTGTCTGCTGAGCGTACACCGAGATACCATTCTCCGGTAGCGCCGAGAATTTGAACTTTATATGTTATATTGTTTTCGCCGTCCCACTCTGCGAGTTCGCTTCTTGTTACGGAGGTTTTGAAATGATTCGCATCCGGATCAAAATATTCTTCGGGGATGTCTCCGTCCGTATATTCATCGACGGGGATAAACGCAAATTTTACCGTTTCGCCCAAAACGTCGTTTACTTTAACGGTGGATACGGAATCCTTTCTTGCTCCGTGAGTCTCCTCCGCAACCTCAATGTCGGCTGTCGGCGAGGTTTTGTCTATACCGTATATAGCAAGCTTCACCTTCGTTTCATTGCCCGATGCGTCCGAAACCGTAATAAAGGTATCTGTACTTTCGCTGACTGTTACATCAACTTCTCCCTCTGCTATTTCGCCGATTTCCACCGCCGCACTCTCACACGAAACGAAAATTTCGCCGCCAAGGTTATCGCTGACATACAGCTTGCCGCTTATGCTCTCGTTTGTATGGTAATCGTTTATAACCAAATCTGCCGTCGGAGCGGTCTCATCATAATAGAATACCACTTCATCGGTTTTAATGGTGTTTTGACTGATTTTTGACAAATCATCATTAATGTTACATATTGCGGTTTGCACAAACAGAGTATTTTCACCGTCAACAAGCGAAATCTTTTGTAAATCAGAAGTTGCTTTTGCCGTGATTGCACCATCTGCTAACTCTACATCGCAAGCCTTAACCCACTGTCCGTATTCTCCCAAACCCGTGCCTATTCTGTAATACAGTGCTTGGTCTTTCGCATAAGACGGATTATTAAAGCCTTCCGATATATCAAATTCAAGCGTAATATTTTCGCTTGCGATAAGCGGTTTGTCGTTATGGCTTACATCGCTCTTGACATTAACACTTCCGTCCGGGACTGTGTTTCTTATTAAAAACGGCTCTGAAAGTTCGGTTTTTGATTTTCCGTTTGTATCTGTTGCCGTTACCATAAGTGAATATGCGCCGCTCGGAATAGAGAGAATATCGACATTCTGTGAAAGTGTTCCGTTTTCAACATTCAAGCTGAATTCTTCATTTCCCAAGATATCCGTTCCGTCCGGATTTACAATCTTGCCTGTTGCCGATGCTACATCTGACGCGTCAGTTGCATAAACAGAAACCGTTTGCGTATCCTTTCCGCTCTTGGCAGTCGGTGCTGTCAGATTAATAGAAGGGCCTTCATTGTCAAAAACAAATTCTGTTGAAACATAGTTAATGTTTGTGCCCGACGGCGGAACTATTTTACATTCAAGAATGTATGTTCCGTTAAGGCTCTTTGTTGCATCGTCCGTTGAGGTGTCAATACCGCCGCTGTATTTTGTGAAATCGGTTATGTAGCTGTTATTCTCTGCGTTTTTCCAGCGGTAATAAACCGTGTTATTCTTGTTTGTATCAATTGTTATGTTATAAGACGGGGTGGGTTTTTCAACATTTTTCGGTGTAATATCGTAAGCCGTATTTTCATTTTGAATATTGATTGTCTTTTCATAAACAGCAGTCTTGTTTCCGGCTTCATCTACGCCGAAATACAACATTCTTCCGTTAAAGTTCTGACCCTTTTGAACATTAAGGTACGCTGCGGCTGTGTTGCCGTCTTCGGTGTCCTTTTGCTCGATGTATGCCCATCTGTCAAGGGTTGTGTCCATATCGCCGCTGGACTTCGGTGCATCATTGTTTTCATCAAATGCCGGCGCATCCTGTCTGCTCTTTTCGGTAAACATATAATATAGTCTGCCCGTACCCGATGCGTCCGATATTTTGACATTATATATATTGCCCTTTGTTCCGTCTGATTTTTGAGGCTCTTGTTTTTCCGTAACCGATATTTCGGGGGCTTTGTTATCAAGCTTTATACCCGCGTATGAGGAATCAAAATAGTTTCCGGCTTCATCGTATCCGTAAAAACGAAGCTTATATTCGCCCTCAACTCTGTCACGAAGTGCAAGCGTGATTTTTTGCGTAAATCCCTTCATTGACGGAACATTTTGAAATGCGGATGCTGTACCCTTATCCTGCTCGGTGTAATTATATTTGTAAACAGCGGGGTATGTGCCGTTACCGTACAAATACATTGTAGCATATCCTTTTTGCGGCGTGCCTCTACCGGAATACGTCAGCTCACTCGGCGTTGCGTAAAGTGTCACGGTTTTGTGCCATTTTGAAAGGTCAACACCTGCTTCGGGCGTGATTTCAAATGTAGGCTCCTTTCTGTCTATCTTATATATTGACGTATAGAGAGACAAATCCTTATCCCCCTTCACGGAGTCCCAAAGCACATACTTGGTACCTGAATTATCCAGGTAAGCATCTTTTATGACAAGCGTCAGCCCGGCATCCCCCGATTCAACATTATCGGGGAGATTAAATGTCAGATTAAAGGATTTCGAGCCGCCTGTCTTGACGCTTTTTTCGTTTGCGGGAATCGTTATGTCATCTCCTGCCGTCAAGTACGCCTCGCCTATATCAACGGTTTTGTTAATGAACTGATATGCGTATTCCGCAAACTGACCCGTCGATTTAATATTTACGGTTGCCGTTACGGTGCTGCCGGAATTATTAGTATAATACCTGTTATCCGCATCGACAATACGGTGATTGCGGCTGTAAGATACACTGTCAACGCAAAAGGCTCTGCGCCTTATTGTTGTGGTTGCACTAAACGTTCTTTTTTCCTTTGTGCTTGTTTCGGGGAACTCAAGTGTAAATCTGAGATAGATCTGTCCCATATTGTTGTCATTCATATATTTAAGGAGCTTTGCTCTGTCTATCTTATAGCCCATATTCTCATCAAGAAATGTAACGCCGTTAGCCCCAAGAACGTCTTTTGTAACCTGAGAGCCGTCCTCTTTCAATCCTGAAACGCTTACCTTCATCGTGGGCGGATCGCTTAAGTTAGTGCAGTCATATGCATTGCCATCGAAAAACGAAACATATGTACTCTTTATTTTTCCGCTCCATTCGGCTTCTATGGTTCCGCTCTCTCCGAGAGGATTGAGGTTGTACCATTTATTAAGCTCAGACATAAAATTATCGGTATCCAAAATCTGTCTTTTTGCGTCAAACGAAACAGAGTAGCTCGCCGGTCCGTCGTCATCCTGATCTATCGGTTTACCGCTCGAGAAGTCGTTCACCTTGCCGGGATAATGCAAAAGCACATAATCCGCTTCCGCACTGCTTCCTACTCTTGATACTTTTATCCATATTGTGTACATCCAAAGGCTATCCTTTGATGAGTTTTCAAGCTCAACGCCGTTTAGCGTCCACGGTGCTCTTGTTGTTTTAAACTTTGCGGTTGCCGGACTGGTTTTGGTGTCGGTGTTTTCAAGAAATTTGGTTTCCTCCGAATTGTCGGTAAACTGCAGCTTTACCGTAATTGCATTTTTCTTTTTACACTCTGCGTCTTTCTTTTGGCTGATTCCAACTCCGACTGTATATTCCCACTCTGTCGTTGTTTCAGCTGAAACGGAAACTGCGGGAATAAGTGACAAGAGAATACAAGCTGTAATCAGCATGCTTAAAAGCCTTTTCATCTTCATTTTTTAATCCTCCTTCTTATTCTGGTTCAAAATTGAAAACACTGATATTTTAAGAGCTTTCATTTGTATTTTTAAATAATACTCATCTTCAAACATTGCATAGTGAACCGCCGCACGGACAAATATAAAAATAAAACCCAAAAGAATATCGGCAGGCAAGCCAAGCTTAGGTGAAAGCTGGCGCGCATATTCGGTATAACGCTCGTTTACCCCTGCAAAAAACTTCTTACCGTGTTCAATATACTTCGGGTGAGTATAAACCTGATACATCAGACGATATTTTTTTCCGTGATTTTTTGCTGTCCAGTACGGAATTTCTTTGATAAAACGCAAAATATCCTGTGGGTTTTTAGGCGCAAGCGCCATAAACTCGTCTTCAACCTTTGACATACAGTATTCGGTAGACTGCACGATAAGATCATCCACATTATCAAAATATGCATAAAGGTTTGCACTTGTCATACCGCAGTATTTTCCAAGTTCCTTTATGCCTGTGTCACGAAGACCGTTTTCACAGTAACATTCATAGCATTTTTCCATTATTTCTTTCTTTTTTTCTTCTCTGTATTCCGGGCTTCTCATAAAGCACCCCCCTCTATAATTTATCGATTGATAAATAAATTATACCATATTATATTAATATGTCAATAGATTCGGAAATATTTCAACATGTGCATAATTGCATTAATATTCTCGTCAATTTCGTTTAATTGCTGAGTAAACAATTCAATTTGAGAAATAGCTTGAAAAATCTGCAAAGACTTATCCAACTATAAATAATTTAGATAAAACTGTGGCAATACACTCCTTGAAATAGTCAAAGCTATATGATTTTATAAAAAGTCCACAGTGTTTATATTGATTATATCATAAAGGTTTAAAAGAAAGGAGAGTATTGATATATTTAGGACTAAATATATCATACAAGGTTTTTATGACATATAAATCATTTCATAAATATTTAAGGCAATACCGCACAAAGTATTGAAAACCAGCAAGAAAAATGGTATAATATAAGTATGAACAAACAACTTACATTCTCTTTGATAAGCGACGAACTGTCGCAAGCCAAAACAAACAAAAAAGAATTTCTTGAAAAGATAGAGCGAATAATACCATTTGACGAGTGGATAGAGATAATCAGACCGTGCTATTACAAAGGAGAACATGGAAACAAGCCCTACTAATGATAACAACATTGTATATACATACCACAACGAAAAAGAAAATAAAGATGTTTATATTGAATATAATCTTCGTGACATAAAGGAAGATAATCCAAAACTTGAGGAACTTACCGCTTGGTACAAAATGAGCGGATTGACACTCAAGAAATTCTTTAACACATCGGGACTGTTGTATAAATCAATGGAGCTGAAAACAAAGCTTCCTACAATGCCTGAAGATGAACAGTTGAAACTTCTTGCCACAGACGGAATGCTTGTAAAACGCCCTCTTGTGATAGGCGAGGACTTTGTTAATGTTTCTATTTCGGATATTCGTGTTGAGGACCCATTGTATGGTGCTATAATTAACCCCAAGATGTGGAATAAAAATCTTCAGCGTAAAGGAATATTCTTTTTGAATATGCAAAACAACGATGCAAATACCGGCTCGGTATTTACCAATGTCACTTTTAAAAATATTACCGTAGACCACTTTGTGACAAATGAAGATAATCCATCTGCGCCGGTTCGACAGAATATTTTTAACGGTGTAAGTGAGACGAATAAAATGGGAAGAATTATTTTTGATAATTTAATTATCGGGGGAACAAAAATAACGAAAGAAAATGCGGCAGCTTTTAATTTTATATTTATAAATGTAGAGGATGTACAATTTAATTAGAACATATACAGTCCACCTCGAAATTGTTTAAATCATTTGGATGATTGATTGCTTATTTTTATTTTGAACTCATAACGACATTTTGCCAAAAAACCGACCGAGACTGCTTGATAAAATTAAATAATCATTAAAGTTTTGAAGCCAACGGTAATTTACCCGTCGGCTTCTTTCTCGTCCATGGACATTTAAAATCCAATTTTCGAACAAAAAGGCATAAGTAATATAGCGCTCTTGTCGCCGGATTACCTAAACCCTTGCACTCTGCATCGACTATTGTTTCTTTACTGCCCAACGCTTCCATAGCCGACAGCAAAGTATCTTCCGTGTATGACTTCGGAGGCGCCGTGTACTTTTCTCCAATATTCGCCTGAATACCCGCAAAGCTCCGTCCTTTGTAAAAGTCGGGGATCTGTCCGCCGTCTTCATTCTCGAACAATTTGAACAGTAATCTTTCCATCGCCTTATATCTCAAAGAAACAATATTTTTGCCTTTACTCCAAGCGCCTTTGTTATGAAAAAGGCTACCGACGGTTTTTCTGCTATTCTAACTGCACAAATTATCCCTCCTTTGAACGCAAAAACAGTACCCAAGTTACTCAAGCAATCTTATATAATGATTTGCTTCTCTCAGAACATGGTCTGCCAGAAGCGGAAGAATAATAGATTTTATTCTGCACTTCTGAATCCCCTCGGCTCCGGCACGTTTAAAATCTCTGAATTTTTTTGTTTCTTCAAGCGATTCACCGGTCGTACTTATAAGAGCTCTGTTGTTCATTTCACGCGAACGTTCGAGCAGCCGGCCGTAGTCGCCTGCGAATGTATCTGATGCCTCAATCAATTCATTCTCAGTCGGGTCAAGCAGTCCGCGGATAAACAGGGCATGCTCCATCATAATCTGATTCCAGAAATTCTCAATTTGTCTCATGCTTTGATTATCAAAGCCCCTTCCGTTCTCAAGGTTTATCACATACATTCTGTACAGCTTTGCCTCACGCAGTATATGTTCTATTAACAATGGATAATTTACCGTAAACAGATTACACGAATTCACCCGGCTTAAAATCCTCTCTTTCAGGTTAATCAAGCCATTTAACAGATTAATTGCATTTTGATTGAGTCTTCTGACCTCAGATACCATTTTGCGGTCGACTCTGTTATCACCGCTGCGCAAACGATGTTCATCAGCGGTAATTTGCCGGTTAATGCCTATTCCCGTAAGCATTTGTGTCTGACGCTCGGCATTCATTGTAAATTCTGTGACAACTTCCCCTGAGTGAAGCACCTCCTCACTGACAACTCTGTCGCTTAGTCTCACGGCAGAGGCAAGCAGTTTTTCGAATTTCATTTTAAATGCTTCGGCTTCTTTGGCAAGCCCCGCACCCTGAGGGGTAAATCCCGCCTCTAAAAAAAGTGAATGTTCCTTCATTATTCTTGCAAAAAACAAATGCAGTTCAAGTGATAAAATCACATATTTATTATGTTCCATAGTAACCTCCTAAGTAACTCCAGTAATTATATTCATAATCAATATATGCAATAAAATAAAAAATGCGCAAATAATCTATTTACATTTTTTCCTGATTGTGCTATAATTTAGATAATAAATATTAAAAGAAAGAGAGGTATATCCATGAAGAAGTTTGTATGTACAGTATGTGGTTATATCCACGAGGGTGAAGAGCCCCCGGCACAATGTCCGGTATGCAAGCAGCCGGCTTCAAAATTCAAGGAGGTAGTTGAAATGGCAAAAAATCCTTATGCAGGTACTAAAACAGAAAAAAATCTCTGGGAGGCATTCGCCGGAGAGTCAGGAGCGAGAAATAAGTATACATACTTTGCTTCCGTTGCAAAAAAGGCAGGTTATGAGCAAATTGCTGAGTTATTCTTAAAGACTGCCGAGAACGAAAAGGAACACGCTAAAATGTGGTTCAAGGAATTGGGCGAATTGGGCGACACAGCCGAAAATCTGCTCAGTGCAGCTGAGGGCGAAAACTCAGAATGGACCGACATGTACGTTCGTATGGCTAAAGAGGCTGACGAGGAAGGCTTCACTGAGCTTGCCGAAAAGTTCAGACAGGTTGCGGAAATCGAGAAGCATCACGAAGAGAGATACCGCGCTTTGTTAAACAATGTGGAAACAAAGCAAGTATTCGAAAAGAGCGGCGTTCAGATTTGGGAATGCAGAAACTGCGGACATATTGTTGTCGGCACAGCTGCGCCTGAAGTTTGCCCTGTTTGCAATCATCCGCAGAGCTATTTTGAAATTAAAAAAGAAAATTACTAATAAAATAATATACATAAGCAGCAGAACCGCAGTGGAATAGTTCTGCTGTTTTTTGTCTATATGGAGGTGTAGTTTTATGGCAGTCTATAAATGCAGCATATGCGGCTATATTTATGATGAAGAAAAAGAAGGGGTTCCCTTCTCGGAAATAACGGTATGTCCATTATGCAAACAGCCAAAGGAGAAGCTTATATTGATAAGCGATACCCAGGGCGAAAAGCAAGATAATGATACAAATACCGAAAAAAGCAATAGTACAGATTGTGATTTGAGTTATGACAAGGAATACGCCAGACATGACGAAACGTGCAGATATATGGAAGAAATCCATCAGATGGCGGTTACCGGAGAAACGATTGGCGGCTCTATGGGAACACAAATGCCTATGCCCAACTGGGACGATATTTTAATTCTCGGCGCACAGCTTAATCCGCCGCCGCTGAGCGATGACGAACCGGTAAACACTACCACGATAATCGGTAAGCACGCCAAAAAGCCGATGGTTTTAGATAACCCGGTGTATATTTCACATATGTCGTTCGGAGCATTATCAAAGGAAATCAAAGTAGCTCTGGCAAAAGGCTCAGCTATGGCTAAGACGGCAATGTGCAGCGGTGAAGGCGGAATTCTCCCGGAGGAAAAATCCGCAGCATATAAGTATATCTTTGAATACATACCCAACAAATACAGCGTAACTGACGAGAACTTAAAATCATCGGACGCCATTGAAATTAAAATCGGTCAGGGAACAAAACCCGGATTGGGCGGTCACCTGCCCGGCGAAAAGGTAACGGAAGAAATTGCTGCTATACGCGGCAAGAAAGCGGGTCAAGACATTCAGAGCCCAAGTAAATTCCCGGAGCTTAATTCCAAAGAGGACTTAAAGGATATGGTTCAGATGCTCCGCACCCGTTCAGAGGGACGGCCGATAGGCATAAAAATAGCCGCCGGACGAATTGAGCAGGATTTGGAATACTGCGTATATGCAGAACCCGACTTTATAACCATTGACGGCAGAGGCGGAGCAACAGGTTCAAGCCCGCTGCTGCTTCGTGAGGCTACAACCGTTCCCACGGTTTATGCGCTGCATCGTGCAAGAAAATACTTGGATTCGGTTAATTCTGATATTTCTCTTGTCATCACCGGTGGACTCCGTGTATCGGCGGACTTTGCAAAAGCGCTTGCTATGGGCGCTGACGCCGTTGCTGTCGCAAGCGCAGGCTTAATCGCAGCTGCCTGCCAGCAATACAGGATATGCGGAAGCGGAAATTGTCCCGTTGGAATTGCAACGCAAAATCCTGAGCTGCGGTCTAAGCTGAAGGTTGACGCCTCCGCACAGAGAGTTGCTAACTTTTTAAATGTCTCGTTAAACGAGCTGAAGACCTTTGCGAGAATTACGGGGCATTCTGATATTCATGACTTATCGGTTGATGATTTAGTCACGATCAACCGCGAAATCTCGGAATATACTGATATACGACACGCATAAAAATTATAGTTTGTACGCCCCCTCAGTCGCCTGCGGCGACAGCTCCCCCGGAGTG
>OIXH01001994.1_pt1 | contig 21461 bp, 20 predicted proteins | sample 1587741 | NCBI WGS metagenome assembly OIXH01 (sample SAMEA3888916, study PRJEB22519) | human gut metagenome | biome: human gut; feature: human-associated habitat; material: faeces | place: Denmark | collected 2011 | reverse complement strand
GCTCGTCCTTGTGCGCGTGCATGAAAATCTCCTGCTTCGGCGCGCCGACACACACGAACAGCACATCGGGCTTGGCCGCGTTGATCTTCTCGATCACCGGCCCCTCATCCTTGAAATAGCCGTCCGCCGTCCCGCAAATTTGCAGGCCCGGATGTCGTTCCACCATCTTCTGCGCGGCCAGCTCCGCGATGCCAGGCTTGCCGCCGAGGAGATAGAGCGTCTTTCCCGTCTCGGCCAGCACGCCGAGCAGCCGGTCTGCAAAGTCCACGCCCGCGACCTTCTGCTTCAGCGGCGTTTTGCGCAGCTTCGCCGCGAGGACGACGCCCGCACCGTCCGGCAGGACGAGATCCGCCCCGTTCAGCAGCGCGCGGAACTGCGCGTCGTGCAGCGCCTCATAGCCGATCTCGGCGTTCGGCGTGACGACGATCGACGCGCCCGGCGCCTCAAGCAGCTCCTCTGCCCGCGCCACCGCCTCGTCCATCGTGACATTGTCAAATTGCAGCCCCAGCACATCCTGTTTCATCTGCGCATACCCCGCCAGTTTAGAATGTTCCTATCATACCACACGCGCGTGGATTTGTCCATGTTTTCCCGGAAAAACCCGCCTTGCTCCGTCCCGGTTTCACATTTTCCCCGTCCGGCATAAACTGTTATGAAAGCCTCCGCATTGGCCGCCGAGCGGCATGCGCCAAATGCGAAGTTTATCATCATGTCAGGAGGGTATCAGAATGTCAGATAACAATCAGGCCGGGACGGCTTGTGATCTGCGCGGCATCCGCGAGGCCGTCTGCGTCCATACCGACAAGATCAGCGACAGCTGTCTGGCCAAGGACTGCATCGAAGATCTTCAGGTGTACTTAACGGTCCCGTCGCAGCAGGCGCTCGACTGCGCGGTCAGCGCAAAGGCACGCTATGTTGAGCTGCTGCACGTCGGTGTCCACGTCGAGACCGTCCCCTATTCCACGGGCTACTACACGGTCGACCTCACGTTCTACTACCGCGTCATCGCCGATGCGTCCGCCGCCGGCGGCCGCCCGACGACGGTCACGGGCCTCGCCATCTTCTCGAAGCGGCTCGTCATGTTCGGCGGCGAGACGAGCGCGCGCAGTTTCTCGAGCCGGAGCGGCGTCAGCTGCCTCTGCAAGCAGGCCATCCAGGCCGGAAACGTGCCGGAGGCCATCGTCGAGGTCGTCGACCCGATGATCCTCGGCTCGCGCGTGCAGGAGGTCTGCAATTGCAATTGCTGCCCGCCGTCGCCCCCGGTCATCCCAGAGGCCAAAAACGATAAGGCCGCATCCAAGGGCGGCGCGGGGTGCGGCTATTGCCGGCACAAGGTATTCGGGCGCGGCAAGATCGTGGAACAGCTTCCGCCCGACAAATGCCGGGTCAACTTCCCCGGCTTCGGGCTCAAGGTCATTCTCAGCGCGTTTCTGACTCTGGAGGAATAAATGTCCGATCTCGTTTCCGAGGATCACATCCTCGCCCGCATCGCCTCGCATTTCCCCAACGAAGGGCCGGACGTGCTGCTCGGGCGCGGCGACGACTGCGCCGTGCTCGGCGTTTCCGGGCCGCTGTGCGTGAGCACGGATCTGTTCATGGAGGACGTGCATTTCCGGCGCTCCTATTTCACGCCGGAAGATATCGGCTGGAAGGCCCTTGCCGTCAACCTGAGCGATCTCGCCGCCGACGGGGCGCGGCCGATGGGGTTCACGGTGGGCCTGTCCCTGCCGCCCGATGCGGATATGGCCCTTGTGGACGGCCTGTGCGCGGGCATGGCCGAGCTGGCGGCCCAAGCTTCCGTGCCGCTTGTCGGCGGCGACCTCTCCCGCGCCGACAAGCTCCACCTCTGCCTGACTGTGTTCGGACAGGCGGAAAAGACGCTCCTGCGCGGCGAGGCACAGCCCGGCGACGTTATTTTCCTCATCGGCAGGACGGGCCTTGCACGCGCCGGTCTGCTGCTGCTTGAGGAGCGGGGCCGCGCCGCCCTCAACGAGTGGCCCATCCCCTGCGAAGCGCACCTGCGCCCCGCCCCGCGCCTCAAGGAAGGTATGCGCCTGTCGCGCCTTGCGGCGGACTGGGGCCGCGGGAAAGGCGATCCCACCTGCGGGCGGCTTGGGCTCATGGATCTTTCCGACGGCATCATCCGCGATCTGCCCCGCCTGCTGGGCCTGAGCGGCGAACTGCGCGCCGGAGCCGAAAAAGGCCGGGACAATCATGGTCTGGGCGCGGCTATCCTGCTGCCCCAGGGCCTGCTGCACGCCGAAGTGCTGCGCTACGCCCGGGAGCAGGGCAAAAATCCGGTCCACGAAGCCCTGCTGGGCGGCGAGGACTACGCCCTGCTGGGTTCCTGCGCGCCGGACATGCTGCCTTCCCTGCACGCGGCCATCCCCGGCTTTTGCAGCATCGGCACGGTCACGGCAGGCGGCGGCATCACCTGCAACAACGAGCCCCTGGACTGCCTGCACGGCTTTGACCACTTTGAAAGCGGCGACCAGGAAGGCATCGAGGCCGACTGATGTGCGCCCACCTGGCCGTTGTCACCTGGAACAGGCTCGCGCTCACCCGTATCTGCCTTGAAAGCCTGCTGGCCCGAACCCCGCCGGGCTATACGCTGACCATTGTGGACAACGGCAGCGAGGACGGCAGCCGGGAATATCTGCAAAGCCTGGCCGCCGCCCATGCGCATATCCGCCTGAAGCTGCTTTCCCGCAATATGGGCGTCAGCGTGGCCGCCAATCTGGCCTGGGATGACGCGGCGGACGACGATTTTTACATCAAGCTGGACAATGATGTGGAGATTCTGGATCCGCTCTGGTTGGAGCGGCTCACACGATTGCTGGCGCAAAATCCGCAGGTGGGCATGGCCGCCTACAGGCTCTGCGACTGGCATGAGCCCTCCCGTCAACCGCTTGTCCTGCGCGACGGCGGCGAAGCGGAACTGACCACGGTCTGCGGCGGGGGCTGCGTCTGTATTCCCCGCGCGGTATATGAGCGCCTGGGCTTCTGGAATGAAGGTTACGGCAGATACGGACATGAGGATCAGGATTACAGCTGGCGGGCACGAAAAGCCGGCTATGCGCTGGCTTCGGTCGCGGCCGAAGGCATGGTGCGCCATCTGGGCTATGCCGAGGGCATGGTGGACGCGGACATCGAGCGCGGCAAAAAAATGAGTAACCAGTCCCGTCTTTCCGGCGACACCGCCTATTATCTCAATCTACTGCTGTTTGACGAAGGCCTGCTGCCTCTGCGGATGATCCGCAAATACCTGCCGTCAGAGACTGACGGACGCATTTCCTTTGTGCTGAATCCCGCCTACCGGCCGGTGCAGAAGCTGCTGAACACCCTGGCCCGGACCGTCGAGGTGGACGCGTCGGGCGAGCTGTCCCGCCTGGACCTGAGCGCATGGCGGCAAGGAGCAAGCGAGTATGAATCCGAATCCTGAGGACCTGGATGTCTGTGTGGAGGATCTGCGTTCCGTCTGCCGGGACGCATGGCGGGAGGGCTTGCTGTCGGGCTGTAACGGCAACGCCAGCCGCCGCCTGCCCGCGCCCCGCGACGGCCTGCTCTGTGTGACCCGCTCGGGCGCGGCCAAGGGCCGCCTGACGGCGCGGGACTGTTGCCTGGTGGACGCGCGGACCGGCGAAATACACTGCGGCGGCCCGGCTTCCTCGGAACTGGGCATGCATCTGGAACTGTACCGCGCCCTGCCCCATTGCGGAGCCGTGCTGCACAGCCATCCCCGCCGCCTGCTGGCCCTGAGTCTGGTTGTGGCTGATCAGGAAGATTTTCTGCGTCTGCCCCTGTTCGAGGCCGATGTCTGGCGGGCCCGTCTGGGCTTTGCGCCCGCCCTGCCGCCGGGCGGCGCGGAGCTGGCCCTGGCCGTTGCCGACGCCGCGCGCGCGGTGGGCGCGGGCAAGGCCGCCGGGGCCGCGGTCTGGATGGCCGGACACGGCCTCTGCTGCTGGGGCCCGAGCCTGGCCGACGCCCTGTGCATGAGCGAGGAGCTGGAACATCTGGCCGCCGTGCAATTGCTGGCTCTGGGGGCGCGGTAAAATTCTCGGAAATATCAGGCCGACGGCCAGACCACGGCCCGCACTTCCGGTTCTTCGTCCCCCGTCGCCGGGGCCGGGGGCAGCCGTGTGGCCGCGCCGGGCGGCAGGGGCTGCGCCAGCACGGTTTCAGTGCGCTCAAACAGGTTGGAAAGAATGGAGTTGGAAACCAGCATGCCGCTGCGGGTCAGGCGCAGATAGCCGTTGCGGATGCGGATCAGCCCGTTTTCGTGCAAAGCCTGGATCAGGCGCTGGTGATCGCGCAGAAAATCGCGCCCCGTCATTTCCCGGTAGGCTTTGAGCCGCATGCCCCGCGAGGTGCGCAGGCGCAGCATGATCAGTTCCAGCACGCGCACGGTGGGGGTCAGGTTTTCCACTTCCGCGCCCAGCGAACCTTCGCGGGCACGCGCGTCCCAGGCCCGCTGACCGGCCGGATTGGTCCAGCGCCGCCCCGCGATAGTGGAGGTGGCCGACGGGCCCAGCCCCAGATAATCCGCCCCCTCCCAGTAACCCAGATTGTGACGGCACTGGAAGCCCATGCGAGCGAAATTGGAAATTTCGTAGTGCAGATAACCGCTGGCTTCCAGAAAAGCCGCGCCCTCCATGAACATAATGTTCTGATCCCGCTCGGGCGGCAGAGCCACGCGTCCTTCCTCGCAATCCAGTTCCAGCGCCGTGCCCGGCTCCAGAGTCAGGCCGTAGGCGGAAATATGGTCCGGGCTCATGCGCACGGCGTCCTTGAGGGTTTGCAGCCACTGGCGCACGCTCTGGCCGGGCAGGCCCCACATCAGGTCCATGTTGATGTTGGCGCAACCCGCCTCACGCGCCGCGAACACCGCGTGCAGGCTGTCCTGGGCCCTGTGCGGCCGTCCCAGCAGGCGCAGCATGCTTTCATCCAGGCTCTGGATGCCGATGGACAAACGGTTCACGCCCGCCGCCAGGTACTGCGGCACGCTCTGGCTTCCCCGCAGGGATTCGGGATTGGCCTCCAGGGTGATTTCAGCTTTGGGGCTGAGCGTGAAACAGCGGGCTAGACGTTCCAGCACAATGCCCACAATGCGCGGCGGCAGCAGGCTGGGCGTGCCCCCGCCGAAAAAAATGGTCTGCACCTCGGTTCCGCCCAGGCGGTCGCCCCAATGGGCCAGCTCCAGCAGCAGGGTGTCCAGATAGTCGCGCAGCAGGGGCGACGCGGCGGGCTCCACGCCACGGCCCAGCGGGATGGAATGAAAGGCGCAGTAGCGGCAGCGTGTGCGGCAGAAGGGAACGTGGATATAAACGAGCATGAATTTTCCGTTGGCAAAAAAATGGCGGGCGGTTTTAGAAATTGCAAGGATCATGCCCGGCGGAAGGATGCCCACCACCCCTGACCGCCGCGCTTGGCAAAAAAGGCGGCCCGGCGTATATTCGGGCGTTCGGATTTCAAGCGCGCCGCCGCGGCGGCGACCGCACCCATGAGGAGAACCCATTTATGGATATACGCTTCCAGAACCTCGGACCCGAGCAGTGGAAAGCCGAGATCATGCTGGCCCCGGCCTGCGAAGGCGAAGACATCTTACGCGAGTGCCCGGAACTGGACAAGGCCGCGCCCTGGCTGGCCATAGCTCCGGCCATGCGCGACTTCAAGGGCAAGGACGGCGAGCTGGTCCTGCTGCATGGTCATCCGGAGCTTTCCGTGCCGCGCGTCCTGGCCGTGGGTCTGGGACCGCGCGAAAAAGTGGATGCCGCCAGACTGCGCGCGGCTATCGCCGCCGCCGTGCAGCGCTGCCGCGGCCTGGGGCTGAATTCCATCCTGCTGCCCGAACCGGCTTTGTCCCGCCTGCCCGGCGGGCGGGAACGCCTGGTGGAGGAATGCGTCTATGCCGCTCAGCTGGCCCTCTACCGTTTTACGGCCCTGAAAAAGCCGCAGGAAGACGAAGCCGCTGATCCGCAATGGCTGGCCCTGGGCTTTGACGGACAATCCGTGCCCGACGGCGAGCACGCGGCGGCCCGCCGGGGCGAGCGCGCGGCCAAGGCCGTGGCTCTGGCGCGGGATTTGGCCAACATGCCGGGCAATCTGCTCTATCCCGAAAGCCTGGCCCAGCACGCCGTGGAACTGGGCAGGGAACTGGGCTTCACTTGCACGGTGCTGGACGAAACCGCCCTGGCCGAGGAAGGCATGGGCGCGCTGCTGGCCGTGGGCCAGGGGTCGGCCCGTCCGCCCCGCCTGGTCGTGCTGGAGCATGCCCCCGAGGGGCACGAGCAGGACAAGCCGCTGATCCTGGTGGGCAAGGGCATCACCTTTGACTCCGGCGGCATCAGCCTCAAACCGGCGGCCAACATGCAGCAGATGAAGTGCGACATGACCGGCGCGGCCGACGTGCTGGCCGCTATCGCGACCCTGGCCGAAGAGGACGCGCCCCGCCGGGTGATCGGCCTGCTGGCCTGCGCCGAGAACATGCCCGACGGCAGGGCCACGCGTCCGGGCGACGTGGTGCGCTCGGCCGGCGGCGACACGGTGGAAATTACCAATACCGACGCCGAGGGCCGCCTGGTTCTCTGCGACGCCCTTGCCTACGCCCAGAAACAGTGGACCCCGGCGGCCATGGTGGACATCGCCACGCTCACCGGCGCGTGCGCCGTGGCCCTGGGCACGGAACTCGCCGGTCTGTTCTGCGACGATACGGACCTGGCCGAACGCATCCGCGCCGCCGGGGGCGTGGGCGGCGAAAATTACTGGCGGCTGCCGCTCTGGCAGCCTTACGCGGAACAGCTCAAAAGCGAAGTGGCGGATATCTGCCACACCGGGCCGCGCGAAGGCGGGGCCATCAATGCCGCGCTGTTCCTGAAGCATTTCGTGCGCGAAGGCGTGCGCTGGGCACATCTGGACATCGCGGGCGTGGACTGGAACGCCAAGAAATCGCCGCTCTGCCCGGTGGGCGCGTCGGGCTTCGGCGCGCGCACCCTGCTGGAACTGGCCCGCGGAGGCGTGCAATGAAAGTCTATCTTCTGGGAGCGGGCCCCGGCGATCCGGGCCTGCTGACCCTCAAGGCCAGGGACGCCCTGGCCGCGGCGGACGTGGTGGTTTACGACGCCCTGGCCAACGACAGCCTGCTGGGGCACGCCCGGCCCGACGCCGAACTGATCTACGTGGGCAAGGTGGCGGGCAACCACGCCCTGCCCCAACACGAGATCAACGCCCTGCTGGTGCGCAAGGCCAAAGAGGGCAACATGGTGGCCCGGCTCAAGGGCGGCGACCCCTACATTTTCGGACGCGGCGGCGAAGAAGCCGAGGAACTGCTGGCCGCGGGCGTGCCCTTTGAGGAAGTGCCGGGCATCAGCAGCACTATCGCGGCCCCGGCCTACGCGGGCATTCCCCTGACCCACCGCGATTTCGCCTCCTCGGTGACCATCATCACCGGCCACGAAAACCCGGACAAGCCCGGCTCGGTGCACAACTGGCAGGCCCTGGCCCGAAGCGCCTCCACCCTGGTCTTTGTCATGGGCATGAAGAATCTGCCGGACATCGCCCGCAACCTGCTGGACGCGGGACTGGACCCGCGAACCCCGGCGGCCCTGATCTACCGGGGCACCACGCCGCGCCAGCGCAGCTTGGTCGCCACCCTGCGGGAGCTGCCCCAAGCCGCCGTGGACGCGCATTTCACCAATCCCTCGGTGATCGTGGTGGGCAAGGTGGCAAGCCTGCACGACAAGTTGAACTGGTTTGAGAAAAAGCCCCTGCTGGGCAAAAGCATTGTGGTCACCCGCGCGCGGGAACAGGCCAGCGGTCTGGCCCGCAGTCTGGCTGGGCTCGGGGCTGAGGTCATCCAGTGCCCCACCATTGAAATCCGCGCCCTGCCCGACTATGCAGAGCTGGACATGGCCGTGGCCCGGCTGGCGGACTACGGCTGGCTGATCTTCACCTCGGTGAACGGGGTGCGTCATTTCTGGCACCGGCTGGAAGCCGCGGGCAAAGACAGCCGAGCCCTGGGGGCCTGCAAGGTGGCGGCCATCGGCCCGGCCACGGCGGACGCACTGCATGAGCGCGGCATCCGGCCCGATTTCGTGCCCGAGCGCTATGTGGCCGAGGGCGTGGTGGAAGGCCTGCTGGCGCGTGAAGGCGGCAAACTGGCGGGCACGCGCATGCTGCTGCCGCGCGCGGCCAAAGCCCGCGACGTGCTGCCCGTGGAACTGGGCAAGGCCGGGGCCGTGGTGGACGTCATCCCGGCCTATGAAACCGTGCCCGCCGCCGGTCGCAAGGACGAGGTGCTGGCGCGCCTGGAAGAGGGCTCGCTGTCCTGCGTGACCTTCGGCTCATCCTCCACGGTGGAAAACTTCCTCAACCTGATCCCGGCGGAAAAGCTCAAGGCCCATCCGGAAACCCTGCTGGCGGCCATCGGGCCGGTGACGGCGGAAACGCTGCGCAAGCACGGGCTGGGCTGCCGGATCCAGCCTGGGGAATATACCATTCCGGCCCTGGTGGACGCCATTACGCAACACTTTACGCGGGCCTGAGCCGCCCGTTGAGGACACTATGCCCCTGAAAATCGCCATACTGGCCTCGGGCAGCGGCACCAACGCCCAGGCCATGATCGACAAGTCCGCCGACGGCATTCTGGATGTGGACATCCGCATGATCCTCAGCAACCGGCCGGGCGCGGGCGTGCTGGAGCGCGCCCGCAAGGCCGGACTGCCCCATCTGGCTCTGGACCACACCCTCTTTCCGGACCGGGAGAGCTACGACCGGAAGCTCATCGCCGTGCTGCGGGAAAACGGCGCGGAACTCATCGTCCTGGCCGGATACATGCGCCTGCTCAGTTCCGCCTTTCTGGAGGCTTTTGCCGGGCGGGTCGTCAACATCCACCCGGCGTTGCTGCCCAGCTTTCCCGGCGTGCACGGCGGGGCCGACGCCCAGGCTTACGGGGTCAAAATTTCCGGCTGCACCGTGCATTTCGTGGAGGAAAAAGTGGACAGCGGCCCGGTGATCATCCAGGCCGCCGTGCCGGTCAACGCCGGGGAAGACCCGGACGACCTGATGCGGCGCATCCATGCCATGGAACACCGCATCTATCCCCAGGCCCTGCAATGGTTCGCTGAGGGCCGCATCAGCACGCGGGGCCGCCAGGTGCACCTGAACCCGGCCGTCTCGCCCGCCCGGTCCGCCGTCCGGCCCGACGGCCCGTGGCTGGTCTGGCCGCCGCTGGAAGAAGGATTCTGATTTCAGGCCCGCTTTACGCGCAGAACGCGCCCCCCCCCGCACGGAATCCGGCGGCGGGCGATGCCTTAAAAAACATATACCCTTCCCCCAGATCGACAAATGTTTGAGGTAAAGATCACGGGGACAGAGGCCATAACATGGTATTTATTTTTAGACTGCTTTGAGTTTTTCGTCTTTTAGATTGAAAACGCGTACTTTATCTTTGTCGCAGCCAGGGCATAGATGCCTAAATTGGCAGGGAGTCCATTCTGTGCTAAGAGCAAAATTTGATTCAAATATATTTCCAATACGGCGTCTCTTATCGATGGCATCAAGGATACAGCGATATGCTTCTCCCGTTGGGGAAACATTTATGTGTTCGGCTCCTCCGCTACATACAACAATGCTTTTATCGGTAGTATTCGATATCCAATGGGCTCTATCTGAGCCGACAAAGCGCGATAAATAGTCTTTTTCTTCATTTGAAAATGCATATGGTACATAAGGTGTCTGGGCATATGGATCAACATGAAAACGAACACCTAATTTTTCAATACGAGCTTTGTAGTTTTCAATAAGCCATAATTGTTCTGGCCATCCAACATAATTGACTGTAAGCGTTGTAAATCCACGTTTTTGCAGCATGAGGATTTTACTGGTTAATAAGTCAAAGGACATGCGCTGCGTAGGATGTAAACTTATCGTCATAGATAAAATCTGTTCAGGCGAAATTTTTTGGACAAACTCTGTAATATCATGGCTAAGATTGGTTGTAAGACCAATATGGATGGATTTTTTGAGCTGTTGCAGTAAGCTAACAAAGTTAGGTTGCATGAAGGGCTCACCACCGCTAATGTCAAGGATCTCCGGTTCTAAGCGATTCCAAGCGTCAGCCCATTTTTCTGATGGAAGGAATGGCTCTGGTATAAATTCTTTTGCACGTATCCGCTGGACCTCCCAACAATATGGGCACGAAAAATTGCAGTTCCATGTGATGAACCATACAGCAGAGCGAAGCTTTCCAAGCCTATGCGAAAAAGAATTAGACTGTACTTCTTGTAATGTAAATGATTCATCACCATAGTTAAAGACAAATTCTTCTGACATTATACGACTTCTATCTTCAAATATATTGATAAAAAGTCGATATGTACATTTCTCTATAAAGTCCCCTTTCCATGAAGTTTTGTAGATATTATTATTAATTTTACATTTATAATTATCCATATCTATTTTAATAAAAGAATGAGAATCAACATTTTCAAGTGGAATTTCAAAATATCCATAATGTCTTTTGGGATGTGATGGTGCATTGTTTGGATATAGGTCAAAAACAATGCGTTGATTTTTTTTAGCTTTAAAATTCAGCAGCAAAGAAAACTCTATTCCTTTGTCGGTAATAATAATGTCTGATATAGAAAACATAGCTACTCCTTTTACTTTTAAATGATGGAAGTCCAAGCGCGGAATTTTTCATCCAATCCTTGCTTATAGGGGAGCGCAAAACGTAGCACTTTTTCTTTGACAGATTTAGGGGTGAGATGAGTCATGGGATTGCCCTGACGATCCCTGAATCCGCCAACTTCACTATTTTGTTCGATCATCTTTCGCTGAAATCTTTCAGCGTTGCTCCAACTGCTTAGCGTATATATTTCCTCCAAACGGGTGGTTGTCAGATTTATGCCAAACTCTTTCATACATATATGAAAAGCTGAATGATCGTTACAAAGAAAATCATAATCAAGTGAAATAAATTTTATTGTGCTATAGAGATGTAATTTTTTCCATGAAAAATAATGTTCAGGCCAAGAAGAATACCCATATAAAGAACTTGTTGGGCTTAAATAAAAATTTGAAAAATATACAAAATAATTTTTCATATGTAGATTTAATTTTTTTTCATCATTACAAATGCTGTTATATCCTGACATTATAAAATCAGAAATTGCAACATCAAATGGATTCCTATATATATGAACGGCACCATATGTGTGACGAGCAAGATTATGTCTTGCATTAAATGGAAAATGCGTTTTCACAAAAATTAATTTCTGCCCATTTATATTATGTATAAAAAATTGTTCATAAGGACGCTGTTTATCCAATAGATGCTCATCAAGCATGACATAAGAAAAATTTGAAAAATCTGTATTTTGAGGAAATAATGTAAAATATAGTAATGTGTTGAAAAAACGATTCCCTGAACGAGGATAGGAAGAAACCCAAATAATTTTTATATTATTTGCAGTGAGATATGAGTCAAATTGGGGTATAAATTTATAATAAATAGCTGCCTGCTCAAAAGGGTCGTATACTTCATTTTTAAGTTGCATTAATATTTCCTTATATATTCCAATATCTCTTCCCATTGTTTGCGGCAGTTTGTTTCTGAATATCTTTGCGCAAAAGAGAACGCAGAAATAACATTACTGCGTTGCTCATCCCTAGGCATATGAACGACTTTATTTATAGCCGCAGCTAGCTCGTGCCGCTTGTATGGTGAAAAATAAAATGCAAACTCGCTATATATCTCATGATGTACAGCAATATCTGATGCAATAACAGGTGTTTTACATCTCATCGCTTCAACGCCACTATAGCTAAAGCCTTCTTCATAGCTAGCAATAGCAAGAGCTGTGGCGCGAGAATACAAAATGGCTAGCTCCTTTTGAGGGACATTCTGAAGCCAAAAAAGCCCTGAAGATTTTGACATAAATTTTTTAATCCATTTTATCTGCTGTTTCATTCCCCAGCCCCAATTGCCCACTATGACAAGTTGCAAAGGCTTCTGGCTTGAAAGGACATAATCACGCCAACCTAGAAGGAGTGTAGGATAATTTTTTCGGGGTTCGCATGTTCCAACAGAAAGAATGAAGGGAATTTCATCGCTAAAATGTGAACTACTGTTTGTTGAATAAAAATCTACTATCCCAGATGTTGGTTCAGTGTTATTTTCTTGATGATATGTATTGACACAGCAGTATGCTACTTTTGCTCTATCTTCAACTTCTGGAACTATTTCAATTAATTTTTTGCGTGTATAGTTTGAATTGCACACAAAAAAAGCTTTCTCTTTGTGGAGAGATAAAGATTGAGAAAAATATCGCTGATGTAATATTTTATTGTTGATGGTATTTACATGTGTGATTGGAATGGAATCGTGCCAGCGCAAAATCAGTTTTGTTTTTGGGCTGAGGGTTAAAGGAAAAGGCGGTTGGCCTACATAGATATCATGCTCATCTGTTGCTAATTTGCACAAACCAAGTCGTATCGAGTTAAGGCGTAGAGCTACCGGATATGGCAACGAACTGGTCCAAAAACGTATATTTTCAAGGCTGAGTTCGGATTGATCTAAGCTAGGTTGAAAAAGCGCATTCCATAGATAATCGCTGAACATATGGGAGATTGGAAATAATTTTCCTTGGCTCTTTACGCCGAAAAGTAATCCTTTGCTTATACTTGCTAGTAAAGCTATTTTCTTACGCCATGTTGAGCAACTATCCATGTCTTCTAGTCTTGCAATAAAAGCAGATTGTAACATCGCAGGATTAAAAAAACTTCTTGTCCTATATTTAAATCCTAGTGTTGATATGTTAGTAGAAAATATATGTCCATGAAGATTAATATCTTGAATCCCAGATAATACTTTAGCCAGTAATCGTGTGTCATGTGGTATGCCAGCATAAGTATGTAAGCAAGGGCGAAGGTCCATAAGAATATTCATTATATTATCCCTCTTTAAATATGACTGGTGTAATAATTTTTAATTATATTTTATTACATATCAATTTAATCATAATTAAATTAATATTATGCAAAATATATTCAGATGCAACTAGCTATTTAATTCCTCTCTATATTTATGTAAAATTTTATCAATACAACCTGCTATATAAATCCTTCCTCCTTCGAGCCACAATACAGTATCGCACACCTCCAGCGTACTCAGGCGATGCGCGGCGATGACGCTGGTGCGTTTGCCCTTGTTGCGTGCCACGGCCTCCTGCACCACGGCTTCGCTGGCTTGGTCCAGAGCACTGGTGGCCTCGTCGAAAATGAGTAGGGCGGGATTCACATAAAGCGCCCGCGCTATGGAGACGCGCTGCACCTGGCCGCCGGAGAGGCCGGAGCCGCCCGCAGTGATGGGGCGGTCAATATCCGCGCAGTCCGGCCCCAGAAAGTCGATGGCCGCTTCACGGCAGGCCCGGCGGACGCGCTCCGCGTCCGCTGGCTTCCCCCAATCGCTGAAGGCCACGTTCTGAGCCACTGTGCCGGAAAGGAGGTAGGGGGTCTGGGGAACGTAGCCCACCTGTTTGCGGTAGGCGGCCAGTTCCCCGGTGGACATGGGTCTGCCGTCCACCAGCAGCCGCCCGCTCGTGGGTTCCAGCAGTCCACTCAAAATATTGATGAACGTGCTTTTGCCCGCGCCGGAGCGTCCTACCAGCCCCAGGGTCGCGCCCAGGGAGATGCGGCAGTTGATGTCCGTGAGCGCGTTGCGCCCCGCGCCGGGATAGCGGTAGGAGACATGCTCAAAGACGATTTCTTTGCAGATGTGAAAATCGGGCGCGGGCGCGGGCACGGTCTCCGGCGTGGCGGCGCGGAGCTGTTCAAAATAGTCCAGACAGGGCAGAGCCGTGGATTGCAGGCCTCGGATGTTCACCGTCGCGCCCACCACCCGGTTGAGCGAGGGCAACACGCGCCAAGCCGTCAGCGTCAGCAGGGCCACGGTGGCGGTGATGACCGGCAGGGTGGCGTCCTGGATGTGGATCAGCAGAAAAATCGCCAGCCAGATCAGCAGAAAGCCGGAACTTTCCAGCACCCAAGTGGGCACGGCAGGGCTGAGCCCGAGAAAGGAGCGCGGCTTCATGCCCGCGCGGACGTTTTGCTCAATGGCCGCCAGAAAGGCCGGTTGCTGCTGATAAATGATCAACTCGCGCACGCCGCCGATGGCGGTCATGCTGGCGGCGTTTTCCTCCCGTTGGGCCTCGGCCGCTGCGGAGGCAGCGTGGTCAATGCGCCTGCGCAGCAGGCTGTAAATACTCCAGGAGACCGCTAGCATGAAGGCCACGGCGCAGAGTGTGACGCCCGGCGCGTAAATGGTCAGCCCCGCGAAAAGCAGGGCGACGGTAATAAGATTGCTGTAGGCGGTGAGAAGCTGCAAAAGCATCTGCCCGAGATTGAAGCGCCACTGCATGCAGGTCAGGGCCTGACTGCTTTGGGCGGAAAGATGCCAGCTGTAGGGCATATACAGAAAGCGCTCCATAATATTTGTGCCCACATGGGCCGCCACGGCTTCCCCCAGCATGGCCGCGCGCCAGGCCACCAGGGCGGAGAAGACGTTTTTGCCCACAATCAGGCCGATGGGCAGCAAACAGGCCCATAAAATCAGGCGGCGATAATCCGCGAAAACGGACTCAGCCGTCGGTACGAGCTGGAGAAAGGCCTGGGCATACGGCGAGGCCGCAAACTGCGCCGGTGCGTTCAGGATGGTGAAAAATCCCGTCAGGGCCATGATGCTGGCAAGCTCCGTCATGCCCAGAAGAGTCATAATGACGAACAGCCCCCAGATGCGGCGTTGCAACGCGGGAGGCAATACGGCGTAAATACGCTTCAGATTGGCGAACAGCAGATGGAGTTTAAGCATCGGCTCGCTGGTTCGGCAAACGCCGCCGCAGTTCCTGCAGAATTCCGGCGGCCTCCCGCGCGTCCGCCTCGGCCCAGGTGGCCTTGAGCCCTTTGTACGAGCCGGAAGTCATATTGACCGGCACAAGCCTGTAGGGAACGGGATGGGCCAGCGCGCCGGTCATGAAATCCATGTTGCCCGACCAGCCGGTGGCCACAACATGCAGGCCATACAGCATGGCCTCGCGAATGGTTAGCCCGTAACCTTCGGAGCGGTGCAGGGAAAGATAGACGTCGTGCCGCAGATAGAGTTCTTCCAAGGCGGCGTGCGAAAATGTTTCCGCCAGGATGCGAACGCCGGGCACGCGGGCGCAGGCCGCCTGAAAAACCGCAAATGCCTTGTTGTCCGCCTGATAGTTGCTGACTTTGAAAGTCAGCTCAGCCTCGCCCGGCGCGAAAGCCAGCTCAAAAGCCTTCAATGCCGCCAGAGGATTTTTGCGCTCAAAGGAAGAAGCCGCGTCGAACACGAACAGGCAGCGCAGTACGCCGTCCTCGGCATAGACAGCCTTGCGCCGTGCCGGTTGCGGCACATCGTGGGGAACGACGCTGATTTTTTTATCCGTATGGCCTTGCAGCGCCTGTTGCACGAAGGTGCTGGGCGTTTCCACCTCGTCCACATATTGCAGGGCCTGCCGCCAGATATCGGGGATGGTCTCCAGTTCCCAGGCCCAATAGCCGATCAGGCGTTTGCCGCGCAGAAAGTCTTTGCCCAGCTTGCAGAGTACAAGATGAAATTGTGGTGGATTGGCATGAATGACCACCGTGCCGCAGCCGCGCTTGTTCAGGATTTGTTCCAGGTCCAGAGGTTCTTCGGCGGGGGTGAAGTCCCGCCGTTGGAGCATGGCGGCGGTGATGTCTACCATCAACACATGCGCACCTTGCCGTTGTTGGCGTTGCACATACAGGCGGGCGGATTGCGCCAGTCCGCTGCTGTTGCGGAAGGCCCCACAGACGAACAGGGGAGCGGCGTCGGCCGCGGTCACTCGCTTTTGCGCGCGCAACAGGCACAAGCCGCCGAGCAGCAGGTAATGCAGGCTTTGCGGCGAGGCTTTCCAGCAGCGTTTGAGAAAATTTTTACCTGTCATCCCCCATACCCACAACGCCTGACACTCTAAAACGCCATTAACAAGTGCACTGTCGATTAGTAGATTGGGATGAAATAAATATTAACAGGTTACTGATGTGAATTTATGAGGATTTTTCAAAATAAATCATAAATGGAATTTTCCTCATAAGTGGAGATATTGCAAATTATTGTGGTTGAATGTATTGATTTCTAAAGATTCATCGACAGTGCACCTGTCGATGTGCGGTCACGGCTTGATCGGAGCCGACCGGGCAAGGCCGTTTCCGATCAAAGACGACAAAAAACGGGCATGTTCTCCCTGAGAAGAACATGCCCGTTTTTTGTGCTTATCGGCGGCGAGTCTGAAAAAGCCTCTTCGCGACGAAAGTGCTTTCTGAAATACAGTGGAGCTTACGCCCAGGCCCTGGTGATCAGGTCGTGCAGCTTTACCGAAAGGGCCTTGAGGTCCGGCTTGGTGTATTGAGCGTCCGCGCCCACGCTGGCGCATTTGCGGGCCAGACTTTCGTTGATCATGGAGGAAAAAATAGCCACCGGGACCTGGTTGAGCATCGGGTCCGTCTTGATCCGCTTGCACAGGGCCAGACCGTCCATGGACGGCATTTCAATGTCGCTGATGATGCCCTGCACATAGGAGGAAATGGGCTTGCCTTCCTCTTCGCTGCGGGCGCGCAGGCGCTGGAGATAATCCCAGGCTTCCTGGCCGTTGACGTGCTGCACCACGTTGAAGCGGCCTTCCTTGTTGAGCAGATCCAGCACCAGGGAACGGATGCTGCTGGAATCGTCCACATGCAGGATATTGTAGGTCTTGCCGTCGGCGTCATTCATGGCCGCGCCGTCAAAGCTGATGGCCATGGCCGGGTGCAGTTCGGCCACAATGGCCTCCAGATCCAGGAGAAAAATGACCCGCTCTTCCAACCGCACCACGCCGGTCACGGAACTGCGGCTGACGTTCTGCAGGAAATTGCCCGGCGCTTCCACATCCGTCCAGCTCAAGCGGTAGATGCGGTTGACGCCCGACACCAGAAAGCCCGTGCAGACCGTGTTGAACTCGGTCACAATGACTTTGGCGTCCTCATTGGTGATGGGGCCGCTGCCCAGGAACTGGGCCATGTCGATGAGCGGCACAATGCGGCCGTTGCGATGGGGAAAGGCCCCCAGCAGGGCTTTGTGGCGCATTTCCGGCATGGCCGTGACGGTCTGCCGCCGCCCGATTTCCACCACCTTGGCCACATTCAGGCCGTAGTGGGCTTCGTAGCCGTCCTGGTTGACGTAAAATTCCACGATTTCCAGCTCATTGGTGCCGGTTTCCAGCAAGATATTGGTCTGCGCCATAGCTGCTCCATGTGCGGGGGACGCCGCGCGGATAGGTAAAAAATTTCCGAATGTCGGTCCGACCGGGAAAAACGCCGGCGCTCCGTCATCCGCGCCTGTCAGTGCCGTTGCGTTCTCTTATCGGACAACGGCCGGAAAAGATTAGCGGCGGCCCGGCAAATATACCGGGCCGCCGCCTGCGTGCCGCTGAAAATTTCAGTCCTGATCCTGGAACAGGGCTGTGGACATATAGCGTTCGCCGGTGTCGCAGGCAAAGGTGACGATGTGCTTGCCCCGCATTTCGGGACGGGACGCCACGCCCAGCGCGGCCAGCACGTTGGCTCCGGTGGAGATGCCCGCGCACACGCCCTCGGTGCGCATGAGCTTGCGGGCCATGTCAATGGCCTCCCGGCCGTCCACCTGAATGATTTCGTCCAGCAGGGCGCGGTCCAGGATTTCCGGCACAAAACCCGCCCCGATGCCCTGGATCAGATGCGGCCCCGGCTTGCCGCCGGAGAGCACGGGCGAAGCCGCGGGCTCCACGGCCATGACCTTGAAGCCGGGGATGCGCTCCTTCAGAAAACGGCCCGTGCCGGTGATGGACGAGCCCGAGCCCACACCGGCCACCAGCACGTCCATCTTGCCCGCGCTGTCCTTGTAGATTTCCGGCCCGGTGCTCTGGTAATGGGCCTCCACGGCCTCGGGATTGGTGAACTGGCCGAGAATATGGCCGCCCGTGGCCTGGGCGATGCGGTGCGCCTCCTGCACGGCCGCGCCCATGCCCTTGTCCGCAGGCGTGAGCTTGAGCTCCGCGCCCAAGGCCTTGAGCAGATTGCGGCGCTCCAGGCTCATGGATTCCGGCATGGCGAGCACGCAACGCAGGCCGCGCACGGCCGAGACCAGGGCCATGCCGATGCCCATATTGCCGCTGGTGGCCTCCACCAACACGCCGTCGGGCTCCAGCTCGCCGTTTTCAAGGGCGCGCTCAATCAGGTAAAAGGCCACGCGGTCCTTGATGGAGCCCCCGGGATTGCGGTTTTCCAGCTTCAGCCAGACCGTGCCCGGCAGGTCGCGGGAAAGATCCAGACGGAGCATGGGCGTATTGCCGATGGTCTGCAAAACAGTGGTCAACATAATCTATAGCCTCGCGTTATATACTCTCGCGTTTGCTGCGCTCAAAAAAGCCGGTTCCGGAAGCGTTACCGGCATTTACTTTTTACGGATATTCCTTAGATAAGGGTAGAGGAAAGCGCGCCGCTTGGCAAATAGTTCCAGCAGCCTCTTGACAGGCGCGACAAGTAGCCGTAAAGAAAGCGTCCCATCGGCGCGGAGTCGGGCGTTGCCCGGTAACAAGCCTTTGATTTTATGGAGGAAATGTCATGAAATTTGTACAGTTGGTGCCGCTTCTTCTGGCTCTGGCCCTTTGTCTGGCAGGCGGCGTGGCTCATGCCAAGGCCGATACCGTGGCTTTGTACACCGAAGCGGTGATGACCGGCGACGTGGCCGCCCTGCAAAAATTGCTGGCGCCCAACTACTGGCACGTCAGCTCCAACGGCCATATCCAGGACAAGGAGCACTTCATCGCCGGCATCAAAGACAAGGAGCTGGTTGTGGACCGCCTGACGCTCACCAACGTGCGCGACACCAAGGTCGGGAACACCAGGATGCTTACGGCCAACGGTTACTTCAAGGGTACGGCCGTGCCTCCTCTGCCCCAGGGGCTGATGCGCTTCACCATGGTGCTGGCCAACAATAACGGCCAGGAGCAGGTGGCGCTTTTCCAGGCCACGCCCGTGGAGCCCACCCCGGACTGCAAGGACGGCAACTGCAAGATCAAGTAAGGCCGACCGCTCTTCAAAGATTATGATCCGCCGTTGCCCTGGGGCAACGGCGGATTTTTGTTTTCCGAAAAGGCTTCCCTTCTCAAAAACGCTTGAAACGCCATGCGTTTTTGCCGCTGTGCTTGGCCTGGTACATGGCGGCGTCCGCCGCCTTGTAACACTGTTCGTAGCTCATTCCCCGCTTTTCCCGGCAAATGCACACGCCCACGCTTGCCGAGGGCATATAGACCTGGGAATCAAGAGTCAATGCGCGGGAGATGCCGCTGAAAAAGGCTTCAATCTTGGCCCGCAGCTCTTCCTCGCCGGTCAGCGAAGGCACAAAGGCCACGAGTTCATCTCCGCCCAGGCGCGCCACAAGGTCTGTTTCCGCAAAAGCCCTTTTCAGGCGTTGCGCGACAAAGGCCAGCACCTTGTCGCCGCAATGATGCCCATACCTGTCGTTGACGCCCTTGAAATCATCCAGGTCAATGAGGGCCAGCGCGTAATTGCCGCGCCGCTCTTTGAGGTAAAGCTGTACGGATTCCTCAAAGCTGGCCCGGTTCATGATCTGCGTCACCGGATCCAGGGTGGCTTTTTTCATGATATTTTCCGCAAAGGAAAGCGGAAAATATTCATCCTCATTCTGCAGGGCCGTCGCTGTGGAGCAATGCCACGAACAAATCCTGAAGCCGTCGCCCTTGTCGCAGCAGGTATAGGTGTTGCGGCATTCCAGGGCGAAATCCGTTCTTCCCCGCAGGGATGCTCTGGTCTGCACGAACAATGTCGCCACGGCCGGTCCGAGAGCAATTTCTTTAACGTCCGTGAGCTCCACGTCATACGGCGTCGCGTCTGTTCGCAGATCGTCGTCCAGCAAGCGGGCCACCGCGTGTTTGCCGAAAATCTGCTCATGTGCCGCCGTGCCGATCCAGATCACATCGTCCGTGAGGAGTTCCAGAATTCCATCCCGGTTCCGTTCGCCATATTCATGCAGCAATTGCCGCACCGCCGCTTCCCCGCTTGCGGGCTTCGTTTTCAAAGTCAATCCCCCTTCACCGGCGCGGCCTTTCCCACCGGCAAACATACGGCGGCGACATGCTCGGCCGGGGCCTCCCGGTAAAACATGCCGCCGCCTTTCCAGAACATCACAGCGAAAACAGGGCAAGCCGTCTCAGCTAAAACACGCCCGGCAAACCATGGTTCCTCAAAGCCGCGTCGCAGGAACCGATATGGTAGTCGGTGTGCGAGGCCAGCATGACCAGGGTGGCCGCGTAGGAGGTTTCGCGGCCCAGCTTCGCGCTCAGCACGACGTTAGTGCGGGCCAGGTCCGCGTCTTCCAGCCCGGCGATCCAGTTGTCCGCGCGGGCCTTGACCGTGGCCGCGTAGTCCCGCAGGGCCGTCTTGCCCAGCGCCGGAACGTCCTGCGTCCTGAGCATGAGCGCGTCCATGTCGCAGGGTACGGGCAGCAGTTGCTCATTCTCGCCGAGCACAAAGAAATCCAGCACCATGATCGCGTGGGCGAGCTGCTGCCAGACGGGCCAGCCGCCGTTTTTCTCCACCCATATTTCATCCGGGCAGACGTCCACATAGGCCTCCAGCAGTCCCCAGGCGTGCAGAAACGGCCCCTGGGCCGCCATTACGATTGCGCGGGGCATACAGCCTCCTTGACGTTGTTACTCAAAGCGGCTCGCGCCGGTGATCAGCACCATGTCCACGGGCACATTCTCGTGCATGCCCATGCTCTTGGTCTTGACCTTGGCGATCTTGTCCACCACGTCCATGCCTTCGGTGACTTTGCCGAACACGCAGTAGCCCCAGCCGTCGAGCGTGGGCTGGCTGTGGTCCAGAAAGTCGTTGTCCACCAGATTGATGAAAAACTGGGCCGTGGCGCTGTGCGGGTCGCGGGTGCGGGCCATGGCGAGAGTGCCGCGCTCGTTCTTCAGGCCGTTGTCGGCCTCGTTCTGCACGGGCTCGCGGGTGTCCTTTTCGTCCATGCGCGCGCCCATGCCGCCGCCCTGAATCATGAAGCCGGGGATCACGCGGTGGAAGATGGTATTTTCATAAAAGCCGTCATCCACATACTGCAAAAAGTTGGCGACGGTCTGGGGAGCCTTGTCCGGAAAAAGTTCGATCAGGATGTCGCCGGACGAGGTTTCCAGCAACACGGTGGGATTGTCAGCCATGCCTGCTCCTTAAAAATTGGGGATATTCGGCCCGGCATGGGCCGTTTTTGAAATATAGGCCAGGCCGGGCCGGATGACAATGCCGGGGCCGGGGTATACACTGCCGCCCATGCCCGGAACGAAGAAAATTCCTCCCAAACAGCCCGCAGCGCGGCCCGG
>OIXH01001988.1_pt1 | contig 21492 bp, 20 predicted proteins | sample 1587741 | NCBI WGS metagenome assembly OIXH01 (sample SAMEA3888916, study PRJEB22519) | human gut metagenome | biome: human gut; feature: human-associated habitat; material: faeces | place: Denmark | collected 2011 | reverse complement strand
CCGGGTCTGCTCCAAATACTACCTGCCGGGCACTGTAGTACCGCCGGAGGAGCAGGAGTCCGTTATCCGGGAGTACCTGGTGAAACACGGACAGGCCACCATGGATGACCTGTATTACCTGCTGAAGCTGGAACGGCGGCAGTGTTCCCGCGTCCTGAGAAAGCTGGTACAGGAGGGAAAACTGCTGGAAGAAGACGGGCGGTTCCTGCTGCCGAGAAAGGCGGCGGGCGGTCAGGAGATCGCCTGAACTGTCCGGCGGCGAATCTCCATCGCAGAGTATAAACAGGAGATGCTGTCCGTCAAGTGAAGCGGCAAGCAGATACCTGCTGCCATCCTGGCGGCTGGTGGATGAGATCTGAAAAACCTGGTTCCAAATAAAAGGCTGCCGGAAGCCCGGAATACGGCATTGCGCCCGCAGAAAAACAGTCCCCGCTGAGACTTCAGCGGGGACCGTTCTGTTTTGTCACATCCGTATGTACCGTACTTTTGCTGATCCCGAACTTTTTAGCGGCGTTGCGGACTGTAGTCCTGTTTTCTATGATGTACTGGGCGAGCGCACAGGCCCGTTCCTCGATGTTCCCTTTCAAGAAGCAACACTCCCTGCCTCGTGTTGCTTAAACCTATGCAAAACAGCCGGAAGATATGCGGGTTCTGCGGGAGATGGGGCTGCTTATCGGCGGCGGGATGGGGATATCCGGCGCATGTTGGGGGAAAATATGAACAACGCGTAAATTCTCACATAAACCGATAAAATATTTATATAAATCTGTTGACAAAAGTTCCGGGCGGGTCCATGATAGCGGTAAGAAAACCAAGGAGGCGCATGATGAAGAAAAACCTGTACAGCCTGATGCTGTCGGACGACGTGGTGCGGGAGGTGGACGCCCTGGCCCACCGGATGGGAACCAACCGGTCCGCCCTGGTGAACCAGATCCTGGCGGACTATGTCTCCGTCCCCACGCCGGAGCGGCGCATCAACGATATTTTCCAAGCCATCGAGGAACTGGTGACGCCCTCCCGGGAGCTGGTGCCCTTCTTCGCTCCCAACTCCCCCACCATGTCCCTGAAATCCAGTCTGGCCTACAAGTACCGGCCCACGGTGAAATATGAGCTGGACCTCAACGGCGGCGGAGAGGACGCCATGGGCGACCTGAGCGTCATCTTCCGCACCCAGTCCGCGGGACTCATCGCCGCCATGTCGGAGTTCTTCCGGCTGTGGGTCCGGATCGAGGACGCATGCCTCGCGCCGCTGCTGGGCGGCACCATCACCTGTTCTCTGTACGACGGGCGGTTCGTCCGGCCGCTGGCCATGCCCAGGGGACGGGTCTGCACGGCGGAGGACATCGCCGGGGCCATCAGCGACTATGTCCAGCTGTTCGACCGGCTGCTGAAGGGCTATCTGGGCGGCACACTGTCCGAGCGGGACGTGGAGCTGGCCTATCGTGGGGACCTGCGGAACAGGACCCTTCTGATCTGAATTGTTTCATATAAATGAGGTGAATTTCCATGAACGCTGAAAAATACACGCAAAAGACCCTGGACGCCTTCCGGACCGCCCAGAGCATGGCACAGGAAAACCAGAACCAGTACCTGACGCCGGAGCATTTGCTGTACGCCCTGCTGGATCAGGACGGCGGCCTGATCCCCTCCATCTTCGGAAAGATGGGCGTGGACTGCGACGGCCTGCTGTCGGAGCTGGACACCCTTATCGGACGGCTGCCCAAGGTGTCCGGCGGCAGCGGCGACGTCTACGCCTCGCCGGAGACCGGCAAGGTGCTGAGCGTGGCGGAAAAGACGGCGGAGAAGCTCCATGACGAGTATATCTCCGTGGAGCATCTGATGCTGGGCATCTTCTCTGAGGGCACCTCCCAGGTGAAGCAGCTGCTGCAAAACCACGGCATCACCCGCAGCCGCTTCACGGAGGAGCTGTCGAAGGTGAAGACCAATCCCGTCACCTCCGATAACCCGGAGGAGACCTACGACGCATTGAAGAAGTACGGCACCGATCTGGTGGAGCGGGCCCGGAACAAGGAGCTGGACCCGGTCATCGGCCGTGACAGCGAGATCCGGAACGTCATCCGCATCCTGTCCCGGAAGACCAAGAACAACCCGGTCCTCATCGGCGAGCCCGGCGTGGGCAAGACGGCCATCGCCGAGGGCCTGGCCCAGCGCATCGTCAAGGGGGACGTGCCCGCCAGTCTGAAGGACAAGACGGTGTTCTCCCTGGACATGGGCGCGCTGATCGCCGGGGCCAAGTACCGGGGCGAGTTTGAAGAGCGGCTGAAGGCCGTGCTGGGCGAGGTCAAGAAGTCGGAGGGGCGCATTTTGCTCTTCATCGACGAGCTCCACACCATCGTGGGCGCGGGCAAGACCGAGGGCAGCATGGACGCGGGCAACCTCTTAAAGCCCATGCTGGCCCGGGGCGAGCTTCACTGCATTGGGGCCACCACCCTGGACGAGTACCGCCAGTATATCGAGAAAGACGCCGCTCTGGAGCGGCGGTTCCAGCCGGTGATGGTGAATGAGCCCACGGTAGAGGACGCCATCGCCATTCTCCGGGGACTGAAGGAGCGCTACGAACTGTTCCACGGTGTGAAGATCGCCGACAGCGCCATCATTGCCGCCGCCACCCTGTCTAACCGCTATATCACCGACCGCTTCCTGCCCGACAAGGCCATCGACCTCATCGACGAGGCCTGCGCCCTCATTCGCACGGAGATGGACTCCATGCCCACCGAACTGGACGTGGTGAGCCGAAAGATCGTCCAGCTGGAGATCGAGGAACAGGCGCTGAAGAAGGAGACCGACAAGCTGGCCCAGAGCCATCTGGCCGAGGTGCAGAAAGAGCTGGCCGAGCTGCGAGCCGACTTTGATGAGAAAAAGGCCCGCTGGGACAATGAGAAAAACGCCATCGGCCAGGTCCAGAAGCTCCGCTCCGACCTGGACAGCGCCAATGCCCAGCTGGAAAAGGCCCAGCGGGAATACGACCTGGAAAAGGCCGCCCAACTGAAATACGGTACGATACCCGAGCTGCAAAAGGCCCTGGAGGCCGAGGAGCAGAAGGCCGGGGAGCGCAAGGGCGAAAACCTTCTGCGCGACCGAGTCACCGAAGAGGAGATCGCCCGGATCGTGGAGCGGTGGACGGGCATCCCCGTGGCCCGGCTCATGGAGGGAGAGCGGGAAAAGCTCCTCCACTTGGAAGATATCCTGCATGAGCGTGTGGTGGGCCAGGAGGAGGGCGTCCGGCTGGTCAGCGAGGCCATTCTGCGCTCCCGGGCCGGCATCGCCGACCCCAATAAGCCCATCGGCTCCTTCCTCTTCCTGGGCCCCACGGGCGTGGGCAAGACAGAGCTTGCCAAGACCCTGGCCGCCGCGCTGTTTGACAGCGAGAAAAATCTGGTGCGCATCGATATGAGCGAATATATGGAGAAGTTCTCCGTCTCCCGGCTCATCGGCGCCCCTCCGGGCTACGTGGGCTACGAGGAGGGCGGTCAACTCACCGAGGCGGTGCGCCGCAGCCCGTACAGCGTCATCCTCTTCGACGAGGTAGAAAAGGCCCACCCGGACGTGTTCAACGTGCTGCTGCAAATTTTGGACGATGGCCGGGTCACCGATTCCCAGGGCCGGACGGTGGATTTCAAAAACACCGTGCTGATCCTCACCTCCAATCTGGGCAGCCAGTATCTGCTGGACGGCATCGACGCCGACGGGGAGATCTCCAGTCAGGCCCGCGCCCAGGTGGACGCCCTTTTGAAGCAGACCTTCCGACCGGAGTTTTTGAACCGGCTGGACGAGATCGTCTGCTTCAAGCCCTTGACAAAGGACAACGTGACCCACATCATCGACCTGATGCTGGCCCAGCTCAACCGGCGTCTGGCGGACAAGGAACTGTCGGTAGAGGCCACGGCCGCGGCCAAGGAATTTATCCTGGATGCGGCCTACGACCCCCACTACGGGGCGCGGCCCCTGCGACGCTATCTCCAGCACAATGTGGAGACCCTGATCTCCAAGGCCATCATCGCCGACGCGGTCAGTCCGGGCCAGGCCCTGCGGCTGGACGTGGTAAACGGCGCGTTGAGTGTGCAATAAGAAAAGGCGGCAGCGAAACGCTGCCGCCTTTTTCTGTCCGGGCCGGATCCGTCGCCCTTTGTACCGAAAACCGGGCCAACCGCATAGAATGGTCTGCGGTCCTCCCTCAGGCCGCGCGAATATCCACCATAACGGTCAAAGGAGAAGAAGCATGAGACGATTTGATCCTTCTGATTGGGAGGCCGAGGAACGCCAGCGGCTGGAATTTCTGGCCAGTGTGGACAGCACCCGCGGTCAGCCCGCTCCCCCCTGCTGCCCCGCTCCTACCCCCTGCTGCTGTCCCGGCCCTACCGGCCCCGCGGGCGCGACCGGTCCCACTGGCCCCACAGGCCCTGCCGGCGCGGCTGGAGCAAACGGCGTGGCCGGCCCCACCGGTCCTACCGGCCCCGCGGGCACGGCTGGGACAAACGGCGTGACCGGTCCCACCGGCCCTACCGGCCCCAGAGGCCCCCGGGGGTGCTGCGCGACGCTGAAGGCGGCGGCCCCGGTGGCCGACGCCACCTCCGCCAACATCGTGGAGCGGTTCAATACGCTGCTGACCAATCTGCGCGCCGCCGGTCTGCTGGCAGGCGAATGATCCGCATGAGGGCGGGGGACCGCCCTCCCTTTTTTGAGGAGGGGTAACTATGAAGGTGGCGGTGTACGCCATCTGCAAAAACGAATCCGCCTTCGCCCGCCGCTGGATGGCCTCCATGTCTGAGGCCGACCAGGTGGTGGTGCTGGACACCGGCTCGGAAGACGGCACCCCCCAGCTGCTGCGGGAGCTGGGCGCGGCGGTGACGGAGGAGTCGGTCTCCCCCTGGCGGTTCGACACGGCCCGAAACCGTTCGCTGGAGCTGGTGGACGACGACGCCGACATCTGCGTCTGCACCGATCTGGACGAGGTCTTCCGCCCGGGCTGGCGCAAGGCCCTGGAGGCCGCCTGGACAGCCGAGGCGGGCCAGGCCGCCTATCGCTACGTTTGGAGCTTTACCCCCACCGGCGGCGAGGACACCGTCTTTTGGATCGAGAAGATCCACCGCCGCCACGGCTACCGCTGGACCCACCCGGTCCATGAGGTGCTGGTCTGGGCTGGTCCAGGCCAAAGCGGCCCCACTGTCTGGGCCCGCGGCGTTCAGCTGGACCACCACCCGGACCCCCACAAGTCCCGGGGCCAGTATCTGCCCCTGCTGGAGCTCTCCGTGGCCGAGGACCCGGAGGACGACCGCAATATGCACTATCTGGGCCGGGAATACTACTTCCACCGCCGCTGGGACGAGGCCATCGCCACCCTGGAGCGGCATCTGGCCCTGCCCTCCGCCCAGTGGGCCGACGAGCGCGCCGCCTCCATGGGCTACATGGCCAAGTGCTACGACCAAAAGGGCCAGCCCGGCGAGGCCCTGCGCTGGCGGCTGCGGGCCATTGCCGAAGCGCCCCATCTGCGGGAGCCCTGGATGGATATGGCCTGGCAGGCCTATGGTCAGGGGAACTGGAACGGCGTACTCTACTTTACCGATCAGGCCCTGGCCATCCAAGACCGGCCCCGGAGCTACATTCCCCAGGCCTCCGCCTGGGCCGAGGGTCCTCACGACCTGCGCTGCCAAGCCTATTACAACACAAGCCGCCTCCCCCAAGCCCTGGAGGAGGCGGAAAAGGCTCTGGCCCTGGCCCCGGAGGACGGGCGGCTGGCAGGCAATGTGGTAGCGCTGCGCGCGATCTTGGAGCAGGCTACGCCTCGGGAAGGCTGATAGGCAGGCTAAACCGATCCGAGCCGGGAGCAGTTGCTCCCGGCTCATTTTTTGCAAAAAAGATTGCGTTTTTTCCCTCAATATGATATTTTGAGAGAAACTCCCGTGGGGTGTTTGGAAAAGGAGCGTGTTTTTGGTGAAAAAGCGGATCTGTTCCCTATTGCTGGTCATGGTTTTGGCCACGTGCCTGATCGCCCCCACTTTGGCGGCCCAAAGCGATCCTTCGGACTGGGCCACCGACGCCGTGTCCTGGCTCCAGGGCACCGGGAAGCTGACCGGGGCCGACTTTTCCGGCTATGACCGCACGGTGACTCGGCAGGACTTTGCCCGGCTGGGGGTGATCCTCTATGAGCTGATCACCGGGCGGCCCAAGCCCGTTCCGGCGGCCCAGGACACCTTTACCGACACCAGCGACGCCGACGTACTGCGGGCCAGCCGCATCGGGCTGGTATCCGGTGTGGGGGACGGGCGCTTTGCCCCCGAACAGGCGGTAAACCGGGAGCAGATCGCCGTGATGCTCATGCGGGTGCTGGACGCTTGCGATATAACTTACAGCAAGGCGGATGTGTCCGCCATCCACTTTTCCGACGAGAGCCAGCTGGCCCCCTGGGCCGTTGATGCGGTGAAGCGGGCCTATCTGATCCAGGTGATGAACGGTACCGGTGGGCAGGCCATGTCCCCCAAGATGACGGTGAGCCTGGAGCAGGCCTATCAGCTCCTCTACAATATCTACTTTCACCGCGACGACATTCGCGCCGGGCAGACCCGACCCATAGCGCAAAGCACCCTGGGGGCGCTGTCTTTGAAATACGCCGAAGGCGGGCGGTATGAGAGGGGCTACTGTGAAGACGCCTATCACTGCCGCCCGGTGGTCTGCGATCTGGATCAAGACGGCTCCACAGACCTTGTGGCAGCGTCCTATTCTATCGCCTGTCTGGACGCCGCCACCGGTTCGATCAAGTGGCGCTTCCCCGTGGGTAAGGACCGAAACGCCACCACCGACGGCACCGACTTGACCCTGCGCACCTGGTCGGATATCTATGTGGGCGATGTGGACGGCGACGGGCGCAACGAGATCGTGGCTGGCCACGGCAACAGCACCACCAGCCAGGGGCTGGTGGCGGTCTATGACGAGAACGGCTACTTTGAGCCCGGTTGGCCCCAGCGTCTGTCCGGGGAGGTCTATTCCATTGAGGTGGCGGACCTGGACGGCGACGGCACCATGGAGATCGCCGCCGGCATCGGGATCCCCGACGGCCTGAGCGTCTACGTCTATGAGCACGACGGCGCCATCCGCCCCGGCTGGCCCCAGCTGGACCCCAGCGTAGACGGGGCCAAGACCTTCGTGCAGGAGCGGGACCCCCGTTCCCCCTCCATCGCCTACTCCTACGGCATTTTTCACGACACCATTGCCATTGGCGACATAGACGGTGACGGTATAAAGGAGCTGGTGGTCCCCGCCGACATGAGCCAGATCAACGCCTATAAGCCTGACGGCAGCCTGGTACGCAGCGATTTTCGCGCCGCGGTGAGCGTGGCCAACGGCGTGAGGGACAAGGTGGTCTGGGGCCGGGTGGGCGCCTTCTCCGACCCCGCGTACGAATCCAAGGTCTATAACGGCGGCTTCGGCCAGGCCTGCGATCTGCTGGGCACCCCCCTCCACATCGCCTCTCTGCCCATGAATGAACGGCTCATAGCCTCCTTTACCCACGGCAAGGCGGAGATCGTGGACCTGGACGGCAACGGCACCCAGGAAGTGGTCGTGGTGGGCGACGTCTACGACCGGATAGAGGCCAGTCAGCCCTTTCAAACCCACCTGTACCAGGAGCTTTTTATCTTCAACGGCGACCGCACCCGTTTCAATGACGCCTGGGCGGTGGAGCCTACGGTGAAGGACCCTCCCTTATACCCCTTCTCTTTGGATGATTTTCTCGTTATGGAGCGGTGCATGCCTGATCCTGTCTGCGTCGATCTGGACGCCGACGGAGAAAAGGAGATCCTGTACCCTGACTACAGTGGAAAGCTGAACTGCTACCATCTTGATCATACCCAGCACGACAGCTGGCCCATCCATGTCTATGACGGCGTCACCGTAGAGTACCCCTCCGCTCCGGCGGTGGCCGACCTCAACGGCGACGGCGTTCCCGAGGTGGTCTTTGCCACCTATACCCCAAAGCAGGGGACGAAGAACGGCTCGCTCTACATTGCCGACAACAAAGGCAACGTTCTGACCCAGCTGGAGCTGCCCACCGTAGTGGGGGCCGCCGGCGTGGAGCCCAACGGCGGTATTGCCGCCCCCGTCCTGGCCGATGTGGACGGCGACGGCGCGGCGGAGATCATCCTTCACACCTACCGCTCGGGCGTCGTGGTCTACGACCTGGACTGATCCTCCAGCAAAAGCGGCAAATCAAAAGCTCCCCCGCGCCGTACGGCGCGGGGGAGCTTTTCCTTACAGCTTACAGCTTTTTCTCCAAACAGACCAGCTGCACACCCTCCAGCCCGTTGAACTCGCAGGGGATCACCCCCGCCTCGGAAAAGCCCAGCTTGGCGTACATCCGCCGGGCGGCGGTGTTTTTTTCGTTGGTGTCCATGCGCAGATACGGACAGCCGTGCTCCAGGGCATATCGCTCATAGTAGGCCACAAAGGCCCTGCCGTAGCCCCGCCCCTGGACCAGCGGGTCCACCACCAGGGTGTGGAGCACCATCACCTGGCTGGGCTCGGCGGGATAGGCCCAGTCGGCGTCGGCATACGCGGGGACCTGGGTCTGGTTGAGGATGGCGGCGGCAGCGACGGTCCCTTGGTCCTCCAGTACGAACAGCTCCCCCCGCTCCTGGGCGGCGCGGGCGGTGGCGGCGGTGGGATAGACCCCGCGCGCCCAGCCGATGGTGGTGCGGCCCTGCTCCTCGCCGTCGTGGATGCGCTGGTAGATCGCGTCCACCGCGTCAACATCGGCGGCAGTGGCTTTTCGGATGTCCACCGTCCTCAGCTCCTCAGAAGAATTTGTCGTAGATACCCATGGCAAAGATGAAGAGCACCACCACGGGCAAAACATAGGTCAGATAGGGCCGCATCCAGCCACGCATTTTCAGTCCCTCGCCGGTGTTGGCCTCCTCTTGAAAGCGCTTCCACCCCCAGCCGTACCGGGTAACGCAAAACAGCAGATACACCAGCGAGCCAAGGGGCAGGAAGAGATTGCTCACCAAAAAATCCTCCAGGTCCTGGATGGTGCCGCCAAAGACGGCCAGCCAGTCCCATTTCCAGAGGTTGAAGCCCAGCACGCAGGGAAGGGACAGCAGGATGATGACCACCAGGTTTATAAGGCCCGACTTCTTCCGGCTCCAGCCGGTGAGCTCCATGCCGCAGCAGATGATGTTTTCAAACACCGCCAGCACCGTGGAAAGGGCCGCAAAGGACATAAAGAGGAAGAATAGACTGCCCCACAGCCGTCCCAGGAACATATCGGCAAAGATATTAGGCAGGGTGATGAACACCAGGCTGGGTCCCGCCGTCTGGTCCACGCCGTAGGAGAAGCAGGCGGGGAAGATGATCAGACCCGCCATAATGGCCACCAGGGTATCCAGCGCTACCACCCGGGCCGACTCCCCAAGCAAAGAGCGCTCCTTGCCGATGTAGCTGCCGAAAATAGCCATGGCGCCGATGCCCAGGCTCAGGGTGAAGAAGGCCTGGTTCATGGCCCCCACCAGCGTAGCGCCCACACCCGCCTGGGCCATACGGCCAAAGTCGGGGACCAGGTAGAACCGCAGCCCCTCCGCTGCGCCGGGCAAAAACAGGCTGTGGACCGCCAGCGCCACCATGATGACCAGCAGCGCCAGCATCATCACCTTAGTGACCTTTTCCAAGCCGTTTTGCAAGCCCCGCAGGCACACAAAGATGCCCAGGGCTACCACCACGATCATCCAAATGCCCATCAGCACCGGGTCGGCCAGCATCTCGTTGAAAATGCCCGCCACCCCCGCCGGGTCCTGCCCCTCAAAGCTCCCGGCGGCGGTGAGGCAGAAATAGTGGAGCATCCAGCCGGCCACGGTGGTGTAGAACATCATCAGCAGATAGCACCCCACCAGGGTCAGATACCCATGGATGTGCCATTTCTGTCCCGGCTTTTCCAGGGCCTGATAGGCCTTCACCGGACTCTTCTGACTGGCCCGGCCCACGGCGAACTCCATGCACAAAATGGGCAGGCCCAGCACCACCAAAAACAGCAGGTAAAACAGCACGAAGGCCCCGCCGCCGCCCTGCCCGGCCATGTAGGGAAACTTCCACACATTGCCGATGCCAATGGCGCACCCCGCCGACAGTAAAATGAACCCCAGCCGGGTCTTCAGCTTCTCTCTGCCCATCTCATTCTCTCCTTTTCCGATCTGGAACGTAGTATGCTATAGGTCCCGGCTCTTGGAAAGAGCCATCTTTGGTCCTATACAGTAAAAAGCAAGGACGCTCACCGAGCGTCCTTGCTTTTGGAGCAGGTGAGGGGAATCGAACCCCCGTGTTCAGCTTGGGAAGCTGACATTCTACCATTGAACTACACCTGCGTATGGGGGTTGGTCCGGCGGAAAGCCACATTATCATAGCACATCCCCGGGGGGATTGCAAGCCTAAATTTGAAAAGAGAGCGTCTGCCATCAGGCAGACGCTCTCTTGGCCGTTCCTTTGATTACTGAGGAATGACGTTGACCGCGCGGAGCTTGCCGTTGCCGCGGGGATCGGGCTCGGTGTCGAAAGTGACCTTCTGGCCCTCGGCCAGGGTCTTAAAGCCGTCGACCTGGATGGCGGAGAAGTGGACGAACACGTCCTCGCCGCCCTCGTCGTTGGCGATGAAGCCAAAACCCTTGGTCTCGTTGAACCACTTGACGGTACCCTGATACATGATGATTACCTCCTGAGAATTGTTTGTCTGTAAACAAAAAGCCCTCGTCCCGTAAGTCATTGACTATGACTTACGCCAGACGTGAGCCCTAGTTTCCTGTGCAGACTAGGTGCAGTATACCACCCTTTTCCAAATCTGTCAATGGCGACTTTTGTTTATTTTTGGAAAAATTGTGCAATTTCCCAGGGGATTTTCACTTTTTCTCCGTTGGGTCGGTCCCCAAGACGTATTTCTCCACCGCCATGGCCACGCCGCTGTCATAATTGGCCCCGGTGACGTGCTTTGCCGCGGCTTTCGCCTCAGCTGTGGCGTTTCCCATAGCAAAAGACCATTGGGCATACGCCAGCATCTCCAGGTCGTTGTCCGCGTCACCAAAGGCCATGACCCGCTCCGGCCCCAGCCCCAGTTTTTCAGCCAGGGCGGCCAGAGCCCGGCCCTTGTGGACGCCGGGGGCGTTCAATTCCATATTGTCGCCGGTGGCGCCAGTGATAACCAAGGGGCCGGTGGCGCTTAGTTCGCCGGCGACCTGGGCGCGCAGGTCGCTTGGAACGTAGAAAATATCGAACTTCCCCGGTCTGTGGGCCGCCGCCACCGCCGCCACATCATCCACGGTGGTGGTATTACGGCGAAACATTGCCAGAAAGTCCGGGCTGGCAAAAAGCTGACGGACGTTTTCCGCGCGGTCACGGTCTATGTAATTCTCCGCTCCCACATAGATCTCGTAGGACAGGTCCCAGCGGCGCAGGATACGGATGATGTCCACGCACTGGGCCGAGTCCATGGGAAAGGAAGTCATCTCCGCGCCGGTCCTGGCGTCCAGGACGTAGGCCCCGTTGGCGGTGATACCAAAGTCCACGCAGCCCAGCTCTCCAGCGTGCTCCCGGACCAGCGACCAGCTGCGGCCGCTGGCAATGGCGATCTTCACGCCCCGGGCCGAGGCGGCGCGCAGGGCGGCGATGTTTCTCGCGGGAATGGTGTGGTGGTCGGCCCCCAAAAGAGTGCCGTCCATGTCCAGGGCGATGAGGCGGATGTCACCCATTGGCGTTTTCCCCCTTTACGTCCTCCACGCTCAGGGCCATGAGCTGATCCTTAGTGGGGCTGTCCAGCGCCGCCAGCCGGTCGGCCTGGCGGGCAACAGCCTGCTCAAAGAGATTGCGCACGTCCCGGCCATTGCCGAAGTTCTCGTCCCGCCGGTCGTAGAGGGTCTGAAAGGCCTCCTTGCAGAAGGTCCTGGTCTCGTCGTCCAGCGTATAGCCGTTTTTGTCGCACAGGGACTGGAAGATCTCAAAAAGCTGGTCGCCGGTGTAGTCCTCGAAAATAAAATACTTGTTGAATCGGCTCTCCAGGCCGGGGTTGGCGTGGATGAAGTCGTCCATCAGCTCGGTGTAGCCCGCTACGATGACGATGAGATCGTGGCGGTGGTCCTCCATACCCTTCAAGAGGGTCTCGATGGCCTCCTGGCCGAAGTCGTTGGGATTGTCGTGGCTGGTGAGGGCATAGGCCTCATCGATAAACAGCACGCCGCCCAGGGCCTTATCGATGGCCTCCCGGGTCTTGATGGCCGTCTGGCCCACAAAGCCCGCCACCAGGCCCGAGCGGTCCACCTCCACCAGCTGGCCCTTGCTCAAAACACCGATGGCGTGGTAGATCTTGGCCAGGAGCCGGGCCACGGTGGTCTTGCCCGTGCCGGGATTGCCCATGAACACCAGATGCAGGCTCATGGGCGGCACCGGCAGGCCCTCCTTCTCCCGAAGCCTGCGGACCTTGACCAGGTTGATCAGGCTCTTCACATCCGCCTTCACCTTCTCCAAGCCGCACAGAGCGTCCAGCTCGGCCAGCAGCTCCTCCAGCGTCGGCTCCGCCGCCGTGACGGCGGCTTCCGTCTCGGACGTGGGGGCAGGCTCTCTCCCCGTCTCATGGCCGGGGGTGATGAACTGCGCTACGTCCAGCCCCGCCTTGTCCGCGGGCAGCTCGGCGGCGTCGCAAAGCCGGGTGAGGGCGTCGGCGCAGCGGTTGACAAAGCCCGCCTCCGCCTCGCTGACCACGTTGTCCACCGCCGCGAACAAAAGCAGCATCAGCGTGAAGGTGTCCACAAACCGCCGGGCCAGCTTCTTGCCGGTACGCTTGTCATACTCGATGAGTCCGGCAAAAAACTTGGGCGGCTGGAAGCCGGGGTAGTCCGCCACCTGGGCGCACAGGTCCCAGTAGAGCACGCTGGGCACCGGATTTCCCTTGCAGTAGATGGCGTTATAGTACTCCACGTGCCGGGGGCTCAGCCCACCGTCCTCCCCCCACACGCCGGTGGCGGCGCGGCGGAAAAAGCCGTCGGCCTCGGCGGCAAAGGCGGCGCGGAGGCCGGGATCGGCAATGAGCTTGCGGAAGGCGGAAACGCCCTCGTCATACTGCTTGTGGACCGCCGGAGCGGACATAGAGGGTCTCATTGGCGTCACGTCCCTAAAAAATGGTATACATCATTATACCCACTCCACCGATTCTTTTCAAGTGGAGGCCGGAAAGATACGACAAGGGCCGCGCCCGCAGGCGCGGCCCTTGCTTATTCGTCAGGGATATATTCCGCCACTGCTTGGAGTGGGCAGTTCAAGATCGTACAGAGCTTATTGAGCGTGTGCGTGGATACAGGCAAATCAGCTTGAAGCCGCTGAACAGTAGCATGGCTCATATTATATTTGAAACGCAACGTATAGGTGGTCACCTTTTGTTCTGCCATTGTTGCCCACAATGGTGCATAGCGGATCATGTGAACCCCCCCTGCTTACTCATCGTCGGGGATATATTGCACGATGTCGGACAGGTCACATTTCAATATGGTACATAGGGCGTCCAGCGTGTTGGTGGATACGGACTCTCCCTCCTTTAATCGCCGAACGGTGGAACTGCTGATGTTGTTTTTCACCTGAAGGGTGTACGTGCTGGCCTTTCGGCGCTTCATGGTCTCCCACAGCGGCGCGTATGAGATCATGCTGATCCCCCCTCTTGACATATCTCCATTATTGCCTATAATGTTCTGCAAGTGTGATAGGCAATATTGGCTATTATGCTTGGAGTACAAATCACCCGACTGGCTTTGATGAAAAATTTTTTAGAAAAATTTCATAAAAACTATTGACAAATCCTTTTAGGTATTGTATATTATAACCAGGGAAAGGAAGGTGAGTCCGATGGGCTAGGAAGCCGAAGGACCCAAACCAATTTCCAAGCGGAACGGCAAGACCAAGTGGAACTTGAAGAATGTACCCCCAAACCTCCCATACGATATGGGAAAGGCAAAAAGCCAAACAAAAGCGTTTGAAGGATGGACAGGAAACAAGGACCAAAGGGCCGAGCAAGACCGCGCACCCGGTAAAACCAAAAGCGCCGGGTATCCCGTAGAAAGCAGAGGTTGAAAAAGCATGGAGATCCAGAACGAACAGGAGTAACCCCCCGGTCACGTCGGATGGCCGGGGGGTAAGTGTTTTTTTGGGGGGCCTTCCCTTGTTGAAAAAGACCGGGCGGTGTGGTACAATAGCCTCAACGGCTATTGTTTTTTTATGCTCTTTTGCGGAAAGGAGGCGGCGCCATGAAGGCCATCGCCGCGGTAGACGAAAACTGGGCCATCGGCTCCCAGGGCAAGCTCCTATGCCCCATCTCCGCCGATCTCAAGCGCTTCAAGGTCATTACCACCGGCCACCCGGTGATCCTGGGGCGCAAGACCCTGGCCACCTTTCCCGGTGGCCGGCCCCTGCCCGGCCGGGAAAACCTGATCCTCTCCGCCACTATGACGGACGCCCCCGAGGGGGCCAAGGTCTTTGGCAATCTGGACGCCCTGCTGGCCTACGCCCCGGACGACGCCATCGTCATTGGCGGAGAGAGCGTCTACCAGGCTCTGCTGCCCTACTGCGACAAGGTTTACATAACAAAAATACATGCCTCCTTCCCCGCCGACTGCTGGTTTCCTGACTTGGACCGGGACCCGACCTGGCAGGTGGCGGACCGGGAAGGACCGCTGGAGGAAAACGGCGTGAAATTCAGCTATTGGACTTACCGCTGGAGGGATATTTCGTGAAGGAACTGACCCTGCCCCGCCTCCCCTGCCGCAAGCGCGACAGCCACAAGGGAGACTACGGAAAAGTTGACATAATTTCCGGCAGTGTCGGTTACACCGGCGCGCCCTACCTCTGCGCCGCGGGGGCGCTGAAGACCGGAGCGGGCCTGGTATCTGTGGGTCTGCCCGGCCAGGTCTATCCCCTGCTGGCGGCCAAATTCCTCTGCGCCATGCCCTATCCCCTGGGCACCGGGCCCTGCTTTGGGCCGGACGTCCTGGAACACGCTGTGGCCCACTGTGCCGGCAAGGACGCGGTGGTCCTTGGGCCCGGGCTGGGCCGGGAGAGCGCTACCGGCGAATTTGCCCGGCGGCTTTTGGTGCGCCTGGCTTGCCCGGTGGTGCTGGACGCCGATGGTCTAAACGCCCTTTGCGGGCATATAGATAGCTTGGACCGCCGCCGGGACCGCTTCACGGTGCTGACCCCCCACATGGGCGAGTTTGCCCGTCTGCTGGGCCGGGAGGCGGGGGACCGGGAGGCCGAGGCTAAAGCCTTTGCCCAGAGCCACGGCTGCTGGCTGGTTTTGAAGGGCCACCGGACCGTCATTGCCGGGCCCGACGGCGAGACCTTTGTCAACCCCACCGGCAATCCCGGCATGGCCACCGGCGGTTCGGGGGACGTGCTGGCGGGAATGCTGGCCGCCCTGCTGGCCCAAGGACTGGAGACCGCCCAGGCCGTCACCGCCGGGGTCTATCTCCACGGTTTGGCGGGGGATCTGGCCGCCCAGGCGCTGGGCGAATACGCCATGACGGCGGCGGATATTCTGGAGTATCTGCCCCAGGCCATGCAGGCCGCGGTTGGATAAGGAAAAAAGGAGGATGGACCTGTGGGACGCTTCAAGGCGGTTCCACTGATGATGAGCCTTCTGCTGCTGGCGGGCTGCGGCGAAGGGAAGACAGGCTCCAGCGAGGCGCTGGCTCTGGCCATTCAAAAGGATTTTGCCAGCATGACCACCTGCTCTTGCCAGGTGGCCCTCACCGTGGATTACGAGACCCGGGTGTTTGACTACGTGCTGGACGTGGCCTACGATGCCTCCGGCGCCGATTTGACCATTGTGGAGCCGGAACTCGCCCAGGGCGTCACCGCCCACATCGCTTCTGGCCAGACTCAGCTGGTCTACGACGGCTTCAGTCTGGACGCCGGACCGCTGACGGAGGACGGTCTGAGCCCGGTGGAGACGGTGCCCACCTTTTACCGGGCCATCTCCGAGGGCTACATCGCCAATCTGGACGGAAACGGCGAGACCCTCACCGTCACCTATCGAGACGGCGAGAGCCAGCCCGGAGTAGGATTGGAAACGGTAGTGACTTTTGACGCCAGGACGAAAACGCCCCTGTGGGGCGAGCTCTTTTACGACGGCGCGCGCATCGTCACCGCCCAAGTGAAGGACTTCCAGAGTCTGATCCCAGAGACAGACTGAACAAAGGAGAAATGCCCTGTGGATAACGCACAAATGAGGACCTGGGCGGAGATCGACCTCCACGCCCTGGAGCATAACTACTACGCCTTGCGCTCCAACCTGGCCCCGGGCTGCCGCTTTGTGGGTGTGGTCAAGGCCAACGCTTACGGCCACGGCGCTTTGCGCGTAGCCCGGCGGCTGGAGCGGCTAGGGGCGGAGTATCTGGCGGTGGCCTGTCTCTCTGAGGCTATCGAGCTGCGCGAGGGCGGCGTCACCGCCCCCATTTTGATCCTAGGCGGTACCCCCGGGGCCTTCGCGCCGGAGCTGCTGCGCTACGATCTGACCCAGACCGTCTTTGATCTGCCCACCGCCAGCGCCTATTCCCAGGCCGCCCAGGCGGCGGGCAAGGCCCTGCGGGTCCACATCAAAGCGGACACGGGCATGGGGCGGCTGGGCTTTGTGGGCCCCCGCCGGGTGGAGGATATCCTGGCTGTGTGCGCCCTGCCGGGACTGGAAGCGGAGGGCCTTTTCACCCACTTTTCCGACGCCGACGGCTCCGAGGAATACGCCATGGCCCAGTTCACCGACTTTTTGGACCTGAAGGCGGCCCTGGCGGACCGGGGGCTGACATTAAAAATCTACCATTGCGCCGCCAGCGCGGCTATGCTACACTATCCCTGTACCCATCTGGACATGGTCCGCCCCGGCATCGCCCTCTACGGCTGCTATCCCGACGAGGGCTCCGTAGGTCTGGACGGCCCGGGGCTAACGCCGGTGATGACCCTGAAAAGCCGGGTGGCCGCTGTTCGGGACCTGAGCGCGGGCAGCTGCGTCAGCTATGGCCGGACCCGTGTTTTGGGCCGGGAGAGCCGGGTGGCGGTACTGCCCATCGGCTATGCCGACGGACTGCACCGGGGCCTGTCCAATCGCATGGAAGTGCTCTTCCCCAGCGGCAGAGCTCCCATCCTGGGCCGGATCTGCATGGATCTTTGCATGGTGGACGTCACCGATCTACCCGATGTGAAGCCCGGCGACGTAGCCCAGATCTTTGGGCCCGAGCTGCCGGTGGAGGAAAAGTCCGATACGCTTGGCACCATCAGCTATGAGCTGCTCACCGCCATTGCCCCCCGGGTGCCCCGGGTATACCTGGGCTGAGGCACCGCTTACACCCAAAGCGCATACACTGTCTCGGGGACCCTTTGGGGCAGAGCAGCGGCTGGGCACCCTGCTTTGGGATTTTTCATCTCAGAGAAGTATAAACCCCGCCGCGCCGTGGGAGAATCATTAGTGACCGAACCGGGTGACGCCGGAGCGGTGACTACTTGAGGCGCGGAGTGTGAGTACAAGTGGAAGTTAGCGTGAAGCGAGGCGACATCTTCTATGCCGACCTGAGCCCGGTGGTGGGCAGCGAACAAGGGGGCGTGCGCCCGGTGCTGATCATCCAAAACGACACCGGCAACAAGCACAGTCCCACCGTCATCGCCGCCGCCATTACCTCTCAAACAGGCAAGGCCAAGCTGCCCACCCACATCGAGCTGACCGCCAACCAATACGGCCTGCCCAAGAACTCTCTGGTGCTGCTGGAGCAGATCCGTACCCTGGACAAACGGCGGCTGAGAGAGCGCATGGGCAGACTGGACGACGCGCTGATGGACCGGGTGGACACCGCCATCGCCGTCAGCTTTGGCCTGCATGGAAATAATACCTTTGTGTGAACCGTCCTCCGGGGCGCTGGACTGCCAGGCCCCGGAGAGACAAGAAAGGAAGTTGTACATATGAAATGCAAACGTCCTGCCGCCATTCTCTGCGCCCTGGCCGTTGCCGCCGCCGGCGTCACCGCCGTGGCCGCCACCCAGGGCTCCCAGGAGGACCCGCTGCTCACCCTGAGCTACCTGGACAAGGTCCTGCGGCCCCAGCTGGAGACCCAGGTCACCGCCGCGGTGGAGGCCAACCGCACCGAGCTGCAAAAGCAGCTGGAGCAGGCCGTCACCAGCTATGAAAGCCGTGTGGACCAGGCCCTGGCCTCGGCGGGGGCGGGCGCCTTCGCGCCCAAGTCCCTGTCTTCCGGCGACAGCTTTACCCCCGGCGCGGGCCGGGAGGTCCTGCTCACCAGCGGCAGCGCTACGGCCCTGGGGACCCTTACCGACACCACCGCGGGCAAGACCCTTCAGGCCGGGGCGGCCCTGGAAGCCAACCATCTCTACCTGACCGCCACCGACGCCAGCGGTTGCAAGGCCACCGCCGCCGCCACCGTCATGAGCCGCTGATGGACTACTTTCACCTCTCCGCCACCCCGAACCAGATCGCGGCGCTGAGCAGTCTGGGCCTGGCCCATCTGGGCGACGGGGTCTATGAGCTGATGGTCCGCTCCTATCTGTGTCTCAGCGGACGCTCCACCAACAAGGGCCTCCACAAGGCCGCCGTGGGCTACGTCTCCGCCCCCGCCCAGGCCGCGGCGGTGAAGGTCATTCTGCCTATGCTCCGCGAGCACGAAGCCGAGGTCTTCCGCCGGGGCCGCAACGCCAGCCCCCACACCATCCCCGTCCACGCCAAGCGGGAGGACTACGCCGCCGCCACCGCCCTGGAGACCCTCTTTGGCTGGCTGTGGCTCCAGGGAGAAACGGACCGGCTCAACGAGCTTTTTGAAGCCATCATGGAGGACACCCAATGGCCCTAGACGCACTGTGTTTGGCCGCCGTGGCCCAGGAGCTGCGACAAGCCCTGGTAGGCGGCAAGGTGGACCGGGTGACCCAGCCCGACCGGGCGACGGTCATCCTGACCCTCCACACGTCCCGGAGCAACGAGAGATTGCTCCTCTGCGCCGAGCCAAGCCGGGCCCGGGCGCAGATAACTTATGTAAACCGAGAGAATCCGGCCCAGCCACCGGTCTTTTGCATGCTGCTGCGCAAGCACCTCTCTGCCGCGCGGCTGGTGGACATCATCCAGCCTCAGGGAGAGCGGCTCTTGCGCTTTGTCTTCGACGCCCAAAACGAGCTGGGTGACACCGTGCGGCGGTGCCTGATCTTAGAGGCCATGGGTAGCCAAGTTAATCTTATGTTAACCGACGAAGAGGACCGCATCCTAGCCTGTACCCGCCGGGTGGAGGGGGATCTGGCCACGGGAAAACGCGCTGTGATGCCCGGACTGTTCTATCATCTGCCCGACCCCCATCCAGGGCTTCCGCCGCTGATCCGGCGGGAGCTGGAATTTCGGAATAAGGACCCGGAGGCCGGGGCGGCGGAGCTGCTGGCGGACATCCAGGCGGGGCGGTATACCCCCACCCTGCTGGTGGAAAATGGGGTGGCCAAGGACTTCTCCTTCCTCCCCATCCTGCAGTACGGTCCCCATCTGGAGAGTCGCGCCTACGAGAGCTTCGCCGCGCTGATGGACGAATTCTACGCCGCCCAGCCAGGCCAGCAGAGCGCCAAGCAGCGCGCGGGGCAGCTCTACAAGAGCGTCAAGGCCCTGCGGGAGCGGACAGCGCGGAAGGTGGCCAACCAGTCCCGGGAGCTTCAACAAGCCAAGGACCGGGAGGGCCTGCGGCTTCGGGGCGACCTCATCATGTCCAGCCTCCACCTGCTGACAAAGGGCATGGAGGAAGCGGAGCTGGTCAACTATTATGACGAAACCGGCGGCACGCTCAGTGTAAAACTGGACCCACTGCTGACGCCCCAGCAAAACGCCGCCCGGTATTATAAGGACTATGCCCGGGCCAAGACCGCCGAGGCGGTGCTGGCCGAGCAGATCGCCAAGGGCCAGGGCGAGCTCGACTATCTGGACAGCGTTCTGGAGAGCCTGTTGCTGGCCGAGGGAGACCGGGACCTCCAGGAAATTCGCGCCGAGCTGGAAGCGGAGGGCTGGCTCCGCCGGCCCAAGAACAGCAAGAAGGCCATGAAGACCCAGTCTAAACCCTTGGAGTTCGTGACCAGCCGGGGCTTCCGGGTGCTGGTGGGCAAAAATAACACCCAGAACGACCGCCTCACCACCAAGACCGCCGACAGATCTGACCTCTGGTTCCACGTCCAGAAGCTCCACGGCTCCCACGTCATCCTCTGCCTGGAGGGTGAGGACCCCGATCCCCAGAGTATCTTAGAAGCCGCGCAGCTGGCGGCCTGGCACTCCCAGGCCCGGGACGGCGGCGCCAAGACGGCGGTGGACTACACCCCGGTGAAGTACGTGAAAAAGCCCGCCGCCGCCAAGCCCGGCATGGTGGTCTACACCACCTACGAGACCATCCTGGTAGAGCCCAAGCGGCCAACATGAGCATAAAAATGGACGGCCCACGGGCCGTCCATTTTTCTTGATTTTGTCAAGACGGAGAAACCGTCCCCTTGTCTACCATGCTCTCATAGGCATCCTTGGACTCATAGAGGGTAATGATGAAGGTCTCCCGCCAGTTCTTGATGGTGGGCTCCGGGAAGCCATGCTCCACCTCGCCGGCGCTGATGGACCACCCCGCTTGTCCATATCCCGACGGAAGCTCCACTTCCCAACCGAGGGACTCCTGGCCCGTGTGCGTATCCGAGCCCGCCTCCGGGATCACCGGCTGGGGCATATCCTGCTCCGACAGGGCTTGATAGAGCTCCCCCTCTTCAAGGCCGTACAGGGTCTCGGCCAAGGTCACAGCCTTTTTCCAGTCCTCCCAGGCAAATTCCGGCTTGTCCGGGAGGAATATCGCCATACAGTACCCCATCAAGCTCCGGTTCCCCTCCGCCAAGGTGCAGGAGAACGAAGTCCTTACCTCATCCCCGGTCTCAAAGGTATAAATGACCTGATCTTCCCGCGGGGACTGCGTTCCCTCGGGATCCAGGGCCCAGCCCACCTTCTCCGCCGCGGCTTGCACCGTCTCCGCCGTAGGCGGGAACTCCGGGGCGCGGCTCCCGCAGCCAGACTGAGTCAGCCAAAACACCAGCAGCCCGACCACAAGCGACAGCACGATCACACCGATCACGGCGAGCTTTTTCCTGTTCATCGGGCCACCTTCCCAGATGTGTTTTTCGTTTTCTCTTACTTCCAATATTATACTTTACCCCGCCATAACTTGTCAATCCATGCAAAAGGCCGCCAGTCTCTCGACTGGCGGCCTTTTTATACGAAGGGCTATTAATCTTTAGAATGAGATATCTTAGTAGGAAACGCCCTGCCAAAGCATGGCCTCGGCGACCTTCAAGAACCCGGCGATATTGGCCCCGGCGATCCCCAACGGGCCACGGCCCGCCGGGGGCCCCTCTCTTTATGATGCTCGGGGTCGGCAAAGCCGCCCCTGCGCAAAATCCCCCACGCGATGCGTG
>OIXH01001978.1_pt1 | contig 21552 bp, 19 predicted proteins | sample 1587741 | NCBI WGS metagenome assembly OIXH01 (sample SAMEA3888916, study PRJEB22519) | human gut metagenome | biome: human gut; feature: human-associated habitat; material: faeces | place: Denmark | collected 2011 | reverse complement strand
ACGGCGCCCTTTCCCAAAAGCTGTGCCAGCAGCAGGTACAGGTATTCCGCACCGGCGCCCACCACGATCTGCTCCGGTGAGACCGCCATGCCCTTGAAATCCCGCAGGTCGTCGGCGATGGCCTGCCGCAAGGCGGACAGGCCCTGGTGGGGCGTGGGAGAGAGGATGGCCGCGCCGCCCTCGGACAGGACCTGCCGGGTGAGCCGCGCCCAGGTGGAGACCGGAAAGCGGGAGGTATCCACCTGGTTGCTCCGCAGGTCCAGCCGCCAGACCGTGGCGGGCGGCTCCGCCGGGATGGGCGTGGCCGCGGCGGGCTTGTGCGCCCGGTCCACCGGGGCGACAAAGAAGCCCCGCTTTGGCCTGGTGTAGACATAGCCCTCCGCCTCCAGCTGCTGGTAGGCGCTCTCCACCGTGATGACGGACAGGTGCAGGTGCTCTGCCAGGGCCCGCTTGGAGGGCAGCCGCTCGTCCGTCGCCAGGGCGCCGTCCAGAATGTCCGCCCGGATGCAGCGGTACAGGTATTCGTACAGGGGCAGGCCGCCCCGGTCCTCCATAGAATAGGTCAGCATATGGGCACCTCCTGTCTGACCTTATAAAAAAGTTCTGTTTTGGATATTTGAATCATATCACAACTGGGCTATGATGGCAACATCAAGAACGAGCTGAAAGGAGAAAACAGGATGGAAAAGACGATGGGACAAAACCAGACCAAGCTGCTGGTGATGACGGGCCTGTTCGCAGCGCTGGGCTGCGTGGCCACCATGGTGCCGTGGGAGGAGCCAGAGGCTCCGGCGGACGACGCGGAGGCGGAGTAAACGGCATAACCAAGCGCGGCAGGGACTTCCCTGCCGCGCTTTCTGCTACATATTCCGCCGGATGCTGTTGATGGCGCCCTTCTCCAGCCGGGACACCTGCGCCTGCGAGATGCCGATCTCGCTGCTGACCTCCATCTGCGTCTTTCCCTGACAGAACCGCAGCGCCAGAATATGGCGCTCCCGCGGGTCCAGCCGGGAGATGGCCTCCTTCAGGGCGATGCGGTCCAGCCAGCTCTCGTCCGAGTTCCGCTCGTCCCGCACCTGGTCCATAACGCACACGGCGTCCCCGCCGCCGTCGGCGTACACCGGCTCGTACAGGCTGACCGGGTCTACGATGGCGTCCATGGCGAACACCACGTCCTCCCGCGGGATATCCAGATAGCGGGCGATCTGCTCCACCGTAGGCTCCCGCTGGTTCTCCGCCAGCAGCTTTTCCCGGGCCTGTAAGACCTTGTAGGCCGTGTCCCGCATACTGCGGCTGACGCGGACGGCGCTGTTGTCCCGCAGATAGCGCCGGATCTCCCCTACGATCATCGGCACGCCGTAGGTGGAGAACCGCACCGGCTGGTTGATGTCAAAATTGTCGATGGTCTTCATCAGGCCGATGCAGCCCACCTGAAAGAGGTCGTCCACATTTTCCCCCCGGCTCTGAAACCGCTGGAGCACCGACAGCACCAGACGCAGATTGCCGCAGATCAGCTGCTCCCGCGCCGCCTTGTCGCCGGTCTTGGTACGGCGCAGCAGCGCCATCATCTCGTCGTTTTTCAACACCGGCAGTCTGGCTGTGTTGATGCCGCAGATCTCTACCTTCCCCCGCATGAGCGCCCGTCCTTCCACTGTGATAGTGGCAGTATTTCCCGGCGCGGCGGCGGCTATTCCGCAGGGCGGAATGTTCCCGGAAACGACAGTATGGGACAGGCGGCGCGGCGCATAGACTGCAACGGGGTGAGTGCGATGCTGTGCAAATTTTCCATGCTGCGGCGCAAGGAGGTCATCAACCTCTGCGACGGCTCACGACTGGGCTTCGTGGGCGATCTGGACATACAGGTGCCGGAGGGTACGGTGAAGGGCATCATCGTCTTCGGGCCGTGCCGCTTTTTCGGTCTGTTCGGACGCGGCGAGGATTTCTACATTCCATGGGACTGCATCCGAAAGTTTGGGGATGACATCATCCTCATCGACAAGCCGTTCCAGAAGCGGCAGCCACCGCCGCCCCACCGGAAAAAGGGGTGGTTCGGGTGAAAAAACAGCGCCTCCGGCATGACCGGAGACGCTGTTTTTTTCTTATTTCTTGAAGCTGTCCTTCAGGGACACGCTGCGGTTGAACACCAGATGCTCCGCCGTGCAGTCCCGGTTGTCCAGGCAGAAGTAGCCCACCCGCATGAACTGGAACGTGGGGGCGTTGACGCCGGTGCGGTTCTCCTGCTTGTCGAAGGCCTCCGCCACCTTGCGCATCTCCGGCTCCACCTTGCAGCCGGTGAGCACCGTCAGGCTGTCGGGATTCAGGCAGTCCAGGAAGTCCTTGTCCGGGCCGTCGGGCGTAGCGTCAGAGAACAGGTTGTCGTACAGGCGCACCTCGGCGTCCAGACAGTTCTTCGCGTCCACCCAGTGGAGCGTAGCGCCCTTGACCTTGCGGCCATCGGCGGGGTCGCCGCCCCGGGAATCCGGGTCGTAGGTGCAGAGCACCTCCACCACCCGGCCGCTCTCATCCTTGACGCAGCCGGTGCAGGTGACGAGGTACGCGCCCTTCAGACGGCACTCCGGGCCGTTGGGGGTCAGGCGCTTGTACTTTGGCACCGGCACCTCCATGAAGTCGTCCTCCTCGATCCACAGGTGGCGGGAGAAGGTGATGTCATGGGTGCCCTGCGCCGGGTCGGTAGGGTTATTCTCCACGGTGAAGGTCTCGCTCTGCCCCTCGGGATAGTTGGTGACCGTCAGCTTCACCGGGTGCAGCACCGCCATGGTGCGCTCGGCGTTGGCGTTCAGATCCTCCCGCAGACAGTGCTCCAGGAAGCCGTATTCAATGGTGTTGGGGGACTTGGCCACGCCGATACGCTCGCAGAAATTGCGGATGGACGCGGCGGTATAGCCCCGGCGGCGCAGACCGCACAGCGTGGGCATACGGGGATCGTCCCAGCCGGAGACATAATGCTCCTCCACCAGCTTGCGCAGCTTCCGCTTGGACATCACCGTGTGGTCGATGCCCAGACGGGCGAACTCGATCTGCCGGGGACGGGCGGGCAGCTCGCAGTGGTCGATGACCCAGTTGTACAGGGGGCGGTGGGCCTCAAACTCCAGCGAGCAAAGGCTGTGGGTGATGCCCTCCAGCGCGTCCTGAATAGGATGGGCAAAGTCGTACATGGGATAGATGCACCACTTGTTGCCCTGCCGGTGGTGGCTCATGTGGTTGATACGGTAGATCACCGGGTCGCGCATATTGAAGTTGCCGCTGGTCAGGTCGATCTTGGCCCGCAGCGTCATAGCGCCGTTGGGGAACTCCCCGGCGCGCATACGGGCGAACAGATCCAGGCTCTCCTCCACAGGCCGGTCGCGGTAGGGGGACACGGCGGGGATGCCGATGTCGCCGCGGTTCTGCTTGAACTCCTCCTGCGTCAGCTCACACACATACGCCAGCCCCTTCTTGATGAGCAGCACCGCCTGACGGTAGTCCTCCTCAAAGTAATCCGAGCCGTAGAAGAACCGGTCGCCCCAGTCGAAGCCCAGCCAGTGGATGTCCTGCTTGATGGCCTCTACGAACTCCTCGTCCTCCTTGGTAGGGTTGGTGTCGTCCATCCGCAGGTTGCACAGGCCGTTGTACTTCTCGGCGGTGCCGAAGTCGATGGTCAGCGCCTTGCAGTGACCGATGTGCAGATAGCCGTTGGGCTCCGGCGGGAAACGGGTGTGGACGGTCATTCCCTGGAACTGACCACCCTCTGCGATGTCCTCGTCGATAAAGTTCAGAATAAAGTTTTTGCTCTCCGCCACCGCCTCGGTCTCGGGGGTATTGGTCTTTCTTTCCTCGGTCATTGTCTCACACTCCTTGTAGGTCGTATTTTTGTATTGTTTCCGGTAAAAAAACCAGACCTATATTATACGCTGTTCGCCGTGGGATTGCAAGGGGTTTGCGGCGGAAATCCGCCGTTTTACAGCGCAGCCTCCAGATTCTGCCGGATGGCGGCGATAAACTGGGCGGAGGTGACGGCGTGAGCCGTAAAGCCCTCGTCCACCAGACCGGCCAGATCCTTGGTCATGGTGCCCTGATTCAGCGTGGTGAAGCAGGCCTGCTCCAGCTTGCCGGCAAAGGCGGACAGGTCGGCAAGGCCGTCCAGCTGACCGCGTCTGCGCAGCGCGCCTGTCCAGGCAAAGATGGTGGCCATGGGGTTGGTGGAGGTCTCCTCGCCCTTGAGGTGCTTGTAGTAGTGGCGGGTCACGGTGCCGTGCGCGGCCTCGTACTCCGTCACCCCGTCGGGGGACACCAGCACGGAGGTCATCATGGCCAGAGAGCCGAAGGCGGTGGAGATCATGTCGCTCATCACGTCGCCGTCGTAGTTCTTCAGTGCCCAGATAAAGCCGCCCTTGGAGCGGATGACACGGGCCACCGCGTCGTCGATGAGGGTGTAGAAATAGGTGATGCCCAGCTCGGCGAACTTTTCCCTGTAGTTGTTTTCGTACTCCTCTTCAAAGATGCGCTTGAACTCGCCGTCGTACACCTTGGAGATGGTGTCCTTGGTAGAGAACCACAGATCCTGTTTGTTGTCCACGGCAAACTGGAAGCAGCTCTTGGCAAAGGCGCGGATACTCTTTTCCGTGTTGTGCTGGCCCTGCCACACGGCGGGGCCGCTGACGGTCTGCACCGTCAGAGTCTTTTCCGCGCCGCTTTCGCCCTTGAAGGTCAGCGTGGCGGTGCCGGGCTCGTCCGTCACCATGTCCACGGCCTTGTACATGTCGCCGTAGGCATGACGGGCCACGGTGATGGGCTTTTCCCAGTTCTTCACCACCGGGTGGATGAAGGGCACCACGATGGGAGCCCGGAAAGCAGTGCCGTCCAGATAGGCGCGGATGGTGCCGTTGGGGCTTTTCCACATCTCGGTCAGCTGGGGGTATTCCTCCATCCGCTGCTTGTTGGGGGTGATGGTGGCGCACTTCACCGCCACGCCCAGGCGCGCTGTAGCCTTGGCGGCGTCGATGGTCACCTGATCCTTTGTCTCGTTCCGGTGCAGCAGGCCCAGATCGTAGTATTCGGTTTTTAAGTCCACGAAGGGCAGGAGCAGCTCATCCTTGATCATCTGCCACAGTACGCGGGTCATTTCGTCGCCGTCCATCTCCACCAGCGGCGTTGTCATCTTGATCTTATCCATAATGTGTCCTTTCGTTGTATGTTGTGGGGAAAGTGGTGGGAACCAAAGCCTCCCTTGTGTAAAGGGAGGTGGCGCGGAGCGCCGGAGGGATTGTCCAATGATGTAACAATCCCCCAGTCAGCTTCGCTGACAGCCCCCTTTACACAAGGGGGCCATTGAAACCGCCGTATAAACCTCGTTTTTACCCCCGCTTGGCGTAGTAATTCATCAAACAGCCGTCCAGCAAAATCTCCTTTTCATCCGCCGTCAGACCCCGGACATGGAGCAGCAGATCGTGGACGCTGCCGTCAGCGCAGATCACCTGGGCGGGGATATCCTCCCGGCCCTCCTCGATGGCCTTGCGGATGCCGGGAACAAACACGCAGTCGCCGGGCTGGTAGTCAAAGGCGGTATCCCTGTCCAGCGTGAAGGGCAGGATGCCCCAGTTGATGCAATTGCTGCGGTAGCGCTTGGTGGCGAACTCGTAGCAGATGTTGGCGAAGCCGCCCAGCACCTTCTGGCAGGAGGCCGCCTGCTCACGGGCGGAGCCGTCGCCGGGCTTGTTGGCGAACACGCAGGAGCCGAACTGGGTGCTGGCGGCCAGCGCCTTGGCGTCGCCTACCTTACCCAGCACCTCCAGCACATGGGCGGGCACGTCGCCTGCGCGGCGCTGGGCCTCCTGCGCCGCCACGGCCTTGGCCCGGGGCACGTACTCCGGCACCCGGCGGCTGAGGGTGAACTCCGCCAAACGCAGGGGGTTGGAGCGGTAGGAGGAGGTCTCACCGGAGGGGATCAGCTCGTCGGTGGTAGTCACCGGATCGTGGATCACGGCAGCCAGCTCCACCAGCAGGTTTTCGGATAGGGGGTACATGGCGGGCCAGTCGGTGATGTTGGGGCCCATCACCAGCTCTACGCTGGGATCGGCCTTGCCGAAGCCGTAGTACAGCCGGTTGTCGTACACGGATTTATCGAAGTGATAGGCGCGGTGCACCGGCGCATAGTCCACATCGGTGGCGGCGGTGATGCGTCCGCCGTTGGCGGCAGTGGCGGCGATGGAGCGGGCATCCATCAGGCACACGGCGGCGAACTGACCCTCGCCGGGCTTGGAGCCCTCGCGGTTGGGGAAGTTGCGGGTGGTGTGCCGCAGGCTCAGGCCGTTGTTGGCGGGCACGTCGCCTGCGCCGAAGCAGGGGCCGCAGAAGCTGGGCTTGATGACCGCGCCGGTGGTCAGCAGATCGGCCGTCACGCCGTCGCGGGTCAGCTCCAGCGACACGGGCACGGAGGTGGGGTACACGTCCAGCGTAAACGCGCCGTTGCCGGTGCTGCCGCCCTTGAGAATGTCCGCCGCCTCGGTGATGTTGTCAAACAGGCCGCCGGCGCAGCCGGCGATGACGCCCTGATCCGCCCACACGCCGCCGTCGTGGATCTTGTCGGTAAGGTAGGGGTGGGTCTTGGGGAAGCGCTTGACGGCGTCGGCCTCCACCTTGGCCAGCAGCTCCTGTGCGTTCTCCAGAAATTCGTGGATCGTCCAGGCGTTGGAGGGGTGGAAGGGCAGGGCAATCATGGACTCGATCTTGCTCAAATCGATGGCGATCATCCGGTCGTAATAGGCCACCTTTGCAGGATGCAGGGGCGCGTAGTCCTCCGGCCGCTGGTGGGCGGCGTAGAAGCCCTGGGTCTCCTCGTCCGTCTCCCAGATGGAGGAAAGACAGGTGGTCTCGGTGGTCATCACGTCCACGCCGTTGCGGAAGTCGGTGGGCAGCTCACGGATGCCGGGACCCACGAACTCCAATACCTTATTATTCACAAAGCCGCTTTCAAACGTGGCCTTCACCAGCGCGATGGCCACGTCGTGGGGGCCGATGCCCCGGCGGGGCTTGCCGGTGAGATACACCATCACCACCTCCGGCATAGGCGCGTCCCACGTGTTCTTCAGCAGCTGCTTGGCCAGCTCCGGGCCGCCCTCGCCCACGGCCATGGTGCCCAGCGCGCCGTAACGGGTGTGGGAGTCGGAGCCAAGGATCATGGCGCCGCACTTTGCCATCTGCTCCCGGGCGTAGGAGTGGATGACGCTCTGGTTGGCGGGTACGTAGATGCCGCCGTACTTCTTGGCGGCGGACAGGCCGAACACGTGGTCGTCCTCATTGATGGTGCCGCCCACCGCACACAGGCTGTTGTGACAGTTGGTCAGGGCGTAGGGGATGGGGAACTCCTTCATGCCGCTGGCTCTGGCCTGCTGGATGATGCCCACATAGGTAATGTCGTGGGACACCATGGCGTCAAACCGGATCTGAAGTCTCTCCGAATCGCCGGATACATTGTGGCCTTGCAGGATACGCCATGCCATGGTGCCTTGCCGCGCCTCCTGTTGGGCAACGTCCGCCTGCTCACAGGGAACGCCGTCCACCAGATACATGCCGTGGTTCGTCAGTTGGATCATAGTTGATAACCTCCTCGGGTACGTATATTCATTGCCCCTATTTTATACGCATCGGGCGGCAAATGTAAACTGCTTTTTCACCAAAAAAGCGGCGGCGGCGCGGATTTCTCCCTTTTGACGGTATGACTGTCCTTCTCGGAAAGGCAAATGGTGGATTTTGTTTCTTGTAAGTAAATAATTCGTGAGAAATGTTGACGAACGATAAAATTTGTGCCATACTGTATGGTAACATACCGCCCTATATACTTTTACAGGGCGTCAGAGAGGAAAGGAGTGACCACCCTTTGAGCAGACTTGATATCAAGACGCCCAGCAAAGCGCAGACTGTGGTGGATAACCTTTACCGCGACGTTGAGCGCCGCATCGCGGCCTCACCTCCCGGCCTGTGCCCGGTGGATATGTCGCTGACCTTTTTGCAGCTGTGCCATGCCCAGACCTGCGGCAAGTGCGTGCCCTGCCGTATCGGACTGGGCCAGCTGACCAAGCTGATCGAGATGGTGCTGGACGGTCAGGCGGACATGTCCACGCTGGCGATCATTGAAAAGACCGCCAGCAGCATCGTCAACACCGCCGACTGCGCCATCGGCCGTGACGCGGCCCGTCTGGTGGTGGACGGCCTGGAGGGCTTCCGGGACGATTATATCGAGCATATCGAGCATCACCGGTGTCTTGCCAGCCTGGCTCTGCCGGTGCCCTGCGTGGCGCTGTGCCCGGCGGGCGTGGACGTGCCCGGCTATATGGCACTGGTGGGCGAGGGGCGCTGTGCCGACGCAGTGCGCCTGATCCGCAAGGATAACCCCATGCCTACCGCCTGCGCCTATATCTGCGAGCACCCCTGCGAAGCCCGGTGCCGCCGCGACATGATCGACGCGTCCCTGAACATCCGCGGCCTGAAGCGCTACGCCGTGGACAACGCCGGGGACGTGCCCCAGCCGGAATGCGCGCCGTCTACCGGAAAGACCGTGGCCGTCATCGGCGGCGGCCCCAGCGGCCTGAGCTGCGCCTACTATCTGGCGCTGATGGGCCACAAGGTGGTCATCTTCGAGGAGCGCCACCAGCTGGGCGGCATGCTGCGCTACGGCATCCCCAGCTACCGCTTCCCTCGGGAGAAGCTGGACGCGGAGATCCACTCCATCCTCTCGCTGGGTATCGAGGCCCACACCGACGTGACCGTGGGCAAGGAGATCACCTTCGAGCAGCTCCAGCAGGAGTACGACTGCCTGTACATCGCCATCGGCGCCCATCAGGGTAAGGGCGCGGGTATCCCCGGCGAGCACAGCAAAAACGTCATGTCCGCCGTGGAGATGCTGCGGGGTATCGGCGACGGCGACATGCCGGACTTCACCGGCAAGCACGTGGTGGTCATCGGCGGCGGCAACGTGGCCATGGACGTGACCCGCAGCTCCATCCGCCTTGGCGCGGAGAAGGTGTCCTGCGTCTACCGCCGCCGCATCGAGGATATGACCGCCCTGCCGGACGAGGTCACCGGCGCTATGGCGGAGGGCGCGGAAATGCTGACGCTGATGGCGCCTGTCCGCATCGAAGCCAACGAGAACGACGAAGCCGTTGCCCTGTGGGTGCAGCCCCAGATCCCCGGCGAGTCCGACAAGACCGGCCGTCCCCGCCCGGAGAAGGCCGATCTGCCGGAAGTGCGCGTGGAAGCGGACGTCATCGTGGTGGCCATCGGTCAGGGCATCGAGATCGCCGGGTTCGAGCAGTCCGGCGTGCCCATCAAGCGGGGCACCTTTGTGGCCGCCAGCTCCAGCCAGGTGGGCAATATGAATAATGTGTTCGCCGGAGGAGACTGCGTCACCGGCCCGGCCAGCGCCATCCGCGCCATCGCAGCCGGCAAGGTGGCCGCTGCCAATATCGACGAGCATCTGGGCTTCCACCACGATATCACGGTGGAGGTGGACATTCCCGCACCGCGGCTGAACAACTCCCCGCCCCATGGCCGCATCAATACCACCGAGCGGGAAGCCGCCCAGCGGAAGAACGACTTTGAAGACATCGAATGTGGTCTCACCTGGGAGGGAGCCTGCACCGAGGCGTCCCGCTGCCTGCGCTGCGACCACTACGGATACGGGATATTCAGAGGAGGTCGGAACAGCAAATGGTAACGTTGACCATCGACAAGAAAACCATCTCCGTGCCGGAGGGCACCACCATTCTGGAGGCCGCCAGAAGCGCCAACATCAGCATTCCCACCCTGTGCTATCTGAAGGGCGTCAACGAGATCGCCGCCTGCCGCATCTGCATGGTAGAGGTGGAGGGTCACGCCCGGCTCGTCCCCTCCTGCGACAATGCGGTGGTGGAGGGCATGGTGGTACATACCAATTCGCCCCGTGTCCGCGAGGCCCGGCGCGTAAACCTGCGGCTGATCCTCAGCCAGCACGAGAACAACTGCACCAAGTGTACCCGCAGCGGCAACTGCAAGCTGCAGACCCTGTGCAACGACTATAACCTGCTGGGCGACCACTATATCAAGGATCTGAAGAACATCCCCACCGACTTCTCCAACCCCGTGGTGCGCATCGAGAACCGCTGCATCCGCTGCATGCGTTGCATTCAGGTGTGCGAGAAGATCCAGGGCATGAACATTTGGGACGTGGTGGGCACCGGTATCCGCACCACCGTGGGCGTGGGCCGGTTCCGCACGCTGGGCGAGTCGGACTGCACCTTCTGCGGCCAGTGCGTCACCCACTGTCCCGTGGGCGCTCTGCAGGAGCATGACGACACCGGCAAGGTCTGGGATGCGCTGGCCAACCCCAACAAGATCACCGTGGTGCAGGTGGCCCCGGCCGTCCGCGCCGCGTGGGCGGAGTACTATCACCTTGACCCCAAGTTCGCCTCCGCCCAGCGGATGGTGACGGCGCTGAAGGAGATCGGCTTCGACTACGTGTTTGACACCGACTTTGCCGCCGACCTGACCATCATGGAGGAGGGCAGCGAGTTTTTGCAGCGCTTCACCCATCATGACCAGTATAAGTGGCCCATGTTCACCTCCTGCTGCCCCGGCTGGGTGCGATTCGTCAAGGGCCAGTTCCCGGAATACACCACCAATCTCTCCACCGCCAAGTCCCCGCAGGCCATGTTCGGCGCGGTGACGAAAAGCTACTTTGCCGAGAAGCTGGGCGTGGATCCCCACAATATCTGCGTGGTGTCCATCATGCCCTGCACCGCCAAAAAGGCGGAGCGGGCCATCCCCAATCTCAACAGCGCCTGCGGTGATCCGGACGTGGACGTGGTGCTAACCACCCGCGAGTTCGTCCGCATGCTGCGGGGCGAGCAGATCAACCCCGCCGTCATGGAGGAAACGCCCTTCGACAGTCCTCTGGGCACCGGAACCGGCGCGGCGGTGATCTTCGGCGCCACCGGCGGCGTCATGGACGCGGCGCTGCGCAGCGCCTACTTCATGGTGACCGGTCACAACCCCGACCCCGACGCCTTTACCGCCGTCCGGGGCATGGACGGCTGGAAGGAGGCCGCCTTCGACATTCCCGGCGCAGGTCGTGTCCGGGTGGCGGTGGTCAGCGGTCTGGGCAATACCCGCAAGCTGATGAACGCCCTGTGCAGCGGCAAGTCCAGCTATGACTTCGTGGAGGTCATGGCCTGTCCCGGCGGCTGCGCCGGAGGCGGCGGTCAGCCCATCCGCGACGGCGTGGAGCTGGCGGGACCCCGCGGCGATATCCTGTGGAATCTGGACAAGAACGCCGATATCCGCTTCTCCCACGAGAATCCGGAGGTGCGGGCGCTGTACAACGCCTACTTCCACAAGCCGCTGAGCCATCGCTCTCACGAGCTGCTGCACACCGACCTGACCGCGTGGAAAATGCCCACGGAGGAGTAAACGCTTTCTGACGGAGGTAACGCCATGAAAAGACTGATCGCCTTGCTGCTGACCGCGCTGTGCGTTCTCGCGCTGACGGCCTGCGGCAGCAGCACCGAGTGGACCATGATGGATATGAAGGGGCAGGAGAGTCGGCTCTCCGCCCAGGACGCCGCCGCAGTGGATCGCTGCTTGAAATCCAAGGACTGGCAGGACGACCTGAGGGACTGCATCATGGTGCGTCTCACTGACGGCAGCGGCAGGCGCATCGACTACTGCGCCGACTGCGGGGTCTTCAACGATCTGGCCGCCGGACGGCACCTGGAACTCAGCGACAGTGCCAGAGATGACATGAATACCCGTCTGGGCCGATACGGTTCGCTGTGGGTCACGGGTTAAATAAAAAAGGGACTGCATCTGCAGTCCCTTTTCTGTAAAAATCTCTTGCACTTACCGTCGGCAGTGGCTATAATAAATGAGACAGGAAGCAAAAAAAGAATATTCTTTTTTTGCTGGTTATTCTTTAACCAGCAAAAAGGCTCTGGTACAAAAGGAGAAAGAACATGAAAAAGAAAATAACAGCCCTTCTGCTGACACTGGCGATGCTGCTGGCGCTAGCAGTCACCGCCTCAGCAGACGAGGCGACACCCACCCGCACGGAGAACCTGAATCTGAGCGCCTATACCGAGGTGACGGACATGCTGGATACCGAGGGATGGAAATATGAACCCGGCCAGAATGGCGGCACGCTGACCCTGCGCGATTTCTATTTGAAGGGTGCCCACAATGCCGATGGCTTTTCCGGCCTGCTGACGGGCGAGGGCACCGTCACCATCGTGCTGGAGGGCGCCAACGTGATCGAGACGACGAGCGATTGGTATCGTCCTCTGATGAGTTCCACCTCCGGCAACATGGATGTTTCCTGGATCATCAAGGCGGGCGAGAGCGGCGGCAGCCTGTCCATCCGCCACTGCGGCACGGTCAAGGACAAGAATAATCCCTATGCCTTTGCCGGTGACGATCTGACCATCCAGTCCGGTACGGTGGATTCCAATATGGAGTTCTGCAATGTCGAGGGCGACTTCCGTCTGGAGGGCGGCAGCCTGACGGTCACGGTGTCCGACGTCATCGCTGACAGCTATCCCGTCCGCACCATCGGCTCGGAGCAGGGCAAATCGAACGTGGTCATCAGCGGCGGCAAGCTGTCCATCCCCTGCGGCGACTGGGCCATCACCGCCAGCTCGAACCGCAGCGGTGATATCATCATGACCGGCGGCGAGGTCAACGTGGCTTCGGATCAGGCCGCCCTGTACGCCGCCAACATCAAGCTTAGCGGCGGCCACCTGATCGCGGTGGGTCAGGCGAGAGCCACCCTCTTCGCCGTGGATACCAGCGATTACACCGGCACTGGCGTTGTGATCGGCTCCGTCAACGCTGACGGCAGCGATCCCACCAGCTACGTGGCCGACAACTACAAGACCTACAAGTGGATCGAGTTCCCCCACCAGCACACCTTTGGCGACTGGGACACCGTGAAGAAGCCTACGACCAAGGAGACGGGCCTGAAGATCCGCACCTGCACCGAGTGCGGCTATGAGGAACAGCAGGAGTTGCCTAAGCGATCCAACGGCGGCTCCGGCGACAGCCAGACCCCGCAGGATACGGAGACAAAGACCGGCAGTGTCCAGTCCGCCAAGACGGCTGACGGTATGGACCTGCCCCTGTACCTGACGCTGACGGTGCTGACCGCGGGCGGTATCGTTCTGCTGCGCCGCCGTGCGGTTTGACTCATAAGAAAAAGAGATGGCGAAAGCCATCTCTTTTTTTACCGGTTCCTCTTCGCCAACGCCGACAGCAACGGGAACTTGCCCATGATGTACTCGTAACTCCCCCGTCCGTGGGGCAGCATGCAGGCGGAGCAATCCTTGATGCCGTTGGGCAGCCACTGACAGTTGCCGCCGCACTGGCTGCCCAGCGCGTACAGCGGGCAGTAGCAGAACAGACAGTTGAAATCCTCCGGGTGGCTGGTGGCGTGACAGGGGAAGAACTCGCATTTCGTGTGCTGTACGAAGGAGTAGTTGCACTCGCTGGGCTTCTTGTCAAATACGTTATCGCTCATGTGATGATCGACCTACCTTTGTCCTGAAGTGCCCTCATTGTACCAGCCATCAGCGGGAAAGTCAACGGGAGGGAAGGAATCCGGGGTTGCATTTTCGCAGCGGACTTTATATAATAATGCCACTTTACCACACTTTCTGGAGGTGGAGACATGGAGAAGAAACCACATCCCGCCCTTGCCGCCGTGCGCGCTGCGTTTCCCAGCACCGTCCCGGTACTGACGGGATATCTGGTGCTGGGCATTGCCTACGGCGTGCTGATGCAGACCAAGGGTTACGGCGTGCCGTGGGTGCTGCTGATGTGCTGTCTGGCCTACTGCGGCAGCATGCAGTTTGTGGCCATCACGCTGCTGGCCACCGCGTTCGACCCGCTGCAGGCGCTGCTGATGAGCCTGATGGTCAACGCCCGCCACCTCTTTTACGGCGTGTCCATGCTGGGCAAATACCGGGGCATGGGCGCGGCCAAATTCCCGCTGATCTATACCCTCAGCGACGAGACGTTCTCCATCGTCTCCTCGGTGGAACCGCCGGAGGACGTGCCCCGGAAGGACTTCTATCTGGCGGTGTCGCTGCTGAACTACGGCTATTGGGCCGCCGGTTCCGTGCTGGGCGCGGTGGCGGGCCGGTTCATCACCTTTGACACCACGGGCCTTGACTTCGCCCTGACGGGCCTGTTCGTGGTGCTGTTCATCGAGCAGGTGAAGAACCCCCAGAACCGCATGAGCGGCATCATCGGCCTTGTCTGCTCCGCCGCGGCGCTGGCGGTGTTCGGCGCGGACAATCTGGTGATCCCCGCCATGGTGCTGGTGCTGATCGTATTACTGTTGGGGAGGAAGAAGCTATGACATTGACAACGACGCAGGCGCTGGTGATCGCCGGCGCGGTGACGCTGGGCACCATCATCACCCGCTTCCTGCCCTTCCTGCTGTTCCCGGACAACAAGCCCATCCCCAAGGTGGTGGAGTATCTGGGCCGCACGCTGCCTGCCGCCATGATGGGCCTGCTGGTGGTGTACTGCCTGCGGAATGTGGACATTGCCGCCGCACCCCACGGCCTGCCGGAGCTGATCGCGCTGGCGGTGGTGACGGCGCTGCACCTGTGGAAGCGCAATGTGCTGCTGTCCATCGGCGCAGGCACAGTGGTGTACATGCTGCTGGTGCAGCTGGTATTCGCGTAAGCTTGGCAAAAAAAGTATCCGTACTTGGCCCCCTCTGTGAGGGGGCTGTCGAGCGCAAGCGAGACTGGGGGAGAGAATTTGAGGTGGTGCGGTATAGCACTAGATGGATGCTGCGGCGGCATAGCCGCCGCGATCGGAGGCTAAAAACATGCCACCGGCATGTTTTCTTAACGCCCCGACTCCCTCCGGCGCTTCGCGCACCTCCCTCTCAGAGGGAGGCAAGGGTACGGCAGACCGTTGTAGGGGCGGACGACTCTGTCCGCCCGCAAATATGCTGAGAGCATTTTCAAATGCTGCCCTCTCCAAAAATTTTTTGGAAAAAATTGCAAAAAGGTCTTGCCAAATGAATAGGACTGTGTTATACTGCCTACAGTTCCAGTAGGGAACTGCTTGAAAGAACTGCCCCGCCCGGCAGCTTTTTTAAGACCGATTGGTTAGTCGGCGCTAACTAAAAGAAACGGGTCACTAAAACAAACTGCCATCCCTCCGGCAGCTTTTTTAAGACCCAACAGTTAGCTAACACTAACTAATGAATAATCAAAACGATCCCCCTACATACTAGCAGAAGGAAGGAGGCGGCGTATGTCAGAAGAATTGCTGGTTAAACAGTGTGCCCCTACACTGGCAGGCATCAAAACCGGAAGCCTGTTCCCCTGCCCCTGCGACGACCGTGAATCGTTGCTGGCGGACATTCGCCGCCTCAACCGTCTGCTGGTGCCCAAGGGATTGTGCCTGCTGCCCATCCGCTACCGGGACGATCACGCGCTGCTGTATCTGTACCGTCCGGCGGAGCTGCGGCGGGATCTGGAAAGCGGCATGGCCCGGGACATTCTGGAAAAAGCAGGCTACCGCTGCGACGGATGCCAGCGGTGCGTGGCCCGGCTGATCCGCCGCTTCCGGGAGGAGGGCGAATTCCCCCACGAGGTGGGCCTGTTCCTCAGCTATCCGCCGGAGGACGTGCAGGGCTTTATCGAGCACCGCTCCCGCGATTTCAAGTGCACCGGTCTCTGGAAGGTCTACGGCGACGAGGAGAAGGCGCAGCGGATGTTCGCCCGGTTCCGCAAGTGCACGGAGGTCTACTGTGCCATGTGGCGCGCCGGTTCCGATATCGGCCAGCTGACCGTGAAAAGCTGAAAATAATAAAGTAAATAATAATTTAGTAATAAATAGAAAGGACAAAAACCATGAAAAAAACTGCTGTAATTTACTGGAGCGGCACCGGCAACACCGAGGCCATGGCCAACGCTGTGGCGGAGGGCATGAAGGAGGCTGGCGCTGAGGTCACCGTCATGACCGCGGATCAGGTGGACGCCAACGCCCTGAGCTATTCCGCCATCGCCTTCGGCTGCCCCGCCATGGGCAGCGAGGTGCTGGAGGAAGTGGATTTCCAGCCCATGTTCGACAGCTGCAAGAACCGTCTGGGCGGCACCAGCGTCGCGCTGTTCGGTTCCTACGGCTGGGGCGACGGCGAATGGATGCGCAGCTGGGAAAAGGACTGCAGCGACGCCGGCGTAAATCTGGTGTGCGAAAGCGTCACCTGCTGCGAAGCCCCCGACGATGCTGCTCTGACTGCCTGCCGTGAGCTGGGCAAGACCCTGGCAAAATAAGCAAAAACTGTTCCTAAACAATCGTTTACTTACCAAATCGGATACTCACTTACTCACACTTACTCAATTTTACCCCTTTTACCCCCTATTGTTCTTCACCTTTTAGTTTTTATTCCCCCTTGTCTTTATCCCCCTTTGTATTCACCCCTTTGATACATTTTCTTACTCATTAAAACCCCAATCAAATTTACTCACCTCTCTTCTCTATCACTCTTACGGAAAAAGCGGCCTGCGTCGGAAACAGGCCGCTTTTTCTATTTCCAAAAGCTGCCATTGCGAACCAGTCCTCAGACTGGTGTGACGATCCGTATTTGGCCCCCTTGTGTAAAGGGGGCTGTCGAGCGTATGCGAGACTGGGGGATTGTCGTCCATCAGACAACCCTTCCGTCAACGCTTCGCGTTGCCACCTCCCCTTACACAGGGGAGGCCTTGGTTACGGATTTCCTGTTGCGGTGCCCAAAATTTTGCAGCGGCATTTAGCTGCTGAAATTTTGACCGCTGTCACTCATCCCTTGTGCTTCCTCTGCCACCGGCGGCGCACAGCTTCGCTCCTCGGAATGACAGGATACGCGGGGGCGGTCACTCCGCCTTGGTGGCCAGCACCACCCTGGCAAAGGCGTCGGCGAAGATCCGGGCGCTGTTCAGCGCCTCGTCCAGCGAGTTGCCTGCCGCGCCCACCTCCACCAGCATGGAGCCAAGGGACTTGTGCTGGTTGTAGTTGGAGTTCCGCAGCGTGATGGGCCGCATCACCGTGGGATAGTCCGTCTTTACCGCTTCCGCCACCGCCACTGCCAGCTTCAGGTTCTCCTGCCAGCCGTCGTGGTTGCTGCCCATGATGAAGCTCAGCTGGGCGGCGTTGGGATCCTCCAGCGAGATCAGCTTATATTGCCGGTGCTGGGCGTCCTCCACCGCGTCCCGGTGAATGTCCAGAATAAAGGTCAGGGAGGGGTACTTCTCCAGATACCCCTCGATGCCCTCCACCGACCGGCCGTAGGCTCCCTCGTATAGCGGATCGTCGTACAGCGTCCGGTCGTGCAGCACGGAAATGCCGTAGTCCGACAGCACCGACGCGATCTCGTCCCCCACCCGCACCACGTTTTTGGTGGTGTCGCTGGTGCGGCAGGTGCCGGTGGAGACGTAGCCCTGCCCCTCCGGCATGGTGTAGGCCTCGCTGCCGTGGGTGTGCAGGATCAGCACCTGGGGCGCGTCGCCGGTCAGCTGGGCGGCAAAGCCCTCCACCGCCAGCGCGTCGGCGTCCAGCGTCTTGTTGGAGCCGTTCTTGATGCACACGCCACGTACCACGGTGTAGCCCGCGGTGTTGGTGATCTTCACCGTCTGGGAGGGCACGCCGTTATCCTGAAAGGCCAGCGCCGTCCTAGGTGACGCCGGGAGCGGCGTCTGTGGGTTTACGGCGGGCGTGTCCTGCTCCTGCTCCGGTTCCGGTTCCTCCGGCGTGTCCTGCTGTCCCGCCGTGAAGTCGGCCACGTCGCTGCGGGCCGACAGCAGCAGGGGAGACTGTCCCAGCACCAGCGCCGTGGCGGGGGACAGCCCGTCCGACGGCAGCCAGCTGCCCAGCGTCCAGCGCAGCAGCCATTTTGCGGCGCTGCCGCCATCCGGGGTGCTGTCGTCTGCGGCGGCGGCCACCGTCACCAGCGTCACGGCCGCCAGCACCAGCGCCGTACCCCGGCGCAGCCATCGTTTCACCATGTGCATCACCTCGGACAAGTATATGCGGGGCAGGGGAGGGTTTATGACAAGGTGGGGGAGTTTCGTGGCTGCGGCCACGAGGACGGCCTTCGGCGACCCACTTTTCCCAGCAGCTGGAAAAGTGGGCAAAAGAGCCGGCAGGAACCTTGGTTCCTGCACCTCCTTGCGCGCTATACGCTGTGCAAATATGTTGGTCTTTACCGCACGTTTACATAAAATTTCCTTTTTCGATTCATGAAAAGGATCGTCTCTGCTCCAGCGCCGCTGCCGCTGATACCTGCACCGAACAACGCTTCAGTGTCTACCGTCGCACCGCATGAGCGGCAGCGGCGCAAGAAGAACGTCGATGCGTCATACCAAGCGATAACAGACATGTTCTGCGAACGCGAGGGAAAAGCCACCAAATTAAAAATAAGGTATAGCGTGCAGGAAGTCTTGAAACCTGGGTTTCAAGCGGCGTTTTTGGGTACTTTTGCCGCCACGGGCAAAAGTACCTCGCGCCGGGGCGCGAAACACCCCTTACAAAAACTCCCCCTTGCAAAACCTCACATCCTATGGTATCATAAACCTGTTCAAAGGAAACTCATATAGCCGTGCCGGAACGGGGCGCGGCGTTTCTACGGCGTCACCGATGACGCCACTATGGGTGCTTTGCCGCGTGGTGCGGCGGGGCGCTCATTTTATTTTGTCTGAAAAGAGGGATCGTTCCATGACACAGGTCTTGAAGGGCCACATCGTTCACGCTCCGGCGCTGGGTCGGATGGACATCACGGAAAACGGCTTTCTGGTGCTGGAGGACGGCGTCATCGCCGGGGTCTACCACACGTTGCCGGACTGCTACGCCCACGCACCGCTGCGGGATTTCGGCGACAAGCTCATCATGCAGTCCTTTGCCGACATGCACCTCCACGCGCCCCAGTACCCCATGCTGGGTATGGGCATGGATCTGCCGCTGCTGGACTGGCTGAATACCTACACCTTCCCCACCGAGTCCCGCTTTGCCGATCTGGACTACGCCCGCCGCACCTACCGGCGGCTGGCCAGCGACCTCATCACCAACGGCACCACCCGCGTCAGCATGTTTTCCTCTCTGCATACCGAGGCCACGTGGGTGCTGATGGAGGAGCTGGAAAAGGCCGGTGTCACCGGCTATGTGGGCAAGGTGAACATGGATCGCAACGGCCTGCCCGGCGTTTTGCAGGAGACCACGGAGGAGTCCGTCCGTGAGACGCTGCGCTGGCTGGAGGGCTGCCATTTCGAGCATGTGAAGCCCATCATCACCCCTCGCTTTACCCCCAGCTGCACCGATGAGCTGATGGCGGAGCTGGGCCGCATCGCCGAGGAAAAGGGTCTGTACGTCCAGTCCCACCTGTCGGAGAGCCTGGGCGAGATCCAGTGGGTGCAGGAGCTGCACCCGGAGTGCCGGCGCTACTGGGAGACCTACGACAAGTACGGCCTGTGGAAGGATCACACCCTGATGGCCCACTGCGTCCACTCCGACGAGGTGGAGCGCAAGGCCATCCGCGACGCCAATGTCGTCGTCGTCCACTGCGGCGACTCCAACGTGAACATCTGCTCCGGCGTGTGCCCGGTGCGGCGGATGCTGGACGAGGGCATCTGGGTCACGCTGGGTAGCGACATCGCCGGCGGCGCGCAGCTGCCCATGTACAAGGTCATCGCCACCTCCATCCGCACCTCCAAGGTGCGCCGCATCACCGACGACTGGCACACCGACTTCCTGACGGTGGGCGAGGGCTACTATCTGGGCACCACCTCCGGCCACAAGTACTTCGGCGCAGGTGAGGGCTTCGCCGTAGGCGACAAGCTCCACGCCATCGTGGTGGACGACAGCGACTTCCCGGAGGCCAGCCATTCCCTCAGCGTGGAGGAGCGGTTCGAGCGGATCATCTACATGACCCACCGCCACAACATCGTGTCCGTCTGGTCGGACGGCCGGGAAGTGGTGAAGCGGTGAAGGAATATTCCGTGCCTGCGGGCACGGGTCACTTTTGGCCGCTGTTCCAAAAGTGACCAAAAGAACAGCCAGAAACCCAGGTTTCTGGACTTCCTGCACGATGTACCGATTACGAATTCGCGGTCTTGTACCGCGCGTTCACAGAACACGGCTGTTTTCGTTATGTGTGACGAATCGCCTTTCATCTTGCGCCACTGCCGCTCATGCGCATCAACAGTGGGAAATGAATCGTTGTACGCGGCGGCCTGAGGGCAGGCCGCCCTACGGCCAACCATCGATAGAATTCCGTAGGGCGGGGTGCCCACACCCCGCCGCACGGTGGATGCAAAAGTTTTTTTCCGCAACCAGCCAGCGGCAGCGGCACTGATGCAGAGACGATTCTTTTAACCAAACGAAAAGGGAAATTTTACGTGAACGTGCGGCAGATACTTACAATCCCGCACAAAGCATAGCGCACAAGGAAGTGAAGAAACCATTGGTTTCTTCCGGTGTTTTTGCCCACTTTTGTCACTGTTGACAAAAGTGGGCCGCCGGAGGCCGTTCTTATGACAAGCTGGAAAGAGAGGGCAGATGCAGCGCATCCGCCCTCTCCTTCACGTTAAATACATTCAATTCTGCCGCACAAAGATCGCATTTTCCATCAGGTCGATCTTCTCCAGCTTGCCCACCACGGCGGTGGGAACGCCCAGAATGTCGCTGAATACCAGCTTATCGCCCTCGACCGTCATGGAGGCCACGTTCTTGCAGACCTCCTGCTTCTCGTTCCCCTTCAGGGTATATACAGTGGAAAGACACATGGCTCTTACTCTCCCTTCAGCAGCTTCAGCGCTTCGTCCAGCTTTTCGTTGCCCAGATTGAAGTCCAAAATCGCGTCGTGGATCAGCTGGGCAGGCTCGTCCTCCATGCTGTGGGCCAGCTCGTGCAGCTCCTCGGCGTGGTGGCGGTTGTGCTGCACCATATAGGCCAGCAGCGCCAGCGCCTCCTCCGGAGAGTGCTGCGCGTGAGTATGTTCATGACCATGGTCATGGTCATGGGTGTGCTCGTGGCAATGGTCGTGGGTATGGGGGTGGGTATGGGTCACGCCGTCGGCGTGGGTGTGTTCATGGTCATGGCTGCACATAGGAGAAACCCTCGCTTTCATTTTTTTTCAATTCTACCACGTTCCGTCCGGCAAGTCAAACCGTAAACGGCAAATCCCCCTACCCCCCTTGCAAAAACCGACATTTTGCGGTATCATAAACAGCAGAAAATATCCCGCAAAGGAGCGACCCGCCATGTCCGAACAACCCCACACTCACGCCGACGGCACCACCCACACCCACGGTGACGGCCACGGCCATACCCATTCCCACGCCCATACCAAGGCAGTGCTGAACCGGCTCAGCCGCGCACAGGGTCATCTTGACGCGGTGCGCCGCATGGTGGAACGGGGCGAGGACTGCTCGGCGGTGCTGGTGCAGCTGTCCGCCGTGATCTCGGCGCTGAACTCCACCGGCCGCGTGATCCTGAAGGATCACATCGCCCACTGCATCGTGGACGCGGTGGAGG
>OIXH01001975.1_pt1 | contig 21595 bp, 21 predicted proteins | sample 1587741 | NCBI WGS metagenome assembly OIXH01 (sample SAMEA3888916, study PRJEB22519) | human gut metagenome | biome: human gut; feature: human-associated habitat; material: faeces | place: Denmark | collected 2011 | reverse complement strand
ATCCTGATGATAGTTTTGTCAATAGCGCATGAGAATTCATTCCAAAGAATATGCCGCCTTCCTCCAAATTCTTCTGCTTCCGAAAAATATTTTGGAAACGAGCAAAAAACTGTGGGAATCTCGCAAAAAAATTCGGCAAAGAGAAAGTGAGAGGGCAATCTCATAAAACCCGGTAGGAGTGATTCACATGAACAAGAACAGCGATTTGTGTCCTTCAGAAGCGCCTTGCGATCCAGACGACAAATGACCCCGGCCCGGGGATTAATCGGTGGTCCTGGGCGAAATAATCTCCGATATCGGCACCAAATTACGACACAAAAACCAACCCTGCAGTAAGAGGCGGAACGCGAAACGAAACGGCATCCCTTAAAGTTCCCGCGCGGCCTTACCATAATTAATCAATTAATCATTGGAAAGCGAAAGCTGCCAAGAAGCTTGAAAACTGAATCTGGGATACCTCTTACATAAGAATCCGTACCGTGCCCAGAGTTTCGACCTAAGCTTCGGACACGCATATGTGTTTTATCCTGAGGTGTCTGACGAAAAAACCACAGCAGCCCTGTTGCTGGACATAAACCCTATTGACCTTGCCAGAGGTAAGCTAGGCACAAGAGATGGAGGGCTCTTCGACTACGTGAATGACCGCCCCTATGTGTCATCTTCGTTTATGAGTACCGCACTCTCCAGAGTGTTCAACACTGCTATGAGCGGTAAATGCGATAAGAATCAGGAACTCGCAGATACGCCGATCGACCTGACAGCATGTGTCCATATGCTGCCATGCAGAGGTACCGAAGAGCTGCCAAAAGAGATCTTTGAACCCCTTGGGTATACGGTCGAAACAAGGACTTCAATCCTGGATGAAAAGTTCCCTGAGTGGGGTGACAGCTCCTACATCGACCTGACCATCAGTGGGACTGTGACACTGTCGAATCTCTTGAATCATCTGTATGTTCTGATCCCGGTCTTCGACAAGCAAAAGCACTACTATGTCAGCGCAGATGAGATTGAGAAGCTGATGAAGCATGGAGAAGGGTGGCTCGCGAATCACCCTGCCAGGAATAAGATCGTTAACCGGTACTTCAGTATCTATCGCATGATCGCAGACAGGATCTGGACGCTCAAGGGGCTGTTCGCAGAAGCATGCGATTCTGATATCGGCGGGAGCCTGTATCAAGGAATTGAAGATTCTCAGATCCGGGTGTATGTCTACAGGAGCTGATAGACCGCCCCCGCGGACGCTCTTCCGGGCTTATAAGAAAAAATAATCCGGGATAGTATTTCTTATAGCGATACCTCTTACAGCTGGCGGGTTTGAAAGGGGTATGTCCATAAGTATACTTACTAACAGTAAGACTACTGCCTGTTAGGAGGATGCTTGTGGACTCTCAAAAAATGGGTAGACGGATCCAGGAGGTGCGGAAGTCTCGCGGGATTACCCAGTCAGAGCTGGCACAGAAGGTTGATCTGTCCACGAAATACATCAGCAACATAGAATGCGGGTTCAAGACCCCTACTATGGACACGTTCATTGCCATCGCCAACGCACTGCAGTGCGATGCCAATTCACTTTTATCTGATGCCCTCGATGTTACCACCAGTCAGGAGAGCGGGCTTGTTTCCAAGAAGCTGCTTGGTTTGCCTGCAGAAGAGCAGAGACGCCTTCTCCGGATGCTTGAGGTCATGATCGACGAGACCGGATCAAAATGAATCGCCACACAACATGAATCCCTACGTCAATTTACAGACGTAGGGATCTTTTTTTATTCTCCGACGAGATTCGACAGGATTTGTGTTTTCGCCGTGGTAGCATATGTATAGCCAATAGAAAGACAACCAACGGCAAGAAATACAATTCAAAGGAGATAGAAACATGTACACGAAAAAGGAACTGGAGTATGCCGCAAATATAATCAGAAGGATCGCACAGGAACACCATGTTCCGGAAGCAGAGGTTCGGTCTGAAATGTATGAGGCGATGAGAGCGGGAAGAAATAACTCCGACCCCGAGGTGCAAGTCAGATGGCGAACATTCCACTACGCTGGAGACGAACCGACAGTAGAAGAGTTTATCCTTTGGACAAGCTCCCAGATCCTGGTATCTTGACAGACGTGGTATAATAATATAAAAAAGTAGCTGATTTGAGGGCTATCCTTTTTCGGCAATTTGCTGAAACAAGCCAAATGAGTCAATTCATATGCCGAAATAACTATTCGCTATAGAATTGGTTCGGGCTGTCTAAAGAGCGCCTGTAAGAGCGTGGGCGTTATTAGGGCTTTCCTGGAATGGTTGGGAGTGCTTAATAATGTCGTTTTAGTAATCCCCACAATGAAGAGCCTGGATTCCGACAAGAAGACCGTAAAGACCGCGGAGCCTGCCGCGGCGGAGCCGGAGAAGATAGACTTCTCCAACGTTGAGATCGAGCCGCTGTTCAAGGATTTCGTCGATTTTGAGACCTTCTCAAAGTCCGATTTCCGCGCGGTCAAGGTTCTCGCCTGCGAAGCCGTGAAGAAGTCGAAGAAGCTCTTGAAGTTCACGCTTGACGACGGCACGGGCGAGGAGCGCACCATCCTCAGCGGCATCCACGCGTATTACGAGCCGGAAGAGTTGGTCGGCAAGACCTGCATCGCCATCACGAATCTTCCTCCGCGCCCGATGATGGGCATCGAGTCCTGCGGTATGCTGATCTCCGCTGTGCACCATGAAAACGGCGAGGAGAAGCTGCACCTGCTGATGGTCGATCCCCATATCCCCGCCGGGGCGAAGATGTATTAATAGGTATAATTAATGGGCAATTTCAATCGGGATTGCCCATTTTCTAAAACATACGGGAATATTAATCGACATTTTAAAGGGCAAAAATGGAAATCAAAGAATACAGAAGCTACAAAGAAGCGGAGATTCGGCGACTTTATACTGAGGTCGGCTGGACTGCATACACAGAGAATATGTCAGTACTGGAGCAAGGATACAAAAACTCCTTACTCGTTTTGGCTGCATACGAAAATGATGAGTTGCTTGGAATCATCAGAGTTGTTGGCGATGGATTTACTATTATATTTGTTCAGGACATTTTAGTGTTTCCAAGAGAACAGCGAAACGGAGTTGGAACCGCTCTAATGAAAGCCGTTCTTGACAGATATCCAGATGTTCGACAAATTGAGTTGGCTACTGACAATACTTCTAAAACCGTGGCTTTCTATAAGTCATTAGGCTTTACTGAGTTTTCGGAAATGGGTTGCTGCGGGTTTATGAGATGCTGACAAATTCATATTTTTCAACTTGCCCTTTGAGAAAGGCTAAACCCTTTTCTCAAAGGGCTTTTTATGTTTTCGCGGGCTGCACGATAGAGCGTAATTTCCCAGCAGGGAGTGACGCGATTTGTGCAGAACGCGCGATATTGCACACGCAGAGAGAACAAAATTATGGAAAATTAATGGTTACAAAACAATGGTAAAAAAGACAAAAAGATACACAAACTTTCTCTTGATTTTTCGCCGAGATACCCCTATAATAATATTGCTCGGTGGTTAGAAGTGGTGAGAAATGGGGCAAAGCCCCACAGAAAGGGGCGACGTTCCATGACAGGCGAATATCAGCATTCTCTTGACAACAAGGGGCGTCTTTTTATCCCCGCAAAGCTCAGGGACGAGTTGGGCGAGGTCTTTTTCGTCACTCTTTCCATGGATCGCTGCCTCAGCGTGTACAGCGCCGAGAACTGGCAGGTGTTTTCCGACAAGGTCAACGCCATGCCATACGTCAAGCAGCGGAAGATGCGCCCGCTTTTCGCGTACGCCGCGCGCTGTGAGCTGGACAGTCAGGGGCGCGCACTCATCCCGCAGAACCTGCGCGATTACGCGGGACTTGTGAAGAACGTCACCGTCGTGGGCTGCAATAACCACGCGGAGCTATGGGACAGCGAAAACTGGGCGGCCGTATATTCCGCGGAGACTACGCCGGAGAACATCGCGGCGGTTATGGAGGAGCTTGAATTCTGATGGACGAAGCAAAGCACGTTTCAGTGCTCCTGAACGAATGTATTGAAAACCTGAATATAAAGCCGTCCGGGATATATCTCGACGGAACTCTCGGCATGGGCGGCCATTCCTATCAGATAGCGTCCCGTCTCACAACAGGCAGGCTCATCTGCATTGACCGCGACGAGACGGCGATAGAGCGCGCCGGTAAGCGCCTTGCCCCGTTTGCGGACAAGATAACGCTTGTGCACGGCAATTTCTGCGACGCCGCGCAGATACTCGATTCTCTGAATATTCCCGAAGTTGACGGTATGCTTTTTGACCTCGGTGTTTCATCTCCCCAGCTTGATGAAATTTGGCGGGGCTTTTCTTATATGTATGATGCGCCGCTGGATATGCGCATGGATTCCGAGGACAGCCTCAGCGCGTACGATGTTGTCAACACGTGGCCGGAGGACAGGCTGAACCGTATCCTCTGGGATTACGGCGAAGAGCGGTATGCCCGCCGCATCACGAACGCCATTCTCGCAGCACGGGAGACAAAGCCGATAGAATCAACGCTGGAGCTGGTCGACATCATCAAAAGCGCCATGCCCGCGGCGGCACTGCGCGAAAAGCAGCACCCCGCGAAGAGGACATTTCAAGCGATACGTATCGCCGTCAATGATGAGCTGGGCGCGATATCGACTATGATGGAGACCGCGCCAGACAAGCTGCGTGTCGGCGGCAGGCTGTGCGTCATTAGCTTCCATTCGCTGGAGGACAGAATCGTGAAAACCGCGATAGCCGCGCGCGAAAACGGCTGCACCTGCCCGCGCGAAGCGCCGGTATGCACCTGCGGCTTCGTGCAGACTCTGAAAAGCGTGAAAAGAAAGCCGATACTTCCGTCTGAGGAAGAGATAAAGACAAATCCTCGCTCGCGCAGTGCAAAGCTCCGCGTCGCAGAGAGGGTTTGATTGATGGAGAAAAGGCTGAGTCTGACCCTGTTCCGCGCGATAATTGTGCTGTTTTCGTGCGTTCTGCTGGTGTTCACAATGCTGAACACGGTGAAGCTCGCGGCGATGAACGACAGAGCCGCAAAGACCGAAAAGGCGATAAAAGAATTATCGGTTGAAAACGACGTCCTGCTTGCTCAGTATGAGAGCAGTATGGGACTCGACGAGATAGAGCAATACGCGACTGAGGTGCTTGGGATGCAGAGATGCGCTCCGGGGCAGATAGTATATCTAGAGACGCCGGAAGCTACGGACTGAGCCGCGAGTGGTATTTGGATAAGCTGCTGAATATATTTATATATCTTATCAGCAGGAGAATACCATGCCTGAGAATAACGCTAAAACTTCCGTGAAAACCGGCCCTAACCGGCAGATGCTCCGCCGCACGCTGTTTTTGATGGCAGTGTGCGGCATCGCCGCATTTTTGATACTCCTTGGGCGGCTGTATAAGCTGCAGATAGCAGACCATGAGTATTATGAAAAACTCGCCATAAGCCAGCAGTTGCGCGAAGCACCGACCGCGGCGGCGCGCGGGAAGATTTACGACACGAACATGAACATCCTCGCCGTCAGTGCGACGGTGGATAATGTGTACGTCAGTCCCGCGGAGATCGAGATGTACGGCGAGGACAGGGCGCTTATCGCGTCGGGGCTTGCAGATATACTCGGTCTGGATTATAATGACGTGTACGAAAAGACCGGGCAGACCGGCTCATGGTATGTGACGGTCAAGCGCAAGGTCGAGGTGGAGGACGCGGAGAAGATACGCGAGTTCAAATCCGAAAACAATCTTCGCGGTGTCCGGCTGGAGACCGACACAAAGCGCTACTATCCGAATTCCTCCCTTGCATGTCACCTTATCGGCTTCGTCGGTACGGATAACAACGGCTTGGAGGGCATAGAGGCGCAGTACGAATCGGCGCTCGCCGGAATGGCGGGGCGGACGGTTCGGACGACGAACGCCTACGGCACGGAGCTTTTGTTCGGCCAGTTCGAGGAGTTCTATCCGGGCGAGAACGGATATGACGTCGTCACGACGATAGACTCCACCATTCAATATTATATAGAAAAACATCTCAAGCAGGCCGTTGAGGATTACGATATCCAGAACGGAGCCGGGGCGATCGCAATGGATGTAAATACCGGCGCGATACTTGCCATGGCTTCTATAGACGGCTATGATCTGAATAACTTTCTTGCCGTGAGCGACGAGGCTCAGGCTATGGTCGACGCGGCGGCAACCCCGGAGGAAGCGCAGGAGATTCTCGCCGCGGCTCAGGCTAGACAGTGGCGCAACAAGGCGCTGTCGGATACCTACGAGCCGGGGTCGACCTTCAAGATAATTACACTCTCGATGGCGCTCGAAGAGGGAAGAGTATCGGAAAGCGACAGCTTCTTCTGCGGCGGCAACGTGAGCGTAATCGGCCGCACCTCGCCGATACGCTGCTGGAAGAGCGGGGGACACGGCTTCCAGACGCTCACGCAGGCTGTGCAGCATTCCTGCAACGTGGCGTTCGTGAACATCGGGCAGCGCGTGGGCGCTGAGACCTTTTATAAATACTGCGAGGGCTTCGGGTTCCTGAACCTCAGCTCGGATCTGGACGCGAACCTCACCGCGATAACCGGCATTGATCTTGCCGGGGAGAGCGGCAGTATCTGGTGGAGCCAGAATACCTTCTGTTCGCCGAAAAACCTGTCACAGCTTGCGGCGGCGTCCTTCGGTCAGACATTTACGATAACGCCGCTCCAACTCATCACGGCTGTCAGCGCCTGCGTGAACGGCGGAAGGCTGATGAAGCCCTATGTCGTGCGCCAGATGCTCAATTCCGACGGAACGCTTGCCTATGAGCGCGAACCGACGCTTGTGCGTCAGGTCATCAGCGAGGAGACGAGTGCTAAGGTCAGGTCGATACTTGAGCGCGTCGTCGGGGACGATAAGGACGGTACGGGGCGGAACGCCGCCGTTCCGGGCTATCGCATAGGCGGCAAGACCGGAACCTCGGAGAAGGTAAGCCTTGAGGCGCAGACCGGTGAGAAGGAATACATCGTGTCCTTCATCGGCTTTGCACCGGCGGATGATCCGCAGATCGCCGTGCTGGTCTTTCTCGATACACCGTCGAACAAATCCGGCATATACATAAGCGGCGGCCAGATGGCCGCGCCCGTCGTCGGCAACATGATGGCGGATATACTGCCGTATATCGGCGTCGAGGCGCAGTACAGTGAGGAAGAGCGCGCAAAGATGGACGTTGCGGCGCCCCAGCTCGTCGGCTTGAGCAAAGCGGAGCTGACGGCGGAGCTTCAAAGCGCCGGACTCAGATACCGCAGTATAGGCGATGGCGAGACCGTTACCGCACAGCTTCCGGAAGCCGGGTGCAGCATCGCGGCGGGGAGCGAGATAATAATTTACTTTGACCGCGAGCCGTCCAAGGAGCTGGAGACAATGCCCGACCTCGGCGGCATGAGCTATGAAGAGGCGAGAGACACACTGTCATATTATGGCATATATATCCGGACGGACAGTCTGGTGACCGACGCCGCGGAGCAGAAGGTCAATGCGCAGAATATCCTTCCGGGGCGCAAGGTAGAGCATGGCACCGTCGTGGAGGTCACGCTCGTGAGCGGGGACTCCTCGCTGCTGGGCAAATATTAAAGGAGAAAAATATGAAACTTCGCGAGCTGATAAAGAACCTGAGCGTAATAGAGACGAATGCCGACGCCGGGCTTGAGATAAGCGGCGTGAGCTATGATTCGCGCAAGACGGAAAAAGGGGATATGTTCGTCGCAATACGCGGCTTTGAGGCCGACGGGCACAAATTTATTCCGAAAGCCATCGAAAACGGCGCGGCGGTGATACTCTGCGAGGAGAAGCCGGCCTGCGATATACCCTATGTGCTGGTGCCCGATTCGCGCTACGGGCTTGCGATAGTAAGCCGCGATTTTTTCGGCAATCCCGCTGCGGAGATGACAATGATCGGCATCACCGGAACCAGCGGAAAGACCAGCTCAAGCTACCTGATAAAGCACTTGCTTGAAAGCAAGCTTGACGCTAAAGTCGGCCTTATCGGCACAAATGGGAACATGATAGGCGACGAGTTTCTGCACACCGAGCACACGACGCCGGAGAGCTACGAGCTGCACAAGATCTTCCGCCATATGGCGGATTCGGGCTGCACGCATGTCGTGATGGAGGTGTCCTCCCATTCTCTGACGCTTGAGCGCGTGGCCGGAATACATTTTGACGTTGCGCTCTATACAAATCTCTCGCAGGATCATCTCGATTTCCACGGGACGATGGAGGAGTACGCCGCGGCGAAAAGAAAGCTGTTCGGCATGTGCACCATCGGTTGCTTCAATCTTGACGACGCGTGGGCGGATTTCATGCTCGACGGCGCATCCTGCCGCACACTGACCTTCTCGGCAGAGAAGAACGAAGCCAATCTCGTCGCAAAAGATATCCGCCTCACCGCCGACGGCGTACGTTTCGCCTCGGTCAGCGGCGACGAGATAAGCATGACGAAGCTCGGCATCCCCGGCATGTTCTCTGTTTATAACGCGCTCGGCACCATGGCCGTCGGCCTTGCGCTCGGCCTCAGCCTTGCGGACTGCTCTGACGCTATGTCCAGCGCGAAGGGCGTCAAGGGGCGGCTTGAGATCGTCCCAACGGGGCGCGATTTCTCAGTGGTCATAGACTACTCTCACAAGCCCGACGCGCTTGAAAAAGTCCTGAAAACGCTCAAGCCCGTAACGCGCGGACGGCTTATTGCGCTGTTCGGGTGCGGCGGCGACAGGGATAAGCTGAAGCGCCCGATAATGGGGCGCATCGCGGCGGATAACGCCGACCTCGTCGTCGTGACGAGCGATAATCCGCGCACGGAAGACCCAGATGAGATAATCCGCGAGATAGTCGCGGGGATGAAGGATAAGCGCACTCCCACAAAAGTTATCTGCGACCGACGCAAGGCGATAGCGTGGGCTATTGACAACGCGGCGTCCGGTGATGTATTATTGCTTGCCGGTAAGGGACACGAGGACTATCAGGTTGTCGGCCACGAAAAGCATCATATGGACGAGCGCGAGATAGTCGCCGACTGCCTGAAGAAGTAAAGCGCCGCGCTCTGCGGGATAAAGTCAACACGGGAAGAGGAAAATACGATGACGATAAAGCTGATAAGCGCATTCATACTGGCCTTTTTATTCGCAACCGCGTTCGGGAAGTTCTATATCCCATGGCTGCGCAAGCAGAAGGCCGGGCAGGAAATCAAGGAGAACGGCCCCACTTGGCACATGGCCAAGACCGGCACCCCTACCATGGGCGGCGTCATGTTCATCCTCGCGGTGACATTTGTGTGCCTGACCATCGGCTTCCCCTCGCTTGTGAAGGGAAACTGGGTGCATATCTTCGTGCTGCTGTTCGCTATCGTGTTCGGCGCGATCGGCTTTCTGGACGACTGGGAAAAGCTCAAGAAGAAACAGAACCTCGGCCTGACCGCAAGCAAAAAATTCCTGCTCCAGCTCGCGGCGGCGCTGGTTTTCGTGCTGCTGATGCGCCGCATCGGCTATACGCGTCCTAACCTCTATATCCCGTTTTTCAACAAGACCGTACCTATGCCGGAGTGGCTGTATTTCGTGTTCGCGGCATTCATCATCGTCGGAACCGTCAACGCCGTGAATATAACCGATGGTGTGGACGGCCTCGCCAGCGGCACCTCCGTTCCCGTGTGTCTCTTCTTCGTCTGCGTTACCGTTGCGTGGGGTGAGGAATTCCTTGAACCCGGTATATTCGCATCCGGCCTTGCGGGCGGCCTTGTCGGCTTCCTCATGTATAATTTCAACCCCGCAAAGGTGTTCATGGGCGATACAGGCTCGCTGTTTCTCGGCGGAGCCATCGCCGCCATGGCCTTCGCGTACGACATGCCGCTGATACTCATCACCCTCGGCATCATGTATATCATCGAGACTCTGTCCGACATAATTCAGGTCGGCTACTTCAAGCTCAGCCACGGCAAGCGCATATTCAAGATGGCGCCTTTTCACCATCATCTTGAAATGGGCGGCTGGACGGGCAAAAAGTGGAGCGAGAAAGAATTATTTTTGCTGTTTACAAGCATATCTCTGACCTTTGCTGTCATATCATTTATTGGGGTGTTCCAGCGTTACGCCCTGTAATGCTTGATAAAAAAGTCGGGGAGGTGGGAAAATGCGCTATGACAGTGCCCGCCTCACCGGCTTTTCGGCTAATTACGACGCGAAGAAGCGCGGAACCGTTGACAGCACATTCTTCGTTCTTGTTCTGCTGCTGCTTGCAATCGGCGTCGTTATGGTGCTGTCCTCAAGCTTTGCCCGCGCGTATTACGATCCGGGCAATATAACGGGCGGCAACGCGGCCTATTATTTCATCCGCCAGCTGCTGTTCGCGGTACTTGGCACGGCGGCGATGATCGCGGCGTCAAAATTCCCGATGGGGTTTTACAGGCGCTACGCGTGGCATTTTATGGCTGTGACCGTCGTGCTGCTTATGCTGGTGCCGGTCATCGGCGTGAAAGCCAACGGCTCACGGCGCTGGCTCGGCGTCGGCGGGCTTACGCTCCAGCCGTCGGAGCTTGCAAAGCTCGGCGTAATACTCTGCTTTTCCTCGCTCATATGCCGTATGCGCGGCAGGATGAGCACGTTCAAATACGGCATCCTGCCGTTCGCGGCGATATGGGGACTTGTCGTGGGGCTGCTGGTGCTCGAACCGCATTTCTCTGCGTCGATAATTATCATTGCCGTAGGCGGCGTGATGATGTTCCTCGGCGGGGTGAAGCTCGGCTGGTTCATCGGCGCGGGCAGTGCGGCGGCGGCCGGCATTGGCGTTCTGCTTATGCTGTTCCCATACGCATCCGGGCGCATCAACACATGGCGCGACCCGTTTTCAAGCTCCTCAGACGAGGGGTATCAGATCGTGCAGTCGCTTTATACCATCGGCTCCGGCGGCCTCAGTGGCCTCGGTCTCGGCATGAGCAGGCAGAAGTATCTCTACCTGCCGGAGGAGCATAACGACTTTATCTTCTCCGTCGTCTGCGAAGAGCTGGGCTTTATCGGCGCGGCGCTGATATTGCTGCTGTTCGCGCTGCTCATCCTGCGCGGCTACTGGATCGCGCTGCACTGCCGGGACAGATTCAGTTTTCTTGTTGTCGCGGGCATCACAACGCTGCTTGCGATACAGGTGTTCCTGAACGTCGCGGTTGTCACTAATCTTGTGCCGTGCACGGGCATTTCGCTTCCGTTTTTCAGCTACGGCGGCACGGCGCTGCTCATCCAGCTCGGCGAGATGGGGATAATTCTGAGCGCATCACGGGACGTCATAGAAAAATAAAAAGATAAAATCCGAAGGGACGTGTTTATATGAAGTTTATATTCACCTGCGGCGGCACTGCCGGGCATATAAATCCCGCGCTTGCAATAGCCGGGAGGCTACGCGAGCTGATGCCGGATTGCGAGGTGCTGTTCATCGGCGCGGAGGGCAAGATGGAAATGGAGCTTGTGCCGCGCGAGGGCTACGAGATAAAGCCCCTGAAGATAACCAACATAAGCCGCGGGCACAGCCTCGGCGCGATGGTGCACAATCTTGAGACGCTGAAAAACGTCGCCGTTTCCACGCACGAGGCGAAGAAAATAATCCGCGATTTCAAGCCCGGCGCCGTTATCGGCACAGGCGGCTATGTCTGCTACCCCGTGCTCATGGCCGCGTCTGAGTTGCATATCCCGACTACTGTGCATGAGAGCAACGCCGTCCCCGGACTCACGACAAAGCAGCTTGCGGTGCATGTGGATAGAATAATGCTCGGCCTTGAGGACAGCAGGAAGTATTATAAGCATCAGGAGCGCGTAGTCGTCACCGGTACGCCTGTGCGCGGCGCTTTCGCGTGCTACACAAAGGATTCGGCGAAAAAGGAACTGGGGCTTCCCGCCGATAAGCCGCTGGTAGTTTCGGTCTGGGGCTCTCTCGGCGCGGGGCATATGAACGACACTATGGCCGAGATCATCCCGATGCTTCGCGGGCTTGACGAGTTCCGTCTCATTCACTCCGTCGGCAGCATGTACTATAAGGGCTTCATGGAAAAGCTCAGCGAGACTGCGCCGGATTACGCGTCCTACGGCGTTGATATACGGGAATACATATTCGACATGCCGCGCGTGATGGCGGCGGCTGATCTAATCATGTGCCGCGCCGGCGCGTCGACGCTGTCGGAGCTTACTTATATGGGTAAGCCCGTCATCCTCGTCCCGTCCCCGAACGTCACGAATAATCATCAGGAGAAGAATGCACGCGTGCTTGAGCGCGCGGGCGGCGCGAAGGTATTCCTAGAAAACGAATTCGAACCTGAAACGCTGCTTGCCTGTGTGCGCGAGCTGCTGCACGACGAAGTCAAGCTCGACGAGATGTCAAAGGCCATGGCCTCCCTCGCAGTTACGGACGCGACCGACAGGATCTGCGGCATAATTCTCGATATCGTACACGAAAAGAACTGAGAAAAAAACACATAATAAGCCCCCGCGGCATAGTATGGCATAAATCATGCGCGGGGGTGTTTTATTTTGGATATATGGCGAATAAGGGGCGGCCGCAGGCTCGACGGAACCTGCTTTGTCCAAGGCTCCAAAAACGCGACCTTACCGATAATTGCCGCCTCGCTCGTCGTACCGGCGGGTTCGGAGCTGCTGAACGTGCCGCAGCTTCGGGATGTTGACGCGGCACTGCGCATCGTGCGGCACCTCGGCTGCACTGCCGAACAGCGCGGCGGCGACGTGTACATAGACTCCACGCAGCTTTCATATTGCGCGATACCGCATGACCTGATGGAAGAAATGCGCTCGTCGGTCATTTTTATGGGCGCGCTGCTTGCCCGATGCGGCGAGGCGAGACTGTCGCTCCCCGGCGGCTGCCAGCTCGGCAAGAGGCCGATAGACCTGCATCTCGCGGCACTGCGCGGTCTCGGAGCGGAGATAGAGGAGAACGGGCGCGAGATATACTGCCGCGCGGCGGAGCTTCGCGGCGCGGAGATCGTGCTGCCGTTTCCGAGTGTCGGCGCGACGGAGAATACGATGCTTGCCGCGTGCGCGGCGAAGGGCGAGACCGTTATTCACGGCGCGGCGCGCGAACCGGAGATAACCGCTCTTCAGGAATACCTGAACCTTCTAGGAGCCGACATAAGCGGCGCAGGCACGGGGGATATATGCATCAGGGGCATGGAACCGGAGACGCAGGTCTGCTTCAGAATAATGCCGGATAGGATAGTCGCTTCGACGCTTGCCTGCGCGGCGGCAGCCTGCGGGGGAGATGTGGAGCTTCGCGGCGTGAATCCCGCGCATTTTTCTACGGTTCTCTACTTCCTAAATCAATCAGGATGTGATATAATATCAAATAAACGTTCCGTCAGGCTCATATCCGACGGGCGGCTGAAGGCCGTCGAGGAGATTTCGACCGCGCCTTACCCCGGCTTCCCGACCGATGCACAGCCGGTGCTCATGGCGGCACTGCTGAAGGCCGAGGGCAGAACGCTTATAATCGAGAACATATTCGAAAACCGCTTCCGTCAGGCGGCGGAACTGCGCCGCCTCGGCGCGGATATCACTGTGTCAGGCCGCAGGGCGGAGATATGGGGAGTCGACCGTCTGCTAGGCACGATGCTCAACGCAACCGACCTGCGCGGCGGCGCGGCGATGATAATCGCCGGACTCTGCGCTGAAGGGGAGACTGTCGTGTGCGACGACGGGCACGTCACCCGCGGGTACGAGCGGTTTGACCGCAAGCTCCGCTCACTCGGCGCGGATGTGAATCTTGAATATTAATACATATCCCGAAAGGAAAATGATAAATGGCACACAGCCTACACTCACAGCAGCCGCCGGAGAGCAAGCACGGCGAGCTTAACGCCCCGCAGAAGCGCACCAGCGTCAACGCGCTGATTGGCTTCGTCCTTGTCGTCATAGCGGCAATATTTGTGATGAGCGTCCTATTCCGCGTACACGATATACGCGTGGAGGGCAACGAACATTACACCGATGAAGAGATAATAAAGGCCATGGACATAGAGGACGGCGATAACCTGTTTTTCTACGACCGTATCGCCGCCGTCAGCCGCGCGCTCGCAAAATTGCCGTACGTTGAGGAGGTTTCCATCACGCGAAGCCTCCCCGACAAGATAACCGTTACCGTGACGGAGAGTAAAGCGATGGCCTACCTCGTCGTCGGCGACGAGGACTGGACGCTTGACCATAACTGCAAGGTTCTCGGCAAGGCGGCGGACGGCGAGCAGGATCAGCTCATCCCGATAGTCGGCTTCGACCCCGGCACACTGCTCATCGGCGAGCAGCTCACGACCGGGGACGGGAGCACCGCGCCAGTAGATTATCTCGCGGAGATACTGTATCAGCTTCAGGAGCGCGGCTTGGCGTCGAACGTCACGCGCATTGACTTCTCCGATCCTGATGCCGTCAAGTTCTCGTACGGGCGGAAATACACGGTGATCCTCGGCTCGTACAGCGAGGTCGAATATAAATTCGGAATGTTTGTCTCCGTGATGGAAAAGCTAAAAGCGGGCGATGTGGGCATCATAAACCTGTCCGATACGTCCACCGCGCATTTCAGCCCCAACTGATGCGGCGTAATTTACAAAACGCTTACAAAAAAATAAAAAAAGATATTGACCGCGCGGGGAAAATGTAATATTATAAACACTACCAAGCTTAGATATATTTCACAGAAAGTGATGTAAATAATACAGGGAGGCAAGAGCTATGGATTTCAAGGCCGAAACGGGTCCGGAAAATGTTGTTACAATTAAGGTAGTTGGTGTCGGCGGCGCCGGCAACAACGTCGTAAATAGAATGGTGAAGACCGGCACACAGGGTGTCGAGTTTATTGCCGTCAATACGGACAAGCAGGCGCTGGCCGTTTCCAACGCGGATCAGAAGCTCCAGATAGGCGAGAAGATGACCCACGGTCAGGGCGCAGGCTCCGATCCTCAGATCGGCAAGAATTCCGCCGAGGAGAGCAAGAACAACATAGCAAAGGCCGTTGAGAATGCGGACATGCTGTTCATCACCGCCGGTATGGGCGGCGGCACCGGCACCGGTGCAGCTCCCGTTGTTGCGGATATCGCGCGCGAGGCCGGTATACTTACCGTCGGCGTCGTCACCACGCCGTTCAAGTTTGAGGGCAAGCGCCGCATGGATCAGGCAAACTCCGGCATCAAGGAGCTGCTTGGCAAGGTCGATTCTCTGCTGATAATCCCGAACGACCGTCTGAAATACGCGACCGATCAGAAGATAACTCTCGCAAATGCGTTTGAGATAGCAGATGACGTTCTGCGTCAGGCTGTCACCAGCATCTCTGACCTCATCAAGAACACCGGCTTCATCAACCTCGACTTCGCCGATGTCACCTGCATTATGAAGGGCGCAGGCTTCGCTCACATGGGCGTCGGCCACGCGGCAGGCAAGGGCAAGGCTGAGGCCGCCGCTCTAATGGCGGTTCAGAGCCCACTGATGGAGACCTCCATCGACGGCGCGCACGGCGTACTGATAAACATCACCGGCTCCGAGGATATGGGGCTGGAGGATGTCGAAGCCGCCGCAAACCTCGTTCAGGAGAAGGCTCACCCCGACGCAAACATCATCTTCGGCGCAACCTTCGATTCCTCCATGCAGGACGAAATCCGCGTCACCGTTATCGCTACCGGATTTGAGCAGAACATGGGCAGTGCCGCAAACGCCGGCGCAGCCGCGGCCGCGGCTCCGGTTCGTCCGGCTCCTGTGCGCGAGAAGCAGGGCCTTTTCACCGGCGCATCTGAGAAGGCGGCGGCAGCCGCTGCACCGGCAGCTCCCGCAGAGCAGGAAGCTCCCGCAACTGAGGATCCGTTCGACAGCATTTTCAAGCTCTTCAACTCCAAATAAACAGGTCTTACGACTCCCAACCGCATGGCCTGACCAGCGGCTGAATTAAAACTCCTCCATCCCGACGGACGGAGGAGCTTTTTACCGGAGAGATTTTAATGGTCAATAAATCCATCAGCTTTGTAAAAGAATTTGCCCGCCTGTACACGGGCAAACATATAACAAGGTCGTCCGCCGCGCTGTCTTACTACCTGACCATGACGATATTCCCGCTGATAATCTGCCTGTACACCATGCTGGGCAACAGTTACAGCAAGGCGATGAGGGTGCTCAGCTTCGCGGAAAAGTTCATGGCTGCCGGGACGGCGAGCTCGATCGAGGATTTTCTCCTGTACGTCGCCTCGAATAACAGTAACGCCATGATGGTTGCGGGGCTTACGGTTCTGGTCACCTCGGCATCGGCCGCATGCCGCAGCCTTCAGGCCACGATAGGGGACATGCAGGGAGGACAGCGCTTTCAGGGGCTGTTCGGCCTCCTGTTCAGCATCATCTTCTCGCTGCTGTTCCTCGCGGCGCTGTATTTCGCGGTGCTTGTCATGCTCACGGGGCACACGGTCATTGATAAGATAAACGAGCTGCTGCCGTTTATTGATATCAGCAACTCGTGGAACTGGCTGAGATTTATTGTCCTGTTCGGGATATTCTTTGTGATAATCTGGGGCGTGTACGAGATATCGAAGCGCAGCAGCGACAATTATCACACCTTTGGCGGCGCGATCCTCTCGACGGTTGCCTCGGTCGTGGTCTGCGTTGTGTTCTCAATTTTCATAAGCGCGTCGGCCAAGTATCCTCTTGTGTACGGCTCGCTCGCATCCGTGATTCTGCTGATGTTCTGGCTGTATACCTGCTGTTTGATGATCTACTGCGGCGCAGTGTTCAATATCACTATCAGAAATGTAAAGAGCCGGGAGACTGAATGATCCCTGCCGAACCCGGCAGGGATTCGTTTTGATAATGCGATGAGATATATAAAACCTGATTTTTACGACGATTTCCGCTGCATCGCTTCCGCCTGCCGCCACAGCTGCTGTGCGGGCTGGGAGATAGATATCGACGAGGACACCGCGGACTATTATGCGGAGCTGCCCGGCGATATTGGCGATGCTCTGCGCGCACATATCTCCGCGGAGCCGGAGCCGCACTTCGTTATGACGGATGACGGCCGCTGTCCGTTCCTGCGCGGAGACGGACTCTGCCGGCTGATACTCACACTCGGCGAGGACGCGCTGTGCGATATCTGCGCCGAGCACCCGCGCTTTTATAATTTCACGGGCGGGCGTGAGGAATCCGGCCTTGGTCTCTGCTGTGAGGAGATCGTGCGGCTCCTGTATTCAAGCGACGCGCCGCTTGGTTTCGTCGTCGAGGACGACGGCGAACCGGACGACGACAGCCCGCAGGAGAACGAAAACTACATTCTGCGCGAGAAAATCTTCCGTGAGCTTGCCGACAGAACACGTCCGCTGCACCGGCGCATGGCCGCGGCCTGCGCGCTGTGCGGCACGGAAATGCCGCCGCTAGATATGTGCCGCTGGGCGGAATTTTACTCCGGACTTGAGCGGATGCACGAGTCGTGGGGCGCGGCCGTCGACTCTCTGCGCGCCATAAACGCCTTTACCGTGCCGAACCTGCCGAGATATGAGCGCCTTGCGGCGTATTTTGTGTACCGGCATTTCGATTCTCCGGAGACTCTGCGCTTTGCTATGCTCAGTACGGTCATTGTGGCCGCGCTCGACTCCGTGTCGCCGCCGGAGCGGCACGAGGAAAACCTGCGCATGTACTCCGAGGAGATAGAATATTCGGATGAAAACATAAAAATTATCTGTGACGCGCTGAAACAGCAATAAAATCTTTGCTTTTGCGGGAAATATATGCTAAAATATTTACTCGTTAAATCGTTTTGTTGGAGAAAAATATGCCAGATATGAAAACCGAGATCGGCCGCCGGAGAACCTTTGCGATAATCTCGCACCCCGACGCCGGTAAAACCACACTTACAGAAAAGCTCCTGCTTTACGGCGGAGCGATACAGACCGCAGGTTCCGTCAAGGGCAAGGCCACGGCGCGTCACGCGGTGTCCGACTGGATGGAGCTTGAGAAGCAGCGCGGGATATCCATAACCTCGTCCGTCATGCAGTTTGAGTACGAGGGCTTCTGCATCAACATCCTCGACACCCCCGGTCATCAGGACTTCTCCGAGGACACGTACCGGACTCTTATGGCGGCGGACTCTGCCGTCATGGTCATCGACGCCGCAAAGGGCATCGAGCCGCAGACCCGCAAGCTCTTCAAGATATGCGCCATGCGGCATATCCCCATATTTACATTTATCAACAAGCTCGACCGCGAGGCGCGCAGTCCGTACGACCTCATGGAGGAGCTTGAAAACGAGTTCGGCATCGGGACTTATCCGATGAACTGGCCTATCGGCTGCGGGCAGGAGTTCAAGGGCGTGTATGACCGCGAGAAGCAGGAAATACTCGCGTTCAACGAATTTCACCGCGGGCAGAGCCGCATCAGCGCCATCGAATGTAAGCTGGACGAGACCGAGAAACTGGACGAGCTGATCGGCGAGCGCCTGCGTAAAACGCTTGCCGACGATATTGAGCTGCTTGACGGCGCGGGCTATGACTTTGACATAGAAAAGGTCAGGAGCGGCCGCCTCAGCCCGGTGTTCTTCGGCTCAGCGCTCAATAACTTCGGCGTTGAACCCTTCCTTGAGCAGTTTTTGAAGCTGACCATGCCGCCTCTGCCGCGCATCTCGAACGACGATATTATCGACCCCTTTGACCCGCGCTTCTCGGCCTTCGTGTTCAAGATACAGGCCAACATGAACAAGGCGCACCGTGACCGTATCGCGTTTATGCGCATCTGTTCCGGCAAGTTTGAGCGCGAGAAGGAGTATTATCACGTTCAGGGAGCCAAGGCGCTCCGCCTTGCTCAGCCGCAGCAGCTCATGGCGTCCGACCGCGCAATAATCGACGAGGCCTACGCCGGGGATATTATCGGCGTATTCGATCCGGGCATCTTCTCGATAGGCGACACGATATGCGAGAAGGGGATGAACGCCTGCTTCGAGGGCATCCCGACCTTTGCGCCGGAGCATTTCGCGGCTGTGGAGCGCGTCGACACGATGAAGCGCAAGCAGTTCGAGAAGGGCATCATGCAGATAGCGCAGGAGGGCGCGATACAGATCTTCCACGAGCCATATACCGGCGTCGAAGAGGTCATCGTCGGCGTCGTCGGCGTACTTCAGTTCGAGGTGCTGGAATACCGCCTCAAGAGCGAATACGGCGTTGATATCCGCCGCCGCAACATGCCGTTTGAGCATGTCCGTTGGATAGACAACGAGAACATCGACGTACACGCGCTCAACCTCACGAGTGACACCAAGTGGGTGCAGGACTTCAAGGGCAATAACCTCCTGCTGTTTACATCCGAATGGTGCATAAACTGGGCTTTGCAGAAAAACGAGGGGCTGTCCCTCAGAGAATTTAACCGCGAATAAGGAGGCGTACCATGGCAGACAAATTGGTTATCGAGATATTCAAGGAAAAGAACGCGGAGGAGTTCACCAAGGCTCTTGCCGCACATGACAGCCGCCTTGAGACGGGGAGCGCTGCCGCAGTGACCGCCGCGGTTGCGATGTCTCTCGCGGCCAGAGCTGCCGCTGCATGTGACCAGAGCGGCGAAAAGGCGCAGTATATCGCCCGCAACATCGAGACTCTGCGCGGCTATATGGTGTACCTCATCGACGAGGACGTGAAGTCACGCGGGCCGCTCCGCCGCGCGTTTAAGGAGGGAGACGCGAGAACTATCGAGGCCGCGCGCCAGCCCGCCGTCTGCATCGATCAGGAGATAATCAACATGATGGGTCAGGCGCTGGAGCTTATAGCCGGGCTTACCGAGATCTGCCCCAAGGATTCGATGCACTATGTAGGCGAAGCCGCGGAGCTTGCCCTCGCCGCTGTGCGCTGTGCAAGACTGTATATTGTCGATATGGCGCGGTACAGCAGCGACGAGACTTATAAATTCGTCACCCGCCGTGAGAACGAGCTGAACATCAATAACTGCGTCGAGCAGGCGGAAAAAATACGCGCTGCCGTTGAAAAGACGCTTGCGGAGTAATATTTTCCGATAAAAAATCACAGTGGGATTTCCCACTGTGATTTTTGCTTGCTGTTCAGATGTTCGCGTATACGCTGCCGAGACGCGTTGTGAAGCCGAGGGATTTATATATGCCCTCGTCGCACGGCGCGCAGGTGACGGTTATGTCGGTGTACCCGCGTTCGCGGCCGAAGCGATGCGCCGCACCGGTCAGCAGTCTTGCGCCGCCGCGTCCGCGGAACACCGGCTCGATGTAGAAATCCTCAAAAATGCCGACGTTTTCGCATTGGAAGCTTGAAAACGCCGCCGCGACGCTGCACATTCCGATGCAGCGATATCCTCGCTTCAGGACGAAAAATGTAATGCGACCGTCACGAACCGCCGCCTTTAGCCGCTCCTGACCGGCATCGTCCAGCGGTTCCTCACCGATTTCGGCGCGAAAGCCGTTCTCCAGCTTCAGAAGTTGCCAATCCACAGCGGAGACCACTTCTACCGTGAACGGGATTTCCTCCTCAGGTGGGAGCAGCATCAGCGGTTCGCCCCATTCGTCGGCACCGTTCGGAACGAAGCCGAGACTTTTCCAGAACCTCACACGCCGCTCTTCGGCGCAGTTCAGCTCCGCGTATTTCATGCCGCGCGCCCTTGCCCAGTCGAGCAGCGCCGCCGCGCAGTCATGCCCCGTGCCGCTGCCGCGGTGTTCCGTCAGGACGCAGAACTCCAGAATAAAGAGCTTGCCGTCCTCACTTGTGAAGAGCGACGCGAGCGCAAAGCCGATGTCGCTGCCGCCGCGCTCAAAGAAAAGATAATAGCATCGGTCGGTGGCGCGGCCATGCGCGGCCTGTATCGTCTCGCGGTACTCGCTGCCGTGGAAATATTCGAGCTCTTCGCTCTCGGCGTCCGGGAATATGTCCCGGTCGTGGTATGCGCCCAGCTCGCGCCAGAAGCGCGCGGTTTCCTCTGCGGAGATTGCTTCGCGGACAGAAATTTGATTTTTCACTGAAAATCCTCCAAAAATTTTATTGGAGGGTTAGAAAGCGTGAACCCTCCGTACACGTTTCATTTTCATAAAAGATCACCCTTTCCGTAGATTTTGCGGCTCTGACCCGCAGATCGATTATATCATCGACGCAGAAATTTTACAAGTGTACGAGATATTATCCGGGTTTACACAAAGCGAAAATTATGATATGATTTAATATCATAATTTTGTACGGAGATTTCAATGCTCGATAAACTCAGAATACTGAAAAATCAATATGAGCAGCTTCAGCGCCGCATGGAGGAGCCGGAGACCTACTCCGACCCCGCGCTGTACGCGCGCTGTGAACGCGAGGCGCGGGAGCTTGCGCCGATCGTCGGGGCGTACTGCGAGTATGAGCGCGCCGAGGAGGACATGCGCGCCGCGCTTGAGCTGATGGACGACGCAGAAATGCGCGAGCTTGCGCAGGAGGAGTACGCCGAGGCCAAAGCCAGAATGGCGGAGCTGTCGGAGAAGATGAAGCTTCTGCTTCTGCCCAAGGATCCGAACGACGCGAAGAACGTTATCATGGAGATACGCGGCGGCGTCGGCGGGGAAG
>OIXH01001970.1_pt1 | contig 21648 bp, 21 predicted proteins | sample 1587741 | NCBI WGS metagenome assembly OIXH01 (sample SAMEA3888916, study PRJEB22519) | human gut metagenome | biome: human gut; feature: human-associated habitat; material: faeces | place: Denmark | collected 2011 | reverse complement strand
GTGAAGTTGAACCAGGAGGCGTTGGCGGCAGGCGTCTGGGTCATGGGAACTCCGGAGCCGAGGGTTAGGCCGGTTCAAGGCGTCGGACTCGGGGCGCGGCCGCCGCTGGCGTCCGGCAACCGCGCCCCAGGCGGCTAAGCGCTCTGCGGCTTGCGCCAGTCGTCGCTTTCCGAGGTGCTGGCGATTTCGTGGGTCTTGGTGAGCTTGCGGTACGTGAACTGCACGTCCTCAAGATGGGTGAAATGCGCCATGCCGGGGTCCTGACAGTTGGGCATGTAGGTGGTGATGTCCGTAATGATGGCGTCTTCCAGCGTCATGGTGAAATAATGTTCCATGGTGCCTTGGGCCGAGGTGCGGTAGAATTTGAGTTCCACCTTGGGCAGACGCTCGCCGCTGGTAAGAGCGCGGTAGAGCAGGGGAGAACACTTGTCCATGACCTTGGTGATCTTCAGGGGCTGGTGCACGCGCTGGCCCGTGGGCTGGCCGGACTGCGGGTCGCGGGGCAGCAGGATCTTGTGCTCGAAGGCCTCGATAAGGGTCTCGTTTTCGTGCCCTTCCTGATAGATGTTGCCCACCGAGGCTTCGGTAAAGTTGTTGGCGGTGATGTTGCCCTGACGCTCGCCGGTAATGGTCATATACGCTGGGGTCGGCATAACGGTCTCCTGTTACTTGTGAAAGTATAATAAATATCGATCTTCTTTATAGCAAGAGCTGTTCCAGAATATTAAATTTAATAAAATTAGTGCGTTGGTAGATATTGCTATTGCTATATAGCGAAGTTTCGCCATAGGCTTTGAAATAGAAAGGCAGATATAATGATGTAATATACTGATATTACAAATAAAAATTGATCGACGAAATTTCGTCGTCGCTCTGCCGCCAATAAAAACGGGAATATCATAGTTCCCTGAAATGGTTGGGATTTTGTGTGGCGAAGAATCAACAATTCATCCGATTGGCAAGTAAACAGCCCGCTTGGCATGGCCTTGCGGGCTGTTTACGCAAAAAGGACGACAGAACGCCAACGTGAGGCTTGTCAGCGGAGCTTCCTAAAACACTGCCGCGTCGGATTGGGCAAATCCCGCCTTTCCAACTGCACACAGAAGGCATCAGCGCATCAGCCAAGACGCTTGCTGTGCGCTGTGTTTTGGGGGAGTGGTCAATGCAGATTCACATGCGGTCACTGATTAAACTTTTTGAGCTACCATCTGGATAATATTGAAATATTTTCCAACTCCCGCTTCCATCATGGCAACATAGTGTTGCGCATGCAGGGAGGGAGATTGCAGCCAATCATCCCAGGCCTGCTTGCATGAACTCATTTCACGCAACGTAGTGATCGTTACGCCAGCAGTTGATACAGTTCTTTTAGGTCCACAGAAGATGCCACATGCCACCAGGCACCACTGAATTCATCCCATCGGTCTGTGAAGGAGGCTCCATAGCGAGCTTTCAGAATGTCCTTCATTCGGAAAAGCGGTCCCATTTTAGCCTTGGAGTCCTGTAAAAACCAGCGGGAAAAAGGCTCATGGGTGGCGCCGCGGCGACCTCGGAAGCCGGGAAGGTAGCACTCCTGCGTATTTGCGCGCACGGTAATGCCCAGTTCTTTGAATTGGCCCATCAGTTCCGCCGGGACGGCTTTGTACCGGGGGTCGGATTTTAATTTTTCCTGTGCCACGCGCTCGGCTTCCGCCTTTTCTTCGGCTAATTTAACGCTCAGGCTCACCCTGATGCCCGCGATGAAGTCTCGCGCTATGCGCTCAATATTTTGAGCGTTGTCAAAGCGTTTTTTGGCGGGAGCCGTGAGCCGGGGGAGCAGGCTGTATTCAGAGACGCAGAGGCCGAATTCCTGGCTGGTATCTTGCGCGCCGGCCTGGAGCTTCATCTCCTCCCATGCCTTGTTTATTTCCTCCAGGATTTCCGTATCAGTTCCTTTCCGTCCGTACTCTGCGGCAATCGCCGCAAAATCATGGCCAAACAGCTTCTTCATGAGGGAAACCGGGGAATATGGGGTTTCTCTTTGCCGGGCCAGGAATTGGGTGCAAACGCTTTTCCGGAAATCTTCATTTTCAGGCTCCGGCCACGCATACGCCGCACCTTCGGGAATATCATCGTAGAGGTCAAAGCGGGCAATCCATCTCCCATTATAGAGATACACGGCACCACTGTTCGCACTGATTTTCAATTCGCCCCGGTGTGCCAAAAAGGTTTCTTTATCAATGCCGCTGTTTCTGACTTCGCCATACTCCCAAGCCTGCGTCAGGAGTTTTTTTAGCGCCAGTTCGGATTCAGAGTAGGAAACCTTGGTAAACTTGGGCAGTTTATGCACCTCAAGGCGTTTTTCAGTGCTACGGACTGTAAGGGGAAGCAATTTTACGGTCCGATTCTGAGAGTCCGTGGCCGTGACTTTCCAGATGCCTTCCTTCTCAAAATCCAGATAGTCTCCCACGCAAAACAGGTCTCCCTTGGTGGAGACCACGGCATTACCGGGGTTGTCTATCAGCTCCGCCTTGAACGGGAGACGCCCATCGCGCTCGGCTTGGCGCAGCAGACCGGCGGCCATTTTTTTGTTGTTTTCCATCTTGGCCCGCTCGGCTGCGAATTTTTCATCCAAGGTGTCCAAGCTGTTCTGCACCTCACTTTTGCGTCGCTTTGCAGAGGCGAGTTTTCTGGAAAGTTCTTCCTTTTCCGACTCGGCCGCTTCGCCAAACTCACGCTCATATCGCATGGCCGCGCGCTCCGCCGTGGCAAGCTGCTCCTGTAACGTCTTCCGGCGCTCTTCCTTCCGGGCGTCAGACGTGTCCAGACTATGCTGAATGGAGGCCAGGGCTTGCAGTTTGTTGACCAGAGCCAGGCGGTGGGCTTCCTCTTTTTTGGCCTTGGCCGCCGCCAGTCTTTCCGCGCGCTGGCGCTTGGCCTCCTCGGGGTTGTCGGCCAGCATATCCAACAGTTCATCCATGCCGGTCACGTCGCCGTTGGCCATGGTCGTGGCGTTGCCCATCAGCAGGTCATTGATCCAGTTGCTTTTGGCTTGGAGCAAGTCTTTCCGGTAACTGTCGAACGTGCCCTTGCCGCAGTAATAGTAAAGAGCAACGGACTCGACCTTGTTCCCCTGGCGGACGCCCCGCCCGTTGCGTTGGTCGATGCTGGCCGGGGTCCAGGGAAGGGTCAGGTGGTGGATGTCCATCTGATGGTCGATGCGGGGAATCAGTGAGGAGTCTTTTTCGATGTCCACGTCATAGCCGATATGCACGGCAATACCGGCAGCGGGGGCGGCGCTGAACTCCGCATCCACGGTGCCCGTCGCATAATCGACCGTGCCGGTGAGAGTCACCGTGGCGCCGCCAAGGCTGAACGCGCCCATGACATGGCCGTTGCCGTCGTCGGCCCCCACCACGTTGCGGTCATGCAAAATTTTCACGCACTTGCGCTTGAGCGGATATGTCGCGCCGAATTTGGCATTGGTGCTCAGGGAAAACTTTTTCAGTGTACCGTCGCCGGTTCCGGCCTCGGCCATCTGGTCCATCACGGCATAACGGCCATTGTAGCCGTAGTCGATCCGGTCTCCCTTGGCGAGGTCGCCAAACGTGGAGCCCGCGACGCGGTAGACGCGGAACAGTTCGCTCTGGTTGAACTGGCCGGGAATCAGGGTGACCATTTGGGAGGTCACGGACATCAGCATCACGGGCAGGACCAACGAGACCATGCGGTCCCGCATCATGATGCCCTCGGTGGTACTCATGTCCGCGTTTTCAAAAACGCCGATGCCGGACGGCGCGCCATCTCCCTTGCGGCCGACCACCAAGGCGTTTTCAATCGCCTGATGGGCGCTGGCAAGCACTTCGTCCGACGGCATGCGGTCGTACCGCTCGCAGTATGCCCGCAGGGACCGGCTGTGCGCCCCGACAATCATTTCCGCGTGTTCGCCGGCGCTTTCGTAGAGAGAGTTTGCCACGGCGCTCTTGAGCTGGGCAGCGCGCGTCCGGGGGGCTGCGATGATTTTGCCGCCATCATCCACAATGGGGTCAATCAGCACGGAGCGCATCTCATGCGCCCGCGTGGTGATGTTGGCGATTTGCTTTTTGAAGCCGTCAATGTTGCTCATGTCTGCGCTCCGTTGTCTGGTTTGCGATTTTGGCCTCACACCGGAGGCTGGTCACAATCTGACAATGGAGCGAAAACCGAGTACACAGTTTTCAATGCAGATATGGTGTATTTAGGGGAGAGGATAAAAAAATCCCCGGCCGGATGGTCGGGGATTGAATGCGGGCGGCTGGGGATTCCTGGCTACACGAATACGACTTGAATGCCTCCTTGCTGGCTATGCGTGCCAGACCTCGGCGTAACCACAATCTGAATGTCATTGCCGAGCCGGGCCAAACAATCCAAAATTTTTGCCTCGCTGATACCGTGGAACTGACCGCGTAACATGAGTGATAGTTTAGGCTGGGTCATTCCGAGAATTTTTGCCGCTTCCTGCTGTGTCCAGCCACGTTTCTTGATAGTGTCCTGAATGTTCGCTACCAGTTTTGCCTTACGCAGCATTTCATCGGCATCTTTTATGTCCAAGTCCGCGTAGATATTTCCAGAGCTTTCTTCAAAAAGAATATTTTCATTCATTTTTATCGACCTCCATCGCGCATTCTGTCAATTTCTTCTGCCATTTTCAGGCGAGCTTTGATGAGCTGAATGTCTTGCTCTGATGTCTTGATGCCTCGTGTGGATTTTTTTTGGAAACAATGCAGTACATATACTGCATGCTTCAACCGAACCGTATAAACGGCCCGGAATGTTCCACCCTCGGCCGACTCTACCACTTCCAAGACGCCAGCAGAACCAAAGCCTTTCAGAGGCTTTGCCCCATCGTCCTTCTGACCAATCTGGGCGAGGTACAGAGCAAAGCCAAACGTTCTTCGCACCTCTTCGGGCATGTCGTTCAAGTCGCCTTTTGAGGAGGCAATCCATGTCAGTTTGCGCGTGTTCATGGACTCAAAATATATACATTTGGGAATAAATGTCAAGATGAGAAATGCCCCTACCCGAAGGAGACGGTAGGGCTGGCCGTAATCATCTTCCCGGTCCCGCCGCAGTGGGCCGGTGTGGAGCTGGGAACTGGTCAATGTGAATGGTGACTTGTGTTTCCTCCAGCATCAATCACGCTGCCCCCGGCTTTCACGTCGCCTCCAACGTCTATGTTGTCCTTGAACGTCGATGGTCCCGCAAATGTCAGCCCGCCGGGGCCGCTCATGCTCCCCTGTTGGGCTGCGGCCAAATTCAGGCTTTCAGCGGAGCTGCCTACTGACATGCTGCCCTTTGATTGCATCATTCCAGCGCCTGCGGCGGTCTGGGTCATATTGCCGCCTACACGCAATTCGTAATTGCCCTTCACGTCAAAGAGGCAATTCCCGGTGGCGCTGTAGTAGATATCCCGTTCGCTGTGGGCCACGATGGACCCGTCCGGGCATATCTCCAGCGCGCTCCCGCTGCTCAACTGCGTGGCCCGCAGAGAGCCTTGTTTGGTGAGCTGGACCAGGACGCCGTGCTGCTTGAACACCACGTCCTCATGGTAGCCGGGCGTCGAGGGCGTGGGTTCATCCGGAGTTCGCTTGTGCTGGACCTGGCCCGGTCCCTGCCACATCTCCGCAGGCAGATTAGGCTTGCCCTCCGGGATAAAATGCACCCCGCCGGTAATACGCGGGCGCCGGGTGTCGCCGGAGAACGGAAAATCTACCCACACTTGGTCGCCCACCTGGACCGGGGTCATGCCGCCGTCGGTTGGACGAACCCCGAAGGGGAGCTTGTACGTGGCCCACGGCAAGTCCGCCGTGGGCACGTCGTCAAAAATGTCGAAGACGCGCACCTGGACGCGCATCCAGTGTTTCGGGTCGTTGACGTTCACGACCTCGGCCACGTACTCGCCTTGATAGGTTTTAGGCTGTTGGCTCAAGAGGCACCGCCCCCTTCACGCGGCAGTAGTATTTCTGGGCTGAATAGTAGTGCGCGACGCTGTGAATCACCACCTTGTCCGGCAGGGATTCGTCCAGGGGGCGGTCCGGCGTCGCCATGTGCCACCAGAGCTTGAGGGCCATGCCCGGCGTCAGAAAGCCGTTGCCATACCCCATAAAATCCACGGCAATCCGGTAGGACGTGGGCTGATTGCCCAGCGTCCGGACATTCTGTGACGAAAATTGCGCCGGCGCATATTTCGAGGCCTTGGACAGCACCGGGCCGGATGACGGAGCCTTGACGCGCCCCAGCACGTCATTCCAGCCGGTGTACCCGCGCACCACCTGTTCCTGCACCTGCGTCTGCTGGCTGGGCCGGGTAAAGCTGATAATCTCGAAATCCGCTCCGGGCTTGCCGTAATGGTACTCGAAGGCCGGGGCTGCGGCGAACAGGCTCGCAAAGGTCTTGGCCTGCCAACCGTCCCGCCCCAGCCAGATATGCGCCCCCTGTTCGTGGGCGATCTGCCGCAGCAAGGCGGATGGGCGCTCGCCCGCGATGCAATGGTAGTCCTCAACAATCGGAAATTGGCCCGCCTCCACCTTGAGGCCGCCGGAGAAGGCTTGAAGAATTTCCGGAACGCCCCGTTGGCGAAAAATGCGCGTCTTGTCCGCCAGCCGCTTGAGCTTGAAGACTGGGGAGGCCATGAGGTTGAACTTGAGAAAGCGGTCCGCCGACGGGTCCATCATCACAGTGAAAGGCAGCATTATGTTCATGCCGTCCAGCCAGTCATCGGAAAGGTGAGCCTCCACGTCATCCAGTTCGCGGACCTGCAAGACATCCTTGATGTAGCGGTTGGGGTCATCCCACGTCATCATCAGCTTCGGGCCGTCCATGCCCAAGGTCTCCACGTAGTTCGATTCCCGCAGAAAGCCGATGTCGAATTCCTTGCTGGTGCGCACATGCACGAATTTTTTGAACAGACTATCATCAGCCATATTTTCACCTGCCGGACGTCAGCCGGGCCATGCCCAGTACCGTGATTTCGTCCACCGGCTGCACTTCGCGGCCGTACAACACCTGTGTGGACACCTCCACCAGGGTCCGGGCCGCCCATAAGCGCCCTTGGGCCTGGTCGGCGCTGGCATTGTCCCCCTGGATTTCACGGGGGGCGGACAAAGACGCCGGGATTTCGACAAGTTCACTTCCCAACAGATACGGCACCATGAAACGGCTGTTGCGGCGCCCGCGCTGGGCCACGTAGCAGAACCAAGCCAGCGTGATTTTGTCGAGGGTGGGCTTGTCCCAGGCGCACCACAGCAGCGAATACGTGAGAGACACGGGGATGGCGCTGATATTGAATCCCCGGCGCAAATCGTCCATGTAGCGTTCCACGGCAAGCACCACGGGTTTTTCCATGCTCCCGGAGATGCCGGGCGCGCGGTAGTAGGCGACCACGGGCAAATCCGGCAACGTCTTTGTGTCCCCGGCTTTTTGCTGGGCAATGCGGCGCAGTAAAGACATGGGGTCTTCGTTCTCCGCCCGGAAAATCTTGTCCTTGGACGGCCTGGCCAGAAAGCGCCGGAAGGCTTCGGGGCGGTCATCCTCCAAACCGTCGTAGGCCCCGACGATGACCCCGCCCATGGCGAAATCCACGGCCTGCAGGTCGCTTATGGCATTCGGTTCGGCCATGGCTGGAATCCTCATCGTCTTTGACGTGTGTATCAGGTTAGGCTAGGGCGTGTTAACACTACTGGGATTTTGTTCGCTGGCTAGGAAAACGACCCTTTTATGAAGGGAGCGTACTCTTACGGTACGTGACTGGAATAAAAGGTGAAGTTCGACGACGCCAGCGGGCGAAAGAACGTAGTGTTAACACGCCCTAGTCGTCCGTACCCGGCTTGCCGGAATCCTCAGGGGCGGTTGGGATATCGTCAGCCTCGGCGGAACTGTCGCCGGGCGCGGGGTGAAACGCCAGGACCCGGCAGCGCCGCGCGGGCCGGCCATCCTGAATGCGTTGCCCGCCTGTCTGTCCGGCGGCGGGGGCTTCCGCGGGCTCCAATCCGAAGTCCGGGGCAAGGCTTTCGGGGGCCTCAAGCTGATCCTGCGCGCCGGGGCGGCTCTGCTGCGACCAGTAGTAATTGAAAAGCTGATTCTTCCAGCGCTTGGCCTGGATCAGCGAAAAGATCAGGGCCGCTTCCTCCCAGCGCTTGGTGGGCTCGAAGCGGCTGGCGGTCGTGGCGTATTTGCTCCACAGCGACATGAGCGAAGCTTCATCAATGGCGTCCAGTTGTTGCGCCAGCCGGGCGAGCAGCTTTTCCATGTGACCTCCTGGGCAGTGTGGTGACAGTGTCAGACTGATGAAAAAGGCCGTATGACCTTTTCCCGGCACCGTCGGCAAGAGCGTGCTCTCGCCGACTCCCGCGAAAAAGTGCCTTCCCGCGCCGCCACTTTTGCGGTCGCCCGCTCTAGTGGGATGCCACGCCCCGCCTGCCGGTTCGGCGTGAAGACCGCACAGCAAAAAACGCGGTTTTTGCTGTGCTCGCGGCGCTCTTGTCGCCGCGCCGGGCTCCACAGCCCGTTTCCCATCGGGCTGTTATGTATGTTGTTGCGCCCGGTTCGTCAACGCGCCCGCCGCGCTTGGAAAGGCGGGTCTGGCCCCTGGAGGCTTTTTGTGCTATGCAGGCGCTTCCGCGACCGGCGACAACATCGGAGGCAGCATGTCGGATCTCAAGGCCATGTACAGCACTGTCCGCAAGGACGCTTTCCCCGAAACCATGACCATCATCCTGGGCGAGGAAAAACTCGTCTACGAAAAACGCGTCTGGACCCTGGACCAGGAAGAAAAAGGCCTGCGCTACGGCGAAAATCCCGATCAGCCCGCCGCGCTTTATGCCCTGAAGCGGGGCTCCCTGACCTGCGGCGGCCTGACTTGGCGCGGGCCGGGCAACGGCATCGTCTCCGCCCTTACCGAGGCGCAGATGATCCAGGCCGGAAAGCATCCGGGCAAGACCAACCTCACCGACGTGGACAACGGGGCCAACATTCTGCAATACCTCGCCGAACGTCCGGCGGCCGTGATTCTCAAGCACAACAATCCCTGCGGCGCGGCCTGGGCCGACGACGGCGTGGCCGTCGCTCTGGAGCGGGCCTTCTGGTGCGACCGCATCGCGGCTTTCGGCGGCGCGGTGGTGGTCAACCGGCCCTTCAGCCGCGAGGCCGCTGAAATGGTGGCGGCCAATTATTTCGAAGTGGTGGCCGCGCCCGCTTTCGAAGAAGGCGCGGTGGAGATCCTCAAGCGCCGCAAGAACCTGCGCATCATGGAATTGCCCGGCTTGGGCCGTTTGGACGAGCTGACCCGCTCGGCCTTCCTGGATATCAAGAGTCTGGCCGACGGCGGCGTCATTGTGCAGAAATCCTTTGTGAACCGCATCCTTACGGATGCCGACTTCCTGCCCGCCACTGCCTCCACCAAGGAAGGCCTTGAGGTGGCGGCGCGCGCGCCTGACAAGGCCGAACTGGCCGACCTGCGCTTTGCCTGGGCCGTGGAAGCGGGCGTGACCTCCAATTCCGTGATTTTCGTCCGCGACGGGGCCACCCTGGCCATCGGCACCGGCGAGCAGGACCGCGTGGGCTGCGTGGAACTGGCCGTGCACAAGGCCTACACCAAGTACGCCGACGCTCTTGCCTTCAAAGAACTGGGGCTTTCGCTCTACGAGCTCAAGCAGAAGGCCGCGAGCGACGCCGCCCTGAACGACAAGCTGACCGACATCGGCCTGCGCACGCGCGAGGCGCGCGGCGGCCTGCTCGGTTCGCGTCTGGTTTCCGACGGCTTTTTCCCCTTCCGCGACGGCGTGGACGCCGCCGTGGCCCAGGGCGTGTCGGCCATTGCCCAGCCCGGCGGCTCGTTGCGCGACGCCGAGGTGATCATGGCCTGCAACGAGGCGCGGCCGCAGGTGGCGATGGTGTTTACGGGGCAGCGCTCCTTCAAACATTAGGCGGCATGGAACCTTTTTGCCGCTGGCGGCGTCAGGCGTCGCGGCCCGGCTTGGTTACGTAGACGGCTACGCGCCCGCGCCGGGCCGCTTGCCTTTCTTGCCAGCGACAAAAAATTTCCATGCCGGGAATAAGGAGTCGTATGCCGCTTCCCACCTCCTTCAGCACAGCGCCACCCCAAGCGGCTTTCCCCCGGCTCTGCGTGTCCGCGCTGTCCGGCGGGGGCGGCAAGACCCTGCTTTCCCTGGGGTTGGCGCGGGCGGCATCCGCCGCCGGGGTGGCGGTCAAGCCCTTCAAGAAGGGGCCGGATTATATTGACGCGGCCTGGCTGGCCCTGGCCGCCGGGCGGCCCGCTACCAATCTGGACCCCTACTTTCTGCCGCCCGCGCGGCTGCGCGCGCTTTTTATCCAGGCCATGGAGGCGCTGCTCCGTAGCGATTCGGTCGAGGCAGGCACGCCAAATGTGCTGGGCCTGGTGGAAGGCAACCGGGGCTTGTTCGACGGCCTGGACGTGGAGGGCTCCTGCTCCACGGCGGAACTGGCGCGCGCGCTGGACTGCCCCATCCTGCTCAGCCTGGACTGCACCAAGATGACCCGCACGGCGGCGGCTCTGGTCCAGGGCATGCTCCATTTTGAAAAAGGCCTCCGTTTTTGCGGCGTGGTGCTCAACCAGGTGGGCTCGGCCCGGCATGAAAGCGTGCTGCGCCGCGCTCTGGAAACCTACACGGATGTGCCCGTACTGGGCGCGCTGCCGCGCCTGGCGGAAAACCCCCTGCCTGAACGGCATATGGGCATTGCCTGTTGCGGGGATTCTCTGGCCGGGGACGCGGAACGCCGTCTGGACGATCTGGCCGCCCTGGTGCGCGCGCATCTGGATCTTTCGGCCGTACTGGCGGCGGCGCGGGATGTCTCCCTTCTGGGCGGGGAAGATTCCGCGCGGGAAAAGGATGCCGAAGACGGCGTGGAACTTCTCTCCGCGCCGAGCGAGCGCGGCGACGTTGCGACCAGCCTTTTTCCGCGGCCGCGCATCGGGTATGTGCGTGATGCGGCGCTCTGGTTTTACTATCAGGAAAATCTGGAGGCGCTGACCCGCGCCGGGGCGGAGCTGGTTCGGCTTTCCCTCCTGGACGGCGGCCCGGAATCCGGCTCTGATCCCTGGGAGGGGCTGGACGGCCTGTATCTGGGCGGCGGTTTCCCCGAAGACTGCGCGCCGGAGCTGAGCCGCTCGCCGCGTTTGCCCCTGTTGGCCCGTCTGGCCCGCGAAGGCCTGCCCATCTATGCGGAGTGCGGCGGCTTCATGCTGCTGGCTCGGGGAATAGAGCGGGAGGGCAGGCTCTGGCCCATGAGCAATGTCTTTCCGGTGACGGCGCGCTTTTGCGCCAAGCCTCAGGGCCTGGGCTACGTACAGGGCACGGTGCGGGCGGAAAATCCTTTTTTCCCGCCGGGCCTGAGCCTGCGCGGGCATGAGTTTCACTATTCGCGCTGCCAGTGGGAAGGCGCGGCGCCTTCCTGCGCTCTGGAGCTCTCGCGGGGCAAGGGGATGGGCCATATCGGCGGCATGGCCTGCGACGGCCTGACGCGGGGACGGGTCTGGGCCGCTTATACCCATATTTTCGCACCAGCCGTGCCGTGCTGGGCGGATAATTTTGTGGCCGCTGCCCGGCGTTTCCGCCAAGAGCGGAACGGTGCGGCCTGAGTGGACAAGGGAGGCGGCATGCGCGTTTCCGTAATCATCCCGGCCTGGAATCTCTGGCAGATGACGGCGGCCTGTCTGCGCTCCCTGGCGACGCATTCCGCCGGCCAGGACCTGGAAGTGCTGGTGGTGGATAACGGCTCCACGGATGCCACGGTTGGCGAGCTTGAGCCTCTGGGGCAAAGCCTCTGGGGCGCGGGCTTCAAGGCCTTGCGCCTGCCGGAAAACCTGGGTTTCGCCAAGGCCTGCAATCTGGGGGCGCGCGCCGCCGCAGGCGAACTGCTCTTTTTTCTGAATAACGACACCACCTGTACTCCGGGCTGGCTGCCGCCGTTGCGCGCGGCTTTTGAGGATGCCCGCCTCGGCGCGGCCGGGCCGTTGCTGCTCTATCCCGACGGCACGGCGCAGCATTGCGGCATCAGCTTCTCACCTTTCTACAAAGTCAGCCATATTTACGAGCATTTTCCCGGCAACCATCCCGTACTACGGAAAAAGCGCCCTTTGCAGGCCATTACCGGCGCGGCCCTGATGCTGCGGCGGCAGGTATTTGAGACCTGCGGCGGCTTTTTTGAAGGCTACCGCAACGGCTGTGAGGATGTGGATTTCTGTTTTGCCGTCCGGCGGCAGGGCTTCCGTCTGGCCGTGATCGGGGAAAGCGTGTTATATCACCACACCAGCCAGACGCCGGGCCGTTTTGAGCATGATTTGCAGAACGGCAAGCTCTTTTATCAGCGCTGGTGCCAGGATGTGACGGCGGATATGCACCGTCTGGCCCGTATGGACGGCTATGAGCTGCGCATCGGGCCCACGCTTTCCTGTCGGCTGGGTCTGCCCGAGGTGCGGGAGCGGGAACTGGACGCGGCCTTTGCCGGTGCCGCATTCGACGCGGCGGCCTGCGTCGCGCAGTTGGAGCGTGAACCGCTCTGGCGCGGGGGCTGGCTCCGACTCATGGACCAGTTGGAGGCCCAGGGCCGGGGGCCTGACGCCCTGCGTGCGGGCGTACGCGCCCTGTCTTTTTTTTCTTCGCCGGATGTGCAGAGCCGCCTGTTGCGCCTGTTGCGGAAAGAGGGCCTGCAGGAACAGATGGTGGAATTCATGCACGGCCTGGAAGAGGACAGAGACGCCAAGGGAGACAGCGCTTCGCGGCGCGCCTTTGTCCAGGCGGCCAGGCGCAAAGCCTATGCCGACGGCGACACGGCTCTGGCCGATTTGCTTAACGCCTGGCTGTTGGGCTACGGCAAAATCCGGAACTAGTATATTTCAGCTTTGAAATGCTCCGATCCCACAAAAAGCGCCGCCTATCCGACGGCGCTTTTTGTTTCCGTGGAGCCGTGGCCTGTCAAAAACGCTTGAGCACCAGATCGGCCAGCGCGCGTTTGGGCACATAGTGCACGCCCTGTTCGTCACGCCAGTAGCCGAACGAGCCGTCGGCGGGCATGGGGGCGATCCGGCGTTTTTCTTTGGCGACGCCCAGGCCCAGCACCAGGGCGATCTTCATGCCCTCGGGCACGTCCAGCAATTCCGGCGCGGCCTTATGGTCAAAGGACTGAATGATGCAGCAACCCCAGCCCCGGCTGGCGGCCGCAAGCTGGATGGTCTGGCAGGCAATGCCTGTGTCGTAGCAGAGCAGTTCCTTGCCGTTTTCAGGCATCAGCACGGCAATGAACGCCGTGGGCCGCTCGCCGGGATGGGGGCCGCCCCAGTCTTTAAGCGCTCCGGCCCAGCGGGTCAGGGTGAACAGTTTTCGGCAGGTCTCGCCCGGTCCCACCAGAATAAAACGCAGCTCCTGGGCGTTGCGGGCCGAGGGTGCCAAGCGGGCGCACTCCGTCAGCCAGTCCAGGTCAGCCATGCTCAGGGGCTTGTCCTCTTCAAAACGGCGGCAGGTGCGGGCCGCCTCCACCAATTCCTTGAAGTCCATGTTCCGCTCCTTACGTATTTTGCGTTTGAAATATTGCACATTTCAAATGCTACGCCGCCCAAGTGCAAGGAGGCGGCGTCCGCACGCGGCCACCAGAGCAATTCACTTATTTCAAATGAGAATTGCTCTGAATTGTGCGGGGATATGCCTGCTCTACCTTACAGCGTTGCCAGCAGAAACCACAACTGCCCCAACTCGATGGCCGCGCCCAAAAAATCGCCGGAAAGCCCTCCATGTGATCGGGCCTGTGCGGCCAGGCGGCGTGTGAGACAATATTGCGCGACGATCAGGACCAAACCTTGCCAAAGGGAGAGGCCCAAAGCCGCCAGCAGGTAGACCAGCAGCAGCGCCCCCAGCCGGTAGACGCGACGCACTGTCGGACCGGCCCCGGCGCAGGCCAGACCGCCCAGAGAATCCGGGTTATGGGGCGGCGCGGAGGCGGCCAGCCAGACTGCGCAGGCCCGGCCCCATGCCGGTGCGAGCACCGGCATGAGCCACTGCCCGGCGGCCAGATGCCAGGCGAGGGCCAGCCATTGGCCGCTGAAAATCAGCAGCAGGCTCAACGCGCCGAAGGCACCCAGGCGGCTGTCCCGCAGAATTTCCCGGAAACGTGCGCCGCTCGCGCCGCTGCCGCAGGCGTCGCCCAGATCGGCCAGGCCGTCCCAGTGCAGACCGCGCGTGCTCCACAGTTCCAGGGCCAACCAGAGCCAGGCTGCCAGAGCGGCGGCGGGCCAGGCTGTTCCCATAGCGTGGGAGGCTCCGGTTGCGGTGGAAAGAATGGTCAGGGCCAGCCAGGCCGCCAGCGTGCAGAGGCAGCCCAAAGCCAGACCGGCGGGCGCGAACCACGGCACGCTGGCCGCCAGAGATTGCGCGGTGAAACTCCGGGGCGGCGCAAGGCGGCTCAGAAAAGCCAGGGCATCTAGAAAACGTCCGCCCCATGCGGCTGGAGACATGCCGGGTCCGTTCAATAACGGGCCTGGGTATGATTGAAGGCCAGGGCGTAGAGGTGGTGGAAAAAGTCCACGTATTCCACGTGAACGCGTTCCGGCACTTTGATCCGCGCGGGCGCGAAGTTGAGAATGGAGATCAGGCCCGCGTCCATCAGGTGCTGGGCCGCGCGCTGAGCCCGTTCCGGCGGGGTGGTGATGATGCCGATTTCAATGTTCAGCTCCGCCACCATGCCCTTGAGATCCTTGGTGCAATGCACTTCCAAGCCGTGCACGATTTCGCCGATCTTGAAGGGATCGCAGTCAAAGATGCCCACGATGTTGAAGCCGCGCGCGCGGAATTCCCCGTGGTTCAGAATGGCCTTGCCCAGGTTGCCCACGCCGATCAGGGCCATGCGCCATTCGCGGTCCACGCCCAGTGCCGAGGTAATGGCCGCGATGAGCGAGGTTACATGGTAGCCCACTCCCCGGATGCCGAATTCCCCGAAATAGGCCAGATCCTTGCGCACCTGCGAGCCGTTGACGCCGCAGGCTTCGGCCAGGGGGTTGGAGGAAATGACTTCCACATCGTCGCGGGCGAAATTTTCAAGCACCTGCACGTAGGTGGCAAGACGCTGGATGGTGGCGCGGGGAATGTGTTTGCTTTTGGGTTGAGTGACCATGTGCGGTGCCTTATAGCTCGGAGCAAATCCGTTAATGTTGACTTGTGAAATAAAGTATTATTCAGAATACTTGAAAACGGAGCATTGCGCAAGAGGGCTGCCGCGCAGGTCCGGCTGGGGGCGCGCTGACCGTTTGCCTGTTTGTTTTGTCCGCCGTTACGCGGAGTTGCGTGTCCGGGAGGGACGAAACAACTAGAGCCTGTCGGCGCCGGGCGCGGTCCGCGGTAAAGGATGAAGGCCTGTCGTGACGGACGCGGCTGCGCGTTCGGGTGTAACCGTGCCGAAATCCGACGAGATCCGCGCGCACAAAAAAAGGGAGGCCTTGGCCTCCCTTTTTTTGTGCGATCGAACGCGAACTACGCGTAAGGGTTGGCGTAGAGCAGGATGAAGCTGATGACCAGAGCGTAAATGGCCAGAGATTCGATGAAGGCGAAGGCCAGAATCATGGTACCGGTGATCTTGCCGCTCACGTCGGGGTTGCGGGCAACGCCTTCGCAGGCGCCCTTGAGGCCCAGGCCCATGCCGATGCCGCAACCGAAAGCGGCGATGCCGATGCCGAGGGCAGCGGCCAGGCAGGTGTAGCCCAGAGCGGCGGAGTCGAGCTGGTTGGCGGCAAAAGCCATGCTGGCCAAGCCCAGCAGCGCCACGGTGTTCAGGGCGATCATCAGAAATTTACGCATGAGAGCACTCCTTACACTGGTTTATAGTTGGGTCGCGTACGACCATTCCCCCAAATGATGCGAGCAGTTTCATTCCGGAATCCGGGCCGCATGCTCAGGCGGTTCCGGCGGCGGCTCCGCCCGCGGCCCGGATTCCGGACCGCGAGGGAGATCTCGGCGTGTCGGTTTAGTGCTCAGGGCCTTCCAGAGCGCCCTTGATGTAGAACATGGTCAGCATGAAGAACACGAAAGCCTGCATGGTCTTGCCCAGAAGGAAGAGGGCATAGATGGGCAGGGTGCCCAGCAGGGGCGCCATGACAAAGAAGAGAATCATGACGATTTCCTCACCCCGGATGTTGCCGAAAAGACGAAGGGAGAGAGAAACCGGGCGCGAGAGGTGCGAAACCACTTCCAGCGGGAACATCAGCGGAATGAGGAATTTGGACGGGCCGGTGAACTGATTGATGTAATGGCTTTTCCAGCGCATCAGGCCCACGGCGTTGTAGTAGACGAGCACGAAGAGCGCCATGCAGACCGTGGTGTTCAGATTGGCCGTGGGCGCGTCGAAACCGGGGATCAGGCCCATGAGGTTCATGCCGAAAATGTAGATGAACATACCGGCCAGCAGGGGCACGTATTTGCGCCCCACCTCACCCATGGTGGAACAGACAAAGCGTTCAATAGTATCGACGAGCGCTTCGAAGAAGTTTTGCAGGCCCCCCGGCACAAGCGTCAGCCGCCGGCGCATGATCAAGGCCACCGTGAAGAGGATGGCCATGCAGACCCAGGAATAAAAGACGTGTTTGAATTCAATCACCTGTCCGCCGATGGTGATCTCGTCCATGCCCATAAATGTGGAAAGCAATACCGGATGCGGCAAACCACCTGCCATGAGCCAGCCTCCTGTGTGGATACAAGCTGAACCGTGTTTTCAAAGGCCGCGCGGCGCGAATGCCCGAGGCCTTTCCCCCAATGAAGTGTTCCGTCCGGCGGCTCCGCCGCCCGCTGTCTCAACGCCGTGCGTTACGCGAAGCCACGGCAAAGGTTATCAGGGCCGTGGCCGCCCCGGCGGTCAGGCCGCCCAGAATGGCCGTTACCGGCGCTTTGCAGACTATCAGGGCCCAGTAGAGCAGCCCGCCCAGCAGCAGCAGCCTGCCGCCCCAGCGCAACAATACCACGCGTAAAAACGCGGTGCTGTATTCGCCCAGGCCCGCGCGCAGGAAAAAGCGCGCCAAGCTCCAGAACGTCAGGGTCATAATGCCCAATCCCACGCCGAACCAGAAAAACCAGGGCGTCGCGCTGAAAGCCGCGCCGCCGCCCAGCAGAAACAGGGCCGTCAGCAGCAGTTCGTTGCGCACCAGCGGCCGGATGACCGGGTGCCCGATGCCCCGCCGCCAGAGCCAGGCGTCAAGGCTGTGCGTCATGGTTTTCAGCGTCTGCGCGGTCATTTGTCTCTCTGGTTCCCTGCGTTGCGCCCGCCCCGGTGCCGGTCTGCCGCGTCGGCATGCCGGACGTCGGGCTGAGGCCCTTGCGGCGGGCGTCTTCAGCCGCCATTTTTTTCAACAGATGCTGCGTGTCCCGGTAGACATTCAAAAAACCGGCGGCAATGCCCAGCAGCAGGAAAAACAATTTGCACCAGGGGCTGGTATCCAGCCAGTAATCCAGGCCGTAACCTATGGCGAAGCCCACCAGCGGCCCGCTGACCAGATGCAGGCCGATGACCCCGGTGGTTGCCAGGGCTTCCATGCCGCTCTGCTGTTGTTTGAGAATATCCTTGAACGACATGGGCCGCCTCCGCGTTGTGTCAGCGGCGCGCACATCTTTTACATCCGCGCTTTGGAACCCTGGTGGAAAAGCCGCCCTCTCAGGTGTGGGCGTCAGTTCCCGCTGTCACCCGGCAAATCCTATGTTTGCTATGATTTTGCCCTAACGCTGTGTAAATTATCACAGCCTCCCCGGCGCGTCAACGGCTTTGCGCCGAAACATTCGGCATCTGCGCATATTTTCGCCGCAAGCGCGGGCCTGCCGGGGTTGTTTTTGACCTTTTCAGGGCTTAAGCCGCCAGAGGCTGAGGCATTCCAGGTGCGGCGTATGCGGAAAAAGATCCACAGCCGCCAGCCGTTCCAGGCTGTAGCGCGTCTGGAGGCCGTCCGCGTCCCTGGCCAGGGTGGCCGGGTTGCAGGATATATAGAGGATAGTTTGGGGCCGCAGCGCCAGCAGGCCGTCCAGAACCCGAGGGGCGAGACCGGCGCGCGGCGGGTCGGCCAGTACCGTGTCCCAGCCGGGACCGCGCTGCTCACGCCGCAGCCGGTCCAGCAGGGCCGCCGCATCGCCCGCTTCGTAGCGGCACCGGGTCAGTCCGCCGCGTTCCGCGTTGCGCCGGGCCAGAGCCACGGCGCGTTTGTCGCATTCCAGGCCCAGAAGCCGATCGTAGTCAGGAGCCAGCAGTTGCCCCGGCGCGCCCACGCCGCAGTAAAGGTCCAGCAGGGATGCGCCGTTTTCCGCGCCGCCGCGCGTCTGCCGGAGCATGTCCTGAGCCAGGCGGGCCAGATTCTGCGCGGCTCTGGTGTTGACCTGAAAGAAAGAAGCCGCGTCCAGGGCGAACAGGCAATCGCCCAGCGGCAGGTGGAGCAGGGCGGCTTGCGGATCTTCCCCGCCTCTCCCGTTAAGGCAGAGCACGCGCCGCTCACCGGCGGCCAGGGCATCGGGGCTTTGCCGTTCCTCATGGACAAAGGCGGCCAGGTCCGGAAAGCCGCCCAGCAGCTCTTCGCCCAGAGCGCGCGCGGCGGCCCGTCCGTCCGCACCGCCGGGACTGGTTACGCACAGGGCCCACCAGCGTGGCGCGGGGTCGTCTTCCCGTCTGCCGCTGCGCAGAACCAGGAAGCGCCAGAAGCCGTGCGATCCGGCTGCATGGGTCTTTTTGTCCCGGCCAGGGCCGCGCCGTGCTGGCGGAGCGGCATAGGGGGCGAGGCCGCTCTGTTCCGCCGAGCGACGGGCAGCGGCCAGAATGTCCTGGGCCCCGGCGGGCAGCAGCACACAGCCCGGCACCGCGATGACTCCGGCGCCGCCCCGGCGGCGCTGCCCCAGAATCAGATTGCCGCCCGCGTCCCGGCCAAAGGCGAATTCCATCTTGTTGCGGAACGCCGCCTGCTCCGGGGAAGGGTGCGGAGGCTCCAAAACCGCTGCGAGCATGCCCCGGTCCAGATGCCCGATGCGGGTCAGGGCCGCCAGGGCCAAATCTTCCTTCCAGCGCAGCTGCGCCGGGTAAGGCATGATCTGCAGAGGGCAGCCGCCGCAGATATGCTGGTGCGGGCAGAGCGCCGGCACGGCGTCCGGGGCCGGGCGCAGCACGTCCAGCAGGTCGGCCTCCACAAGGCGGGCCTTGCGCCTGACGATCCGCGCGCGGACAATCTGCCCCGGCAGCGCGCCGCTCACAAAGACGGCCGTGCCGCTTCCACGGGTTTCGCTGTTCTGGCCTGTCTCCGGCAGACGGGCGATGCCGCGTCCGTCGTGGGCCAGGCTGTCCACTGTCAGGGTGAGAATTTCGCTCATGGCGGCACGGTAGCAGCGCCGGGGCGGTTTTGCCAAGCCATGCCGCCGGATTTGCCCGGCATCCCGGCCGGGAGAAAAGGCCGGATGAAAAAGATTGGGGTCCGGGCCTTGACATTTTTCGCTCCATCGGGCAAATATGCCTTTCTCTTTTTGGAGGTTGATCATGTACGCGATTATCGAGACCGGCGGAAAACAGTACCGCGTCGAAGAAGGTTCCAAGATTGTTGTGGAAAAGCTCGCGGCCCAGGCCGGCAGCGATGTTACCTTGGATAAGGTGCTGATGGTCGGCGGCGTGGACTGCAAGGTGGGCGCTCCGTACCTGGCCGGCGCCGCCGTGACGGCGGAAGTGGTGGAACAGGGGCGCGGCCCCAAGGTCATGGTGTTCAAACGCAGGCGGCGTAAGGATTCCAAAACGCTGCGCGGTCACCGCCAGGACTGCACCACCATTCGCGTCAAAAGCATCAACAGCTAGGCTGGTCTTTCGAAGCGGGCCGTCCGTTTTTCGGCTGGTTTCCGGAAGCGATCCTTCGGGTTGCGGGCCGGAGTCGGAGCGGATTGGCAAGGCGTTTCGATGATTCAGCGTTCAGGAGGCTATCATGGCTCATAAAAAAGCAGGCGGCTCTTCGCGCAACGGTCGCGACAGCGCGGGTCAACGCCGCGGCGTCAAGCGTTTCGGCGGTCAGCACGTGCTGGCGGGTAATATTCTGGTGCGTCAGCTGGGCACCGTTGTGTATCCCGGCGCCAATGTGGGCATGGGCAGGGATTTTACCCTGTTCGCCAAGGTGGAGGGCGTAGTGCGCTTTGAAAAATATGTCCGTAAGCGCCGCGTGTTGACGCGCGTGCATGTGGAAGCGCCCGCTCAATAAAGCGCCTTCGCGTGAAAATTTCAAAGGGAAGGAGCCGCCCCCAGGGGCGGTTCCTTCCCTTTTGTCTTTTTTCCAGGCATACTAGAGCAGATCACCTTTGAGAATCGGCATTCTCAAAGTTCCGGCGACGCTCGCTCTGCTCTCGATGTCCGTACGGCTCGCATTGCTCGCCTACGGTCACGGCCCTGCGGGCCGCCCTTCGGGTTGGTCTTCGGTGTGCAACAGCGCAAATAACTTGCGCTTATGCCGATCTTTGCCGTCGTCATCCGAAGGCGGCACAGCCGCCAACGGCTGCCGCTCGCGGCGGGCTTTGCTCGCCGTAAACGGGCATTGCAAGTGTTGCCTATCTCGTTTGAATAACATAAATCCGGGGCCGCGATGCCCCGGTCAGAGGCAAAATAGTATGAGATTTGTGGATGAAGCGAAAATTCAGGTCCGGGCGGGCAAGGGCGGCCACGGCTGCGTGTCCTTCCGGCGCGAGAAGTTTGTGCCGCGCGGCGGCCCGGACGGCGGCAACGGCGGGGAGGGCGGTTCCGTCTATCTGCGGGCCGACAACCGTCTGCTTTCCCTCTATGATTTCCGTCTGAAGCGCCTGTATGAGGCCCAGAACGGCCAGCCCGGCCAAGGCAGCCAATGCGACGGCAAAAAGGGGACGGATCTGGTGCTGGGCCTGCCCGTGGGCACCCTGGTTTTTGCCGAAGGGCCGGAAGGCGAGCGCCTGCTGGCCGACCTCAGCGAGCCGGACAGCCTTGCGCTGGCGGCGCGCGGGGGGCGCGGCGGCAAAGGCAACGAGCATTTCAAGTCCGCCACCATGCGCGCGCCGCGTTTTGCCCAACCCGGCGAACCCGGCGAGGAGCTGAACCTGCGGCTGGAGCTGAAAATCCTGGCCGACGCCGGGCTGATCGGTTTGCCGAATGCGGGCAAGTCCACGTTCATTTCGCGGGTTTCGGCGGCCCGTCCCAAGATCGCGGCCTATCCCTTCACCACCCTGACGCCCAATCTGGGCGTGATGATCGACGAGGTGGATCCGGACAAGCGCATGGTCATTGCCGACATCCCCGGCCTTATTGAGGGCGCGCACGCCGGACAGGGGCTGGGGCACCGCTTTTTGAAGCATGTGGAGCGCACCCGCTTTCTTGTGCATATGTTGAGCATTGAGGATGTGGATGACGTGGACCCCTGGGCCGGGTTTGAACTGGTCAATGAGGAGTTGCGGCGTTTCGATCCGGAACTGGCCGAGCGGAGGCAGATTGAAGTGGTCAATAAAATAGACCTGGTGGACGAGGAACGCCTGGAGACGCTGAAAGCCCGCGCCGAAGCCGACGGCCGGAAGATTTTCTTCATTTCCGCCCGCGAGGAGCAGGCCCTGGAACCGCTGGTGGCCGAACTCTGGCGGTTGCGCGACGAGCTGG
>OIXH01001968.1_pt1 | contig 21658 bp, 12 predicted proteins | sample 1587741 | NCBI WGS metagenome assembly OIXH01 (sample SAMEA3888916, study PRJEB22519) | human gut metagenome | biome: human gut; feature: human-associated habitat; material: faeces | place: Denmark | collected 2011 | reverse complement strand
CCGCCCGACCCTTCGATTGATTCGGATTACTCGATGACGGGGCATTTGATTTCGCCGGTCCATGTGGGATTCGACGAAGCCTTGCCGTGATAGCCGTTGCCGGAGAGATCGGCAAACGTCCTTCCGTCGTCTTCGACCTGATCCAGACGCCAGTAGCCGATAAGTCCTTCGGCCGTCGTCGGATCGACGTAGCACTGGTTGTTCTTGAGTTCGGTCGGCGTCAGGGCGCGTTTCCATACTCTGGCCTCGCTGACGTAACCGTTGAAGTAGCGGACGTCGGCGGCGGACATGCCGATGGCGAACGGACTGTTATAGTAGAATCCGAGATTGATGGCCTTGCTGCTTGACGAGTCTACGCTGATTTCGGCGTTGCCGTCGATGTAGATCGTCATTTCGGAGCCGTTGTCCACCACGGCGATGTGGTACCAGCGTCCCAGACTCAGGGCGTTCGGAGCCGTGATGGAGGTTCCGCGTCCGGCGAGCTGCAGCTGCGCGGGATTCTTGATGCTCTCGTCGCCGACGCGCAGCAGGAAGTTCTCCTCGACGCCGATCAGCGACGAGATCATATGGCCCGAAGTTCTCCAGCCGTTGGCATACATGCGGATTTCCATCGTGCAGGCCGGCAGATCTTTCAGCGCGGGATCGTCCACCATGCCGTCCATGGTTATATACCAGCTGTTCTTCAGGTTGATGCCGCGCGTGGTGGTGATCTGGCTGATGAAGATATACTGCGTTCTCGACGCTTCCAGAACGCCCATGCCGTTCGAGGTGCCCGTGATCTTCAGCGGCACGCAGTAGTTTGCGCCTTCGTCGAAATCGTCCATGGAGACGATTTCGAACGAGGAGGGCGTCGAGACGTTGGTGCCTTCGGCGATGGTTACGGCCTCGTCGGAGAGCCGGTAGCTGCCGGCGGGCAGCATCCGGTAGTCCGTGCCGTGCAGGGCGTTGTAGGCATCGACGGCCGCTGCGTCGACCGCCAGCGAAACCTGCACGTCGGCCGCCATCTTGCACGACGAGGTGACGGTGACGTTCATGGACGAAGGACCGTCGACGTACATGTTGGTGATGTTCGAATTTTCGGTACCCGTGAAATAGACCACGTCGGAATATTCCAGCGATTTCTGGCAGCCGGCGGCCAGTACGGCCGCGGAGAGCGCCAATCCGGAAAGAATATGATTGAATTTCATAGCTCTGTTTAGGTTTATTTTGCGTAAATGTTGAAGTCGCCGACGCCCATGTTGCTGCCGTACGATGCCGTGATACGGATGTACTTCATCTTTTGCGAACCGTAGAGCGCGATATAGGACGAGGGGACGTTTTTCAGCAGACTGCCGTCGGCGCTGGCCGCCGTGCCGAGTTCGGTGTAGTCTTCGCCGTTGAGACTGTATTCGATGGTTACGGCGTTGGGCTGGTAGTTCTGATACGATGCGTTGTCCGTGCGGGCCGTGATGCGGAGTCCCGTCATCTCGTACTCTTTGTCGAAGGTTATCGTAAACATGATGGGACTTCCCCACGGACGCATGAAGGTGTCCGTGCTGTCGTCGATTACCTCCGGCCAGCTTCCGCTGTGGTAATCGCCGCCGGTGATGCTCCAGCCCGAACGGTCGGCCACGAGCGCGCCCGTGATGTCGGCCACGGTGAAGTTCTTGCGGAAAAGCTCTTCGGCCGGGATGATGACGAGGTAGACAACGCCGCGGCCGCTGCTGGTCACCGCGTCCTGCGCCGAGAGTTTCAGCGGCACGAGATAGCCCTTGGCGTTGGTCAGGCCCGTCAGGTCGCCCGTGAGCGAGGCTTTGATCTGGCCGTCGGACTTGTTGTTGTTCGGGCCGATGGTGCAGGGGTTGTTCTCCAGCAGCAGGTGTCCGTCGGGAAGTGCGGCGTAGGAGGTGCCGTTGGCCGAGTTGTAGGCCGCGATCAGCGAGTTGTCGGGTGTCGCCGATACCGAATATCCGCTTGCCGAGGATACCGTGCAGTAGACGTTGAACGCCGCGTTGAGTTGGTTGAACGAACCGCCCGGCGTGTGGGCTATGGCGCCCGTCAGCACGTTGTCGCTGCCGCACATGGCATAGACCGTGGGTTCGTCGCTCTCGATCTCATAGATGTTGAATTCGCTGACGTATTTGCTCCAGCTGCTTGAGAAACTGATGGTCAGGCGCAGATAGCGGGCTTCGAGGTAGTCGTAGAAGGCGATGTAGCGGTTGGAACCCGACGTCGCGTATTCGTTCGATGCGGGAGTGCCGGCCGTCAGGAAGGTCTGTCCGTCGGTGCTGTATTCGAACGAAACGGACGAGATGCCTGCGCTGTTGAGGTCGATGCCGGTCACCATGTGCGTCGATTTCATGTCGATGGTCACCACGTTGTCGTTCTGGCTGGTGAAGTTGGTCCGCGTCGAGGTGCTGCCGTCGAACAGGTTGGCGTAATCCGGGCAGTCGGCCGTCCATGCCGTGCGGCCTGCGGCGGGGAATCCGACCATGTCGTCTGCCGACGTGATGGGGCGGATCTTGTTCCGCTCGACCTTCACGGCCAGATAGACCACGCCGCGGCCGGCGCTGGTGCCGGCGCCCGAAGAGGAGAGTTTCAGCGGCGCGAGATAACCGTTGAGGTCGCCCAGCCGTGTCAGGTCGCCCTTGAGCGAAACCGTCACTTCGCCTTCGGATTTGTAAGCCCCGGCGGCGATCGTCAGCGGGTTGTTGTCCAGTTGCAGGTACTCGGCGGGCAGCGCCGCGTACGAAGTGCCGTGGGCCGTGTTGTAAGCGGCGACCAGCGAGTTGTCGGCTGCGACCGACACCGTGTAGCCGCTTGTCGAAGCTACCGTCGCATATGCGCTGAACGAAGCGTTCACGTCGCTGGTCGAACCGGTCTGCCGGTGCGTGATTTTACCCGTGATGAGGTTTTCCGTGCCGGTCACGGCATAGACGGTCGGATCTTCGCTGTCGATCTTGTAGATGTCGATTTCGGAGAGGGTTTTGCTCCAGCTGCTCGAAAAACCGACGGTCAGCCGCAGGTAGCGGGCTTCGATATGTCCGTGGAATGCGGCGTACATCCGGGAGCCGCCCGTCACGTATTCGCCCGCTACGGGAGTTCCGGCCTGCGAGAAGTTCTCGCCGTCGGCGCTGTATTCGATCGACACCGAGGGCACGGAGCCGTATCCCAGACAGAGTCCGGTCACCAGCTGCTGCTCCTTCATGTCGATATTGAGCACGTTGCCGTACTGTTCCGGAAAATCGACCGAAGTCGAAGTGCTGCCGTCGAACAGATTGGCGTAATTGCCGCAGTCGGCCGTCCACGCGCTGCGGCCCGTGGCGGTGAAGCCGACCATGTCGTCGGTGGATTCGATGGCGCGGATGAGGTTGATCTCGGTCGCTACGGCCACATAGACCGCTCCCATGACTTCGCTGGCGTCGATGCCCTCGGCCTTGATGCGCAGCGGCGCCAAGTAGTTGCGTTCGGTCAGCAGCGAGAGGTCGCCCGTGAGCGTCACCTTGACCGAGTCGGCCGATGCCGTTGCGTTTTCAGGCACGGTCAGCGTCGTGTTTTCGAGCGTCAGGTACTCGGCGGGCAGCGCCGCATACGAGGTCTTGTGCTCAGCATTGTAGCTCTCGACCAGCGAAGCGTCGTAGACGAAGGTCGCCTTGACGCCCGCATGGCGCGTGGTGTTGCAGCGGACGGGGAATTCGGTGAAGAATTCGCCGGTCGAGCCGGTGGGCTTGTGTACGACCCGGATCGTGTAGAGGTTTTCCGTGCCGGTCTGGACGTAAACCAGTCCCGGAGTGCCGTCGATGGTCTTGTCGAAGTCTTCGAACTCCTGACACGCCGTGAGCGACGAGAACGCCGCTGCGGCCGCGAGTATGTATTTCGTGATATTTTTCATGGTTCAGGTTCTGTTTCAGGTTATTTCGTTACGGCAGGGTTCTGCAGCTGAATCGCGCGGCGCAGGTGGCCGTAGGGTATCTCCTTGTCGGCGCCCGAATCGGAAGTGTGGTAGTCGCGCAGGCAGAAGAATGCGCCGAAACCGCCCTTGAAATGGCCTTCCGGGGCCTTGGCCGCCGCCTGCGCCTCCATGCCGCCGCCGGTCTGCCAGTAGGCGCCGATGTTCTCCGTGAATACCTGCTTCTCATAGGGGAACGTCGAGGTGAAGGAGACGCTGCTGCTGCCGTAGTTCTGTTTCACATAGTAGTCGAGGTAAGGCTCCGTCTCTGCGGGCGGGGTGTGTCCGTCTACGATCAGCAGTTTTTCGGGGTTGGGCGACATCGGGCCGATGAACTGGCCGAGATACTGCACGAACAGGGTCATGCGGCTGCCGTAGATGCCGTAGGTACGTTCGTCCGAGGATTCCGGCTCGTAGTCGAGGTCCAGACCGTCGATGCCGTACTCCCATACGTCCTTGAGCAGGTGGTTGCCGTAGAGCACGCACCAGTCGGGGTAGATGCCGTCGGGGTCGATCGTGGTCGTCTGATTGACCATGTCTTCGCGCGTGAGTCCGAAGTTGGCGAAGTTGTCGTTCTCCATGATTCGGATGATCGTGGGCATCACCAGCCGGGTGCCCTTCTTGTTGCGCATCTCCCACATCTCCTTGTAGGCCAGCGGATTCTTGACCGGATCGGGATAGCCGCCCCAGAGCGAGCAGATGTCCACGCTGTCGGGAAGTCCCGCGAAGCGGTAGGCCATCGAGTAGCTCTGGTCGTAGTCCGAGAACCACACGAAGCAGAGCGAGCGTTCCTTGAAGGTATCCTTGTAGGCGCGCAGGTTGGCGTAATATTCTTCCGAGTATTTGTAAGCCGGCTGCAGGTTCAGCGGCTCGGCGTCCGTGTCGCATGCCGTAAATCCGGCGAATACCGCAAATAGGACGGCAAGGGTCGTTATTGTCTTTTTCATGGTTGTTCAGGTTTTCGGTTTATAATCTCGGATTTTTGTCCCACCATACGCTCGTGCCGCCGTTGTCGCCCGTGGGGTTCGACGATTCGCTGTTGAGTGTGTGCGTGGCCGTTGCGACGGCTTCGGCGTTGGTGCTGTACTCCGTCGAGGGGTAGTTCAGACGGCGGATCTGCCGGGTGGTGCTGATCTTGCCGCCGCTGTTGTTGACGAGGACCGGCAGGATGCGCGGATAACCCGTGCGGCGGAACTCCGACCAAGCTTCCTGCCCTTCGGGGAACATGGCCAGATACTTCTGGGTGATGATCTGTTCGAGATGGGTCTCGAAGTTGCCGCCCGCTTTCCAGCAGATGGGAATCGAGGCGAGCGGGCTTTGATTCGAGTTGCCGCCGGTGACCATGTCGGTATAGCTGCCGGGCGTCAGCTCCTTGTCGGCGATGTAGTCTTCGGCTCCGCTGGCGCCGAGCGTCGAGAACGAAGTGCGGATACCCTCGGCGTAATAGGTTGCCGCGTCCGACTCGGAACCCCAGCGCAACTCGTATTCGGCACGCAGGAACCATGCTTCGGCGGGCGTCATCCACATAATGTTGTCGTTGTTGGTGCAGTTTACGCGCGAAAGGTCTTCCGAATCGGCATAGGACGAAGTCGGCGTGATGCCGGTGCGTACGCCGTGGTACTCGCCCTTGGCCGTCGCCACGAAGTACTTGCCGCGGCGCGGGTCCTGATAGCCGTTCATGTAGGCTTCGATCGTGGCGCCGATGCGCGAGTCGTCGAAATTGTACTGGATCATGTAAAGCGGGTATTCCCACGAACCGGTGGCGGGTTTGTGCAGCTCCGCGAGGTCGGCGGCGCCGGTCATCAGGCCGACCGGATTGCCGATGGCGGCCGCAGCCTGCTCTTGGGCCAGCGCCGCGTCGGCATAGACCACGCGCATGGCCAGACGCAGGCGCAGCGTATTGGCGAATTTGATCCAGCCGCTCACGTTGCCCGAAAAGACGTTGTCGTAAGCCTCCAGCAGTTTGGTGCCGGGTTGTGCCTCGTAAAACGCGGTCAGCGTCGTGATGGCGGCGTCCAGCTCCTCGAAGAAGCGTTTGTAAACCGCCTGCTGCGGATCGTAGGCCTTGTTGATGTCCCCGCTGCTGATGTTGAGGTAGGGGATGGGGCCGTAGGTATCGGTTACGCGGTGCATCGCGGCGACCTTCACGATGTCGGCGAGGGCGACCACTTCGGGGAATTCGCCGCGCTGGGGATCGAGCTGGTTCCATGCGCTGATGACGCGGGTGTAGGCGTCGTTGAACATGGCGTTGTACCAGTCCTTGCCCGTGACGTTGTAGAGGTTGTTGCCCGTGAAGCTGGTGTTGATGACTCCGGTGTAGCCGGCGAAGATGTTGCCCGCGAGGTCCTCGATGACCTGATAGTTGGCGCTGCCGTACTCCTTGTCGCCGACCAGCTGGAAGGAGGGGATGACGTTCTTGGTCATCTGCGCGAAGGCCGAACCCGTCGAGAGGTTGTCCCACGACAGCATCTCGTCGGTCGCTTGGTCGGGGTTGGTGTTTTTATTCAGAAAATCGCCCGTGCAGGCCGCGGTCGCCATAAGACCGGCCAGCGTCAGGAGTTTTATGCCGTTAGCTTTTTTCATAAGACTGTAATGTTGAAGTTAGAAGGTCACTTTTACCGAGAATCCGAGGTTGCGCGTACTCGGCTGCATGAAGTAGTCGATGCCGGACGAGAAGGTGCCCGTGCCGGCGACCGTTTCGGGATCGAACGGCGCTTTGCAGTAGAGCATCCAGAGGTTGCGGCCGATGAACGAGACGTTGAGTCCCTTGATCCACTTGCACCACTTCTGGACGGGGATGTCGTAGCCGAGGGTCAGCTCGCCCAGCCGGACGTTGGTCATCGAGTAGACATAGCAGGCGCCGATGGCGTCGGCACCGTTGCCGCCGATGGTCTGGTAGTAGTTTTCGGCCGGAATGCGCTGGCCGTTTACGAGCGCGCCGCCGTTCAGACGGTCCGTGGCCGTGCGTTCCGAGACGCCGAAGTAGTCCATCGCGGCCTGCGTGAGCGATACGCCTACGCCGCCTACGCGGGCGTTGAACATGAAGCCCAGCGAGAGACCTTTCCAGTTGAATTCGTTGCGCCACGAAAGCGTGTAGCTCGGATTGCTGTTGCCGGCGTATATCCATGTGTCCTTGGCCGGGGCGACGTTGCTGCCGGTGGGCGATACCCAGATCGCGCCGTGCTCGTCGGTCTTGAGCGTATTGACGTAGATGTCGCCGATCTGGCCGCCTTCGCGCAGCACCATCTTGACGCCCGTCGTACCGCCCATGACCATCGAATCCTGCGAAATCACCGTGCCGTTCGACAGTTTGTAAGAGTCGAGCATGTCGACCACCTTGTTGCGGTTGCGCGAGTAGACGAGGTTCGAAGACCACTTCACGGGACCGAGGTTCTGGTTCAGCTCGGCCGACACCTCGACGCCCTTGTTGTCCACGCGGCCGGCGTTGACGTAGAGGCTGCTGTAGGTCGATGTCGATGAGATGTCGGGGTTGAAAACCTGATTGTAGGTGCGCGAACTGTAGTAGGTTGCGTTGAGTATGAGTTTGTTGCCCCACAGACGGACGTCGGCGCCGACCTCCCACGATTTGGTGCGTTCGGGTTTGAAGTCGTCCGAGGTGAGGTAGGTCGATGTCTGCGGCGTGCCGTCCGATACGGGGTAGGTCGGAATGGTGATCCAGCGCATCGGGGCGTTGCCCACTTCGGCGTACGATGCGCGGATCTTGGCGAACGACAGTACGCGCGAATCGACCTTGAAGATGTCGGTCAGCACGGCCGAAAGACCTACCGACGGGTAGAACATCGACGTCTTGGAGGTATTGGCCAGCGCCGTCACCCAGTCGTTGCGCGCCGTCACGTCGAGGAATACCATATTCTTATAACCCAGCTGCAGTGTGGCGAAAAGCGACTGCGTCTGGTCGTTGATGGTCTCCTTCGCCTGACTCTTGTTGGTGGTCATGTTGGCCAGCGTGAAGAGGTTGGGCACGCCCGTCAGGTCGCCGCCGAGCAGTATCGCGCGGTGCTTGTAGTCCTCGATCGAGGCGCCGAGGGTGGCGTTGAGCGAGAACGCTCCGTCGGCGAAGGTCTTGTGGACGTTGGCCAGCACGTCGGCGTAACGCTGCGAGGTGGTGTAGGTGTTGTTGTAATAGCGGCCCTTGTCGCCGGCGAAGAGTCCCAGCGTCGAAGCGTAGTTCTTCTGCTCGGCCGTGATGTGCGTGTAGTCGATGCGGGCGCGTCCCGTGATGTCGAGCCAGTCGGTTACGTCGTATTTGAGCGAGGCGCCGAACAGGAAACGGTCCTTGCCCGTGTTGAACATGTTGCGGTTGGTGATCCAGTAGGGGTTCTGCATCTGCAGGCTCTGCGATCCCCACGGCCAGTACTGCACCGGGAAGTTGCGCGAAGCGTTGTAACGTTCGTAGACGGCGTATTTGCGGATGTCGTCGCTCGGCGACATGAGGTAAACCGGGATCATCGGGTTGTAGTACTGGCCCGACGAGAGCATGTTCTGCTCATTGACGTTCATGTACATGCCCAGCACGCTCAGGTGCATGCGCTCGTCGAGGAACGACGAGCTGTGGTTGGCCGTGAAGTTGTAACGGTTGTATTCGTTGTTCGGAATGATGCCCTCGGCCGTCACCACGCCTGCCGAAACATAGGTCTGGCTCTTCTTGCCGCCGAAGGAGAGTCCCACCGAGTTCGAAGTGTTGTATCCCGTCTGGTAGAAGTCGGTCGGCGTCCACGACTGCTTGGCGGCGAGTTTCGTGCCCCACGAAGCGTAGTAGCCGTCCTTGGCTCCGTAGGTGTTCTGGAAGGCCGGGGTTAGGAACGGCGACATGAAGGTCGTGTTGTTGCTGTAATTGACCGAGACGCCCTCCTCGCCGCTGCGCGTGGTGAGCATCAGCACGCCGTTGGCGGCCTGCGAACCGTAAAGCGCGGCGGCCGAGGGGCCGGTCAGCGCGGCCATCGACGCGATGTCGTCGGGGTTGAAGTTGGAGATGCCGTCGCCCGTGAGGTTGTTCTCGCGCATGATGGTGAACTCGTCGCCGGGGTTGGTCAGCGAGAGCGACGGCAGCGGAATGCCGTCGAGCACGTAAAGGGCGTTGTTGCTGCCGGCGATGGATTTCGAACCGCGCATCACGACCTTCGTTTCGCCGCCGACGCCTGCGGCACTGGCGTTGATGGTTACACCGGCGATCTTGCCCGCGAGGCTGTTGACCATATTGGCGTCGCGCGTCAGGAATACTTCGTCCGATATGTTCTGCACGTTGTAGGATACGGCGCGCTCCTGCCGTTTGATGCCCAGCGCCGTCACCACGACCGCTTCGATCTGCTGGTCGTCCTCTTCGAGCGTGACGGAGAGCGACGTGCGGTTGTTCACCGAGATGCGCTGCGGCTTGTAGCCGATGAACGAAACGTCGAGGATCATGCCGGCCGGCGAGACGTTGGACTGGAGTGCGAACGTTCCGTCGACGCCGGAGGTCGTGCCCTGCGTGGTGCCCGAAATCATGATCGTGGCGCCGATGACGGGCACGCCGTTCTTATCGACGATCCTGCCGGTGATCTGGCTGGCCTGCTGCGGCTGCGCGCCCCCGCGGGCTGAGAGGATGATGCTCTTGTTGTCGATCGAATAGCTGACGTTGGTGTTGCGGAACAGTTCGTCGAGTGCGGCGCGGATGTCCTTGTTCGCGACCGAAAGGGTGACGTTCCGGTCGAGCGGAATATCCTTGGTGTTGTAGAAGAAGGTGTAGCCGCTCTGCTCCTCGATCTGCTGCATCACCGTCGAAACGGGGGTGTTCGAAGCCTTGAGCGTGATGTTTTTTACCTGAGCCTGTACGGGGACGGCGGCGATTGCGAACGCCATGCACAACGCCAGTGCATACGACCGGACCGAGCGGCTGACTCCGGCTGCCGGGGTACGGTGTAAATTTCCCCCCCCCATAATTTGGGTGGAAAAGATTTTTTTCATAAGTTTGTAAGAATTGAGTTTTAGGTTAGTCCGGCCGTTTCATGCGGCCGGGTGATCTTAACGATTCGGCATACGGGAGGACGTGCAGGTCTTTCCGTATGTTTTTTTTGTGTCAGGTCGGTGTCATGGTGTCATTCGGTTTTTTGGTTTATGGTTGTAGGCAAATCGGTTCGTGCGGTTTTTCAGTAGACTTCGAATACGGCCCGGCCCGCCGAGGCTTTGTCGCCGGCCGTCTGGTCGATCCGTCGGAATTTGATCTTCGACGAAATGGAGAAGTGTTTGAGGATCAGGTCGAGACTCTGGTTCGAGAACGTACCCGTGAAGGTGTTTCCGAGCAGTTCGTCGTTGCGGATGTTGAACGAGACGTTGTATTTGTTGCCGATCATGCGCAGGGCGTCCTTGAGTGGGGTGTTGCTGAGGATGATCTTGCCCTCTTTCCACGAGGTGTTGCACGGAATGTTGGCCGTGTTGAGGTAGATTACCCCCGTGCGGGCGTTGTAGGTTATCTGCTGGTCGGGCATCATCTGCACCAATTGGCTGCGGTGGTTGGCATCGTCGTACTTCATGCCGATGCGCCCCGACACGAGTGTTGCGCGGATGTATTCGTCGTCATAGGCTTCCACGTTGAACTCCGTGCCGTAAACCTCTATCTCGGTCGATTGCGCTTCGACCACGAATTTGCGTTCGGGGTCTTTGGTCACGTCGAAGTAGCCTTCGCCGTAGAGCACCACGCGGCGCTCCTTGCCGGTGAATTTGGCGGGGTAGCGCAGGTAGGAGTTGGAGTTGAGCCATACGCGCGTGTCGTCGGGAAGGGTGACGGAGCTGACCATACCCGTTGTGGAGCGGATTTCGACCATGCTGTTGTATTTGTATCCCACCTGCATCAGCAGATAGGCCGACAGGCCGACCAAGGGCAGCAGCATGACGGCGGCCGCGCGCTCGACCTGCCGGAGTGTCCGGCGCCATTTTTCGGCCCGGATGCGGCCTTTGACCTTCCGCAGTGCGCCGGCGGTGTCGAGGGCGGCTTTCGCCTCCTGCGTTTCGGCGGCGAAACAGAGGTAATAGACTTGTTCGGCGATTTTGCGGTTCTCCTCGCTGGCGGCGATCCACGCCGCGACGCGGGCCGTCTGGTCGAACGGCAGTTCGTCGTTGTAATATCTGACAAGGAGTTTTTCTATGTTCGGGGTGTTCATGTTTTTTCTGCTTTTTATATTACAGACTATTCAAAAACAAAAGTTCCTAAACGAAAACCACAAAATTTCAATTTTTTTTATTCCGGGGAATCTAAATCCGAATTTTTATTAATTTCGCATCATGCCCGAACGGAAAAAGATATCCGACACCTGCTTGCTGAACCGGTTGGTCGACGGTGAGATGAAGGCGTATGAAGAGATTTTCGTACGTTATTATCCGACGCTCTGCACCTACGCCCGCATGTATGTCAAGCGGGAGGAGACCGCCGAGAATATCGTGCAGGACCTGATGCTGTGGCTGTGGGAAAACCGCACGGTATTGTGTATCAGCACTTCGCTCCCCAAATATCTGTTCGGCGCCGTGCGCAATAACTGCCTGACCTATCTGGGGCACGAGTCCATCGAGCGGCGCGTGCTGGGCAATATCCGCAATAAGATGTGCGAGCAGTTCGAAATCCCCGACTTCGACGTCGTCGAGGAACTGCGCGAAAATATCCGGGCGGCCGTGGCCGATCTCCCGGCCTCCTACCGTGAAGCGTTCGAAATGAGCCGTTTCCAGCGCAAAACCTATGAAGAAATCGCCGCCGTGCTGGAAATATCGCCCAAAACGGTGGATTACCGCATCCAGCAGTGTCTGAAAATCCTTCGTGTCAAACTCAAGGATTACCTGCCTTTGCTGACGATGCTGCTGGTCGTGAACGAATAGGCGGTTTTCCAGCCTTTTCCCCTTTTGTTGGGATATTCTATCTATTTGCGGTCTAACTGGAAGGTGTTGGATTCCGCACTCACTGCGTCATATTGAATCAGACAGATAAATTATTTTAGTGAATGAACTTGCTGTTATTGTATTGACAGTCAGTGGTATATGTCTGTATGGGCGTCGGGAGCACCGCACCTCTTTCCTTCTCCTATAATCGTTCGCTCGTTTATGAAAGCTCTTGATAATAATTCTATTTGGATATGTGTTGTTTATCAGCTGTTTAGGGTGATTGTTGAAAGGTTGGTTTCATGGCGGAAAACCTGGATAACGGGCTATCTTTGGATAATAGAAATGTCCATGAATAAATCGGGAGATCAATGACTTTTAGAGAATCCTGATCCCATTTGGCAGAACCCTTAATTCGCAATATCATGAAGAAAAAACTACTGACTTCAGTATTGGCAACGACATATGTTGCCTGTTTGTTCGGACAATCGACTTCGCCGACTGTGCCGACATTGCCGGATATAACGTTCAAATCGCCGAAAGCAGCTAGTATGCAGAAGTTCGGCGATTACCCGGTAAGTTTGTTTACAGGTCTCGTGGATATTACGGTTCCTGTTTACGAGATAGAGATCAATGGCATTAAAGTTCCGATCGAATTCAAGTATCACGCTTCGGGCATCAAGTATGATGATACGTCTTTGGAATTGGGACTTGGGTGGTCGTTTATGGCCGGAGGGCTTATTTCCCATCAGGTGCGGGGTGACGACCGGATAACTTCCGGCATTCCGGCGCCCGGATCTCCGGAAGTAAAACGCATGGAGGACATCGATCCGCGGGGCTTGGGATCGACAAATATAGATTCGGGAAATATATATCTGGAGTGTATCGCCAGAGGTACGGGGGCTTTTGGAAGTTATTCCCCCACGTTCTATTCGACATGGCCGATAGACGGGGAAATGGATATAGTTCAATATGTATTGCCCACTCAGCAGGGAAGCGTAGCCTATCATAAAGGACAAACTATATATATTCCCAATAGGCCTATCTCGTTTAGTTTTCCACAACATATGATAAGGGATGAAAAGGGGATAACCTATTTGTTCGAAGAAGAAGAGCGTTATAACTTCAGCGACAATACCACGAGACATCTTACGAAGATAATATCTGCGGACAAAAGCGATACGGTATCTTTTACCTATGAAACTCGGCGTGAGTTGATGATTATTGCACCGTCGTTTTTAGGCGTCGAACTAGGGGTTGAGGCAGAACTGTCACAATATCTAGATCTTGATCTGAGATTAAAGCCGAGAAAACTGACAAATCCTTCATCCAGTCAACTTTCATCACCGCCTTTATTGAAAGAAATATCATACAGGGGAGGCAAAATATGTTTTTTGTATGATCCTGTTTACATAAGAAGTCTGACAGAAGTACAAATATATGCAGGGGATCCGCAAAAAATGCAGATGCTCTCTAAAATAAAAGTTGTGCAGAGTGATTTCTATGAGACGGACCGCTCGCCGCGCCGTCTGGATAAAGTTACGTTCTGCGATGGTAACGGCAAAGAGTTGTATGACTATCAGTTCGGGTACAACGGCAGACCGCGCCTTTTGAGCGATTCCGGATTCGACTATTGGGGCTATTTTAACAGTGCCCCGGCAACTGACAACCGAGTTCCGAGATTTGAGGTTTTATATAATATCGCGTATGCACCCGATCCGGTTTCCGTATATACCAACACGGAGGATAGAAGGAATCCGGATCCGGTCAGTTCGGGACAGGGCATGCTGAATAAAATCGTTTATCCGACAAAAGGATATACGAAATTCCAATATGAAGCCCACAAGTCCGGCGGTGTCGTTTTGGGCGGTCAGCGTATACGATCGATAGAGCATTACGACAGCGATAATACGCTTATGGACAAGAGGACTTATCAATATGGCGAGCATGAAGACGGCAACGGTTCTTGTCTGGCCAATCTTGTATCTAACGGCGCCCTCAATATCGATAAGTCTGATTTTTATTCGACAAATAAGATAATATCTCAAACTTCAGAGAACCATGGTATGGTTGAAATAGGTTATTATGCCATTATAGATGTTTTCAATGTGTTTCCCCGAAGAAGCTATACGATCAACGGAAGTTCTGCGGTATACCCTGTGGTGACGGAATATTATGGAGACGAAACGTCGAATATCGGCAAAGTGGTCTATTCGTATAATTACTATGATTCGCACTATCCTCACTGGACATACAGAGGGCGCAATCCCGATTATCCGTTCAGGTCATATGAATGGAAGAATGGAACGCTGTGCCAAAAGATGATATATGATAAGAACAATAAATTGATTTATAGTGAGACCAATGATTATCAGGACATACGTACAGAAGAAAAATTGAATATAAAAGCGGTGCCGGAGGTGACTGTTTACGGAGATGCGAGTGGTGCGCGTCCATCTCCTGACGAAGTATACCTCAATTTCAGTATCCCCGAATTCAGTGACGAAACGGCCCCTTATTTTGATATTATAGGACAGAGCCGGTTCGATTATTTTAACTATTGTACCAATACGGGGTTGCCGGTAATACGCAAATCTACGGTCATGCGCGACGGAGTGACCAAAACGATCGATTATCAGTATAATGATCTCGGTCAGTGTATCCGCAGCGCGGAATGTACCAGTCAGGGGGACAGTATCGTTACGGAATATAAATATCCCTATGACCTGCGCAGTGTGGCACCTTATTCCGGGATGTATAGCTGCAATATGCTTTCGACGGTTGTGGAACAGGCGATTTCCCGCGGCAGCGGTCCGCAGCAGATCGTTAAGACCAATTACTCAAAAGTAAATAATGGCTACTATCCGTATTCCCAGCAATTCTGGAATCACCTTCAGAATGAACTGGAAACAAGAATTATCTATCATGAGTATGATAAATACGGAAATCCGGTCTATATAACGAAAGACAATACGACCAAGATCGTCTATCTGTGGGGATACAAAGGGCGTTATCCGATTGCCGAATTCAGGGATGTAGACTATACCACGGTTCGCCGATATTTGGGCGCTGCATTTATCGAGCATTTGCTCGATACGGCAGAAATATCGATGAAAGATATGGCTACCATAGACAATATGCGTCGCGACGAATCTTTTAAACAAATCCATATCACCACTTATACCTATAAACCGGGAGTCGGCTTGACGTCAGAGACGGATCCTGCCGGCCGGACGACAACCTATAAATACGATGCAGCCGGCAATCTCTCGCGTGTTTTGGATCACAAAGGATATGTGATGAATAGCTATGAGTATAATTACAAAGTTAAGTAAACCCGATTCCGATATGAAAAAGTTCCTGTTTTTTTGCATGATCGCATGCTGTACCTTATCAGCACAAGGCCAATCCGGGCCAGGCCGTTTTAATGCTGCATTGGGGGAGATCTCCTCGTATTGGAATTATGGCAGCGACCTTCCCGATTATATTAAGTCTCAGGTTGATTTGTTTGTCGGTTCCGGGGAGAATATACTTATGCCTCCGGGGGGAAAGGCAGCTTTGGCATTTTCGACTTCGAGATACATGAACGAATCCGAACTGAGAACCTATTTTGAGAGTAAAATATTGGGAATGCAGGGCGTTAGCATATATTATGCGGGAATTCCGACCAGCCTGTCCGTAGAAATAGTTCTGAATTTCGACATCATGACACCTATAGGGTATGATTATACATATACTTTTACAACGGCTGACGGAGACTCCCGGACTATAACGGTCAAAGGCAAGGAGCAGATTTCCATTACTACTCCGAGTCCTTTATCCCTTGACGACCCTTATCAGATCTTTACCATATCTCTATCCAAATCCTATCCTAATGAAACATACCAGCTTCAGCGGGATGGACAGACGGTGGCGTCTTTGCCGGGCGATCCTTACGGGGCTCCGATCTCTTTTAGGGGGGCATATGGCTTGGGAACCTATACGGTTACCAATTCCAGTTATGCGACGATTCTCGGAAGCGTAGTCGTCACTTCTCCGCCCGACGAGAATTATATTCTGAGCAAAACGTATCTAGACAAAACCGAAGATAATTTTATCGAGGATGTCGTGTTCTACAACGGATTGGGGGATCAGGCGCAGGCAATAAATATTGCTGCGACTCCTGACGAGGATAAAAATATCGTCACGCCTTATTATTATGATGCTTTCCGCCGCGGGAATGCCCGTGCCTATTTGCCTTATGTCTCGTCTCAATCCTTCTTGGCGATGGATTCCGCACCTTTTACCGAACAGTCTCGATATTATTCGACTATATATGCAGATGATGCCGCATATGCGTTTTCCAAAGTCGTGTTCGATGACTCTCCGTTAAATCGTCCGGTGCAGGAATATAAGCCGGGAAAAGTCTATCATAGCGGGAACGGTAAATTCGCGCAGACCGAATACCTGACAAACTCGGAGACCGGCGATTTGGCTTGTCTGAAATTTTCCGTAACCGGTGTCGGATCGTCATCATCATTGGATAAGTCCGGATATTATCCTGCGGGCGCTTTGCATGTTACACGGACGACAAACGAGGACGGCTCCGTTGTCCTGAATTTTGCCGATATGTCTGAAAAGACGCTTTTAGTCCGTCAAATTTCGGATGACGGCTCGTTTTATGACACGTATTCCGTTTATGATCTTCTCGGAAATTTGTGCTATGTTCTGCCGCCGGAACTTTCGGCCGAGATCGCAACTGGAGCACTCACAGCACTTTCCGATGAAAATCTGGCTTCGCTGGCCTATATATATAAATACGACGGGCGAAATCGGATCGTCGAAAAAAGACTTCCCGGGGCGCAACCGGAAGAGTACGCTTATGATAATGCGGATCGTATGACGTCGCGTTCGAGAGGTAGCGGTTCGGAAAAGGAGGTGTGGGAGTATACCTATGACAACCTCGATCGCATAACCGGGGAATCTTATCGGAAAGGGAATGCTGCCGCTACGACGAAAATGACTTGTTCGTACCATTACTCGACATTGTCCGCACCATTTGCCTTTCAGCCGGTCAATGGTGTTGTCTTGAAATCTGATTGCTTTCCGGCCATGCTTCCGAATAATAAAGCTCTGGAGACGATAATGTCCGTTTGCGGCCCGGCTTCCGTATCGCTGACCCGTGTGTTCCACTACGATAACCGCGGCCGCGTTATCCAGACTGTCGAACAATACGGCGATGTAACCAGCCGTATTTCTTACAGATATGATTTTCTGGGCAATCTGCTTAAGAAACATGAGTCGTATATTGTAGCGAACAACAGCGAATACAGCGTACTGACTCAATATACCTATGACCGGCGGTCGAGATTGCTGGCTGAAACCACGACCGTTAGTGGCGGCGTACAGGGCCATTCGGTTTCTACCAGTGCGCCGACAAGCATTACATACCGCTATAATGAACTGGGACAGCTCGTTGCCAGAACGTATGGATCAGGGGCAAATGCTGTGACCGACAATCTGGAATACAACATACAGGGGTGGTTGACGTCGCAGAGCAATAATGAATTCGAGATGCGGTTACGGTATTATGATCCGATTTTACCTCCCAATATTCCCAATTACAATGGGAACATTACCGAGTGGGAATGGCGGCATCGGAGCCTTCCCGACGCTGTCCCCAACTGTTATGGATTTACTTATGATAAGCTTGCTCGGCTGACCGATTCGAGACAGTATGCGGATAATGGTGCGAGGTGGGTAGAAACGGACAAATTCACGGAGCGGGGGCTGAGTTATGATAAAAACGGCAATATACTGTCATTGAACCGCAAATACGATGGTTTTCTTAACGATAGTCTTACCTATTCCTATTCGGGAAATCACCTTGCCGCTCTTTATAACGGCCCGACGGAATATGTATACGAATACGATGCAAACGGAAATATGACCCGCGATGGCCTGAACTCTTTGAAATTAACTTATAATTACCTAAATTTGATCAGCGAAGTCCGTAGTCAGGACGACAATCTGCTCGCGCAGTACACTTACCTCGCCGACGGAACGAAAATCGGAGTCCGGGACGGCAGCGGCAATAACGGATTGGACTACGTAGGTTCTTTAGTATACAGGATACGGGACGGCGTGAGAACCCTTGAGAGCGTAGCTTTCGGCGTCGGACGGATTATGGTGTCCATTTCGGGAGAGACGACGAATTATGAACCCAATTATTTTATTACGGACCATCTGGGAAGCGTGCGGGTTGTAATAAACGGTTCCGGAACTCCGGTCGAGCAGAACGATTATTATCCGCTGGGATTGAGACACTCGAATCCGGACTGTGTATTGTCCGGCAATCGCTATAAATATAACGGCAAAGAACAGCAGGCCGTCGGGGATTTGCCGTATCTCGATTACGGAGCCCGTATGTTCGATTCCAGAATCGGGAGGTGGTTCAATACTGATCCGGAAGCTGAAAAATATTATGCCCTCAGTCCTTATACTTTGTGCGATAATAATCCGTTGCGTTATGCTGATGCAGATGGAGCAGATTGGGTAGATAAGGTTATGGGAGGAGTCATTGGTGTCATGACTAATGTTGTTCCCGGCACGACAAACTGGCGTAATGCGTACATACCTAACGATCCGTCGGATTATAACGAGGCATTGGAAACTGTCGACAATGCAGCAGTAGTCGCGGGTGCCGGAATGCTTATTGGCGGTGAACTGGGTGTCGGGAGCGGCATGACGCTGACTTTAGCCGGGGGAACGGCTGCATTGACGGTGGTCGGGGCGCCGGAAGGCGCTGCTATAGCGGCAACCGGAGGAATTACCATTGCCGGAGGTAAACTCATCGCTGCGGGCGGTACTATGATAATGGCAAATGCCGCTGTAAATAAATCGAATGGCTATAATTACGGTGAAAAATCCAATGAGAAAATTAATCCTAAGAAAGCGGCGCGTAAGCGAGGAAAGGAGATGCGTAATAATCAACCTGCATCTGAAGAATACGCTAAATACAGGGCTAAGGAATTGGAAAAAGCCCAAGGCAAAAACGCACGACGGCGTGCGCATGATGCAAAAGACAAGATAGGCAAAGACAGAACAAAAGAAGAGATAAATGAAGACTATGGAAAATGATATGGAAGAGTTTCTGAAAGATGCCTTGACTGCGAATGACGTTGTGTGGCTGAAGGAGCATGAGGCTGAATTCGACATCGATTACCGGTTTAAGGACTGCGATAATGACACGCTTCTTCTTTATGCTATAAGCGATGCCGGGAGCGAAGTGTATCGGTATTTGTTGCAAAGGGGGGCGGATGTCTTTGCAGCAAATGACGAAGGGGAATCTGTTTTTCACAGTATAGTTTATTCAGGTATTCCTGACCGTTTAGATATTTTACTGAAATACAGACCTGAAACCTTGAGACTTTTGAATGCCCGGACCAATGAAGGAGTGACGCCATTGTTGTTGGCGGCAATGCTGGAGGATTATCCCGTTAGTAAACAATTGCTGACCTTGGGTGCTGATGTCAATTTAACGGATAATACGAATAATGCACCGATACACCCGGCCTGTTTTATGGGTAATCTTGATCTTGTAAAACTACTCGTCCGACATGGTGCCGATTTGCATATCAAGACGGATAAAGGTAATTTGCCGTTGGCATTAGCGATAAATGCGGGGCATGATCATGTTGCAAAATATTTGTTGACATATACATCTGCACTTCCAGACACTACAATACACTGAATTATTAGGAAGGCCGATAATTCTGCTGCGACACCTGACGGTAGGTTTTGCAGACCTGCTTTTTCAACGCCATATTGACTCCTTGCAATACGGCTGTAATAATCCGAATTGCAGTTGAATTTATCCCTAAGGTGGGGGAGGGCTGTGCGGGCTATAAGCGCTTGATGCAAAGAGAACGGGTAGTTTTCGGACCGGAGTTGATGACCGGGCGTTTGCAGAGATGTGTGCAAATAGGGTGCGTGACGGTAAAAAAGAAAGAGTTGCACTTGTGTGCAACTCTTTCTTTTTTGTAGTGGAGAATACGAGAGTCGAACTCGTGACCTCTTGCATGCCATGCAAGCGCTCTAGCCAACTGAGCTAATCCCCCAATGCAGGTGCAAAGATAATCGGATTTTTTTATTTCTGCAATTTACGCTCGGAAAAAATCGCCGAAAATGAATTTTTACCGTAAAATCCGCCGCAGATCCGCATCCGGATCGTATCTGGACTGCGGGCAGAGCCGTTCTGGGCTGCATCAGGTGCGCATTCAGATGCGTTTATGGCGGTATTCGGACCGCATACCGAGCCGCATCAACTGTGGCGGGATAGCTTCTGAACGGCATCCGAGCTGTAGCCGGCCTGTATACAGAGCTGCATTAACCGTAGCGAGACTGCATCCGAACTGCGTCCGAACCGCATCCGATCTGTAGTCGGACTGCATGCAAGCCGCATAGGGAACTGCATTGACGGCCCTCGCCGGATATGTCGCCGGATATGTCGCCGGGTATGTCGCCGGGTATGTCGCCGGATATGTCGCCGGAAATACCGCCGGCTCATCGTTGACGGTTCCCGGCGTCGCCGGGGCATATGAAATCTCCGATTTTTGCGTTATTGAATAGAGCCGGGCCATGAAAACGATTCGGAAAGCAAGGATCGGAACGGCTGTTGCACTGATGTTCGGCATTGCAGCTTCGGCCGGCAGCCTGCGGCGACTGAAAAACAGCATACTATGAAAGCAATCGAACTGACGACAACGGAATTCCAGAAGCGGATTTATGACTTCCGCGCCAATCCGGAATGGAAATACGAGGGCGATCTGCCCGCCGTAATCGATTTTTACGCTCCGTGGTGCGGTCCCTGCGGGATGATGGGGCCTGTTATGGAGTCGCTGGCCGAAGAATATGCCGGGAAGGTCCGCATATATAAGGTGAATGTGGACAAGGAAAAACGGCTTGCGGCGATATTCCGCGTGCGGAGCATTCCGACGTTCCTGTTTATTCCCATGTCCGGTGAACCGAAGCACGCTAACGGAGCCATGGAGATCGCCCACATGCGCCGGATCATCGACACCACGCTTCTCGAACACTGAATCGGTCCACGGCCGCAAGGACACACGGTATGAAGACATGCTTCTTGCCTTTTATGACTTTGCGGAGGGGGGGGCAGCAGCAGGCTGCGCCCGCTCTGCATAAAACCTCCGCCTTGTTGCGATGGATGCCGTTCGGACGCGGGACCTGTTCTTGCGAACGCTTCTCGAAGCCCTTTCACCCATATGCCTGCTGTCGGAACCAGCGTATGCGGCATTTTGGTTGCCGGAAACGGGAGATATGCCTTGAAATAAGAAACAGCCGGAAATTCCGGCTGTTTCTTATTGAACTGTAACGAATTTTCAGGGACAGCATCCTTCCGGGATTGACGCCCTTCCGGAACAATGTCCTTTCGGAACAGGCTCCCTTCAGCATCAGCATCCTGCCGGGTGTCGCTCTGTCCTTCGGGGGAGGGCCTGCGGACGCACTTTCTGCTGCGTCCCGCACGTGGTCCGGCCTTCCGTCCTCGCAGGCTTTCGTCCCGCAATTTTCCGTGATCCGGCCTGCCGTCCTCGCAGTTTCTCGTCCCGCGATTTTCCGTGATCCGGTCTTCCGTCCTCGCTGTCTTCCGTTACTCGATCTCCCAAGTCGCGCCCGAATGCAGCAACTCGTCCACCGAGTGGATTTTGCTCTGGGCTTTGACCTCCTCGACCTGCCGGGCGACCTCGCGGTCGTAGACCGTGGCGTCCTCGACGGCCCGGATTACACCCAAGGCGACGGGGTAGTCGGGGTACTTCATCGCCGCCAGCATCGAGTGCAGCGTCGTGTCGCGCTCGTGGGCGTCGTGCG
>OIXH01001966.1_pt1 | contig 21677 bp, 20 predicted proteins | sample 1587741 | NCBI WGS metagenome assembly OIXH01 (sample SAMEA3888916, study PRJEB22519) | human gut metagenome | biome: human gut; feature: human-associated habitat; material: faeces | place: Denmark | collected 2011 | reverse complement strand
AGCCTTTCTGCACATAATTATAGCATATTATGTGCAGAAAAACAAGCCGCTATCCGAATTATCTGCATATACTTTTTTGAAATATATGCAGATAGAGCGCCTGAATAGGCAGTAATATGAGAAAACGGCACGGGGGTTCCGTGCCGTCTGCGTCAGATCGCTTTGATTTTTTTGAGGTAGGCCACGGCATCGGTATGTCCGCGGAAGTAAATGTGCTGCCGCTCCATATCCTCCATTTGGCGGGCAAGGTTCATATAGTCCACATACGCTCGATGCTCCTCTGCGGTCATGCGGATCTCGCCGCTGTCCTCGTTCATTTTGTCGATGACGGGGTACTGCGTTTTCAGCTTGTCCATACGGTCGGAAAGCGCGGCGTAGTCCTCGTCGGTATTCAGCAGATCCATCACAATATCACTGTCGATCTCCGCAAAGGCGTCCTCAATGCGGGATGGCAGATCAAAATAGCTGTCTCTCATGGTGCTCACTTCCTTATCGTTTTTATTATACTATACCCAAACTGCAAGGCAATATCAAAGGTGCAAATTTTATCGTTCGGGCTGTTCTGCTTGCCGTGGGACTGCGGAGCGGGCGGGAACGGCGGGTGAACTGATCCGGTATTCTTCGGGGATGTTCTCGATGTCGCCGTCGTAAATGTCCACAAATCGACTACCGTTTGACCGCACATAGCCGTTATCTCCGAACACGCCGCCTTCTTCGTACCGAATGTCCCGCCCGAAGCCCTCATAGTCGATATAGTTTGCCAGTGCGCCAAGGTTGCTTGTGTCATAGCAGCCGCTTTCCTCGATCCAGTAATAGCCGAGGTCATAGTCATTCCGCACGCCGGGCAGGTAATCAAAGCAGTCCAAGTTTTCGGTCAGGTTGATCAGCTCCTGCACACTGCCGGTGTTCTCGCCCAAGTCCAATACTGCCTGCCAGAAATCGTCGCTCTCCCGCAGTTCCATGATCTGCCCGGCGAGATAATTCAGCTCACTCAGGCTCTCATATTCTCCGAGCACCTTGCCGATGGCTGCGTCCGGGCAGTCATAGTCGGTGATGAACCATTCCTCATAGCGCCGCCCGATGCCGATGCGCCGGAAAACTGCCTGCATTTCTTCATTGGTCACGGGAAACTTTACCCATTCGCCCACCAAAAAGCCCTCGTTGTATTTGCCGAGGTTGGTAATAAAGGCTTCAAAGGCGCAGTCCCTTGTATCTGATACATTCATCATAGCCGCCTCCGTTATCGCTCCTGCACCGGTGCCTGTCTGCGGGGGATGAGAAAGCCGTAAACACGGGCGATCTCGTCGCCGAGTCTGCGGGTGATCCTTGTAATATCCGCACGGGTGGCGGTGCCGCGGTAGAGTTTTTCTTTCAGGTTCTCGATCTGTGTGTCGCTCACGCCGTCCTTATAGGCACGGTAGAGATAATGGTTCGTGCCATCGTGATGGATGGCATCGCAGCGGAAGTCACCGTTTTTATCCACATACCATGTGCTGTAATCAATGTCCCGTTCGCTGTAAAGGCAGTCCCGGATGTTGCCGCTCGGAATTTCCTTATATCCCATGCGGCGGCCGTGCCAAAGCCCCAGATCACCGACGACGAGAATGGGACGGGAGAGCTGAATGTCCAGATTGGAACGCTCGTCGTCCAGATAGTCGCCGTTCAGCTCATACATCAGCTCCATACGCTCGGCTTCGGTGAGATTGGGGTACTGCTCCTCCAAGTCCTCCCGCCAGTCGTCGTAGTCAATGTCGTTGCTCCAAATGATGTGTCTACCGTCCTTCATTGCGTCCGTCCCTCGCTTTCTGCCATCAGGAATTGTCCGAACTCGGTAAAGGCGTACCAGTTCGTGCGGTCAAAGCGGATCTCGTTAAACCGTCCCTTGGTGAGCACCCGCCCCTTGACCAGCCGTTTCAGGGCGTAGCGGATCTCATCATAGGACAGAAACGGGAAAAAGCCGGTCATCATCTGCACCGAACAGCGCATCCAGACCTTGCCCTCGTGGAGCTGCGGCGACTCGGTGCTTTTCTGCTCGATACAATCCCAAAGGAAGCAGGCCAGCACCGCCGCATTGACTCCGTATTTTTTCGCTATGTCCGAATCGAAGAAATGAACCATAATTTTTGCCTCCTTTTTGTTTTTCGGGATATGTAAAAGGGGCAGCGAATTTCGCTGCCCCAAGGCTTACTTCTTCTTTGCTTTGATCTTCAGGAAGATCAAAGCGCCGACGATAAATACGACCAGTCCGATTGCAAGAATGGTTTTCAGCTCCATTATTCCGCACCCTCCTTTCTGCGTTTTCTGAATCCGGCTACGCCCAGCGCAGCAGCGCCCGCAGCGGAAACACCGAGCAGGGCAAGCCACAGGGTGGGATTGCTGTCGTCCCCGGTTTTCGGCGTGTCACGAAGCTCGTTGTGCATCTCCACCTTTGTCACCGCACCCTCAAACACGGATGCCGTCTTGTCGGGGGGCAGCACATAGGCAGAAGATGCACCGTCCGACACCTCGGACACCACATACTCCCCGATACGGAGATCATCAATGATGATCTCGCCGTTTTTATCCGTCGTGAATACGCCGACATAGCCGTTCGGACCGGTGACACGGAACGAGAATCCCTCGACCTTGCCATCCGAGGAAGTCTTGATGATTTTCAGAGAGCCGATCTGCGGCGCATTGACAAAGCCCTTTCCGGCCTCGTTTTCCACGGTCACGGTCGTGCCGTCCTCGGTGATTTCGAAATAATAGGCGTTTTCATCCAGATAGAAGCCATCCGGTGCTTTCGTTTCTTTGACATAATAGCCGCCGTAGAGCAAGTCGGACAGTTCATAAACGCCGATGCCGGATTCAGTCAGCGTGCCGACCAGTTCATCGTCCGCATCCAGTTCCTTGTTGCCGTTGCTGTCACGGTAAACGGTAAACTCCGCACCCGTCAGCTTGTTGTCGGGATAGTCCCGGTCAAGCTTGGTGAGCTGCACCGTGCCACGGATGCGGGTGTTTTCGATCTCCACCTCAACCACCGCACCGTCCGCATCGACAGTCACGGGATAGGTTTTCTCCGACAGCACAAAGCCGGTCGGGGCTTCGATCTCCCGCACGATCCAGTTACCATAAGGCACACGGGCAAAAGAAAAGCTGCCGTCCTCGGCAGAGGTGGCAGTCAGAATGGCGGTTTCGCTCGTAAACTCGATGCAGTCCGCATGGAACAGCCCGATCAGTGCACCGACAAGACCGCTACCGTCCTCGTCCTTTTTCAGCCCGTAGATCACGCCGTAGAGCAGCTTGTTTTCGATGGGTGCGCCGCCGTTTGCCTTGATTTCTACCAGCGCCGTGTCCTGCCCGGCGTACTCAAACACGATGGGGTACTTTTCGTCGGAGAGGATATAGTGCCCGTCCGTGGACAGCTCTTTGAGATAGTAGCTGCCAAACGGCAGGTCGGTCATGCAGACAGCATGACCGTTTTCGTCCACCGACAAGATCTCCAGCAGGCCGTCGGCGGGAATGATGCTGCCGTCAGCGGCGACCAATTTCTCGGTGGCAAACAGCCCAAAGGTCACGGCGGAAACCTCACCGCTTTTGCCGATGCCGAAGCGCTCGTCCTGCTCCAAGACCTTATCCAGAGAAACGGCGGCTTTCTGCCGCTCGTTGCAGAAGTCGGCGGCGGTTTCGGTGATCTCGACCTCCTGCCCGGCGTAGACAAGCTCTGCTGTGTGGACTTCGGTGTTCAGCACATAGCCGGTGGGTGCAGAGATCTCCCTGACCTCGTATTTGCCGAGATACAGCGGCTTGCTTTCGGCAAGTCCCGTTTCATCGGCGGTCACGGTATCGACGACCTCTCCGGCCGCATAGCGGAGCGTGCCGTCCGGCGTGATGATGTCCTCGGCGGCAGTGATCTCATAGACTGCGCCAGCAAGCCCCTTGACCGCAAACACCGGCTGATAGGTGCCGTCCGCCTCGGTGACGGAAGAAAATACCTCGCCGCTCTTGCTGATTCGGATCACGCCCTTTTGCGCCATGTTCAGCTTTGTGACCTCGACCACTGTAACGGCGTTTTCCTCCGTGGCGTTGTCGGCGGTCACATCGAAATAGACCGGTTCGCTGTTCAGCGTGTAGCCGTAGGGAGCGGAAACCTCCACCAGCGAATAGCCCGTGCCATATTCCAGCTTTTCAGGCGTAATGAGATAGCCGTCGCTGTTGGTATAAAAGGTGTCGATGGTGGTGACTTCGGGATAGGTGAAAGTCTGCGTGATAAGCGACCCGTCCGGACGGTAGAGTCGGAAGCCTGCGCCCGCCAGCGGAATGACCTTGCCCGTTTCGACATCCACCTTGACGATCTTGATATAACTCTCAAAATTGCGGTTGTTGGCAAGGTAGCGATAGGTCTGCCCGTCCTTGGCGATATACACATCGAAGTCGGCAAGCAGCTCACGGCCGTCCCAGCCCTTGGTCTGATGCACCGTGTAGATGCCGTAGGGCAGGTCTTTGGTGACCGCATAGCCGTTTTCGTCGCAGATCAGATAGTCACGCTCGGATGCCTTGGCGTTGTCATAAGAGCCTGCGGCTTTCAGGAAAACCGCAAACTCCGCTCCGACCTCCGGCGTTTCAAGCTGGGTGTCGCCGTTGTCGGTGTGCTTGATGATGGCAATTTTGCCCTTGATGATCTGCTCGGTCACATCGTTTGCCGTGGTGTTGTATTCCACGGTGTAGTTTTTTGCCTCTGCGCCGATGGGATAAACGGTGCTGTCCAGCAGATAGCCCTCGGAGGGCGTGATCTCACGGATGGTCCAGTCGTCACCACAGACATAGTATTTCGTGGTAAACTGCCCGTTTGCGTCGGTGGTGTAGGTGTCCATAAGCTGGTCGCCCTTATAGATACCGTAGACGGCACCGGCAAGGGTGGCATCGCCCTGCGGCAGACCCGTTTCGGCGTCGCTCTTGGTGACAGTGACATTCCACTTTTTCAGGATGTTCGTAAAGCTCTTGTTTGTGACGGTGTTCCATTCCACCGCCGCCGTCTGCTTTTCGGGGACGACATAGCGGATCGCCGTATCAATTTCCTCCAGCGTGTAGCCCGTGCCGATCAGCACATCGGAAAACACGGCTTTGCCCGTGCTGTCGGTCACGGTGTATTCGTCCACCGCAAGTCCCGAAAGCGAAGTGCCGTAGAGGTGGAATTTCACGCCCTCGTTCAAGCCGTCCTCGGAGGTCTTGGTCACGATGAGAGTTCCGCGCTTCAAGGTGTTATTGAAATTGACCGTTGCCACCTGACCGCTGACGACGGTGACACGGCGCACCTCCTGCGGCTCGTATTTGTCATAGCTCTGCTCGATGACGGTGTAAACTCCGGGAGCAAGGTTGTCGATCTGAATGACACCGCCCGCACCTGTCGTAACGGTCTTGTTCACGCCGTTGCCGGTGATCGTAAAGGAAATGCCCGCTACCTTGCCGTCCTCGCTGGTTTTGACGATCTTGGTGCTGCCGTAGGACACTTTCAGGTTAAGATAGGCTTTGACGGGATCGCTGATCGTAGCGCTGTAAGTGACCACATCCTGCATCGTGCCGTCAGGGCCGTAATGCCCGTCGCTCCATACCACGACACCCTTCCGGGTATTGTTTTTTGTGGCAGAGATCATCACTGTTTCCGTCGGGGCTGTTTCGGCAGTGATAGTCAGTGTGTTGCCACTGGTCGTAAAGGTGAGTCCCGTCTGCTCGGAGGAAAAGGTGTAGTCACTCAGTACACCGTTGGTGTCGGTCAGCGTAGCCGCATAACGGCTGCCATCCCAGTTCAGTTCGACCGTCTGTGCCTTGCCGGTGCTCCGGGCCATGAAGCTGGGAACGATGGTATGCTTCTTCACGCTGGCCTCTATGCTGTCATAATAGGCAGAAAAGCGGCTGTACAGCGGATGGCTTGTCCGATAGACAGATTTCACGGCATCTGCGCTGCCGGGGTCAACATGATCAAAATTAGCGTCCCGTTCTCCGACGACCGTTTCCCATACCAGCACCTGCGTTGCCATCATGTGGGCCAGCTTGTCGGCATCCGCATCATTCTGAAAACGCCAGCCAAGGGATAGATTCCCCTGATAGCCGTACTGCATGATCCGCCCAAGCAGAGTCTTGATGGTGTCAGCGTCGATGGTGCTGTTGCACTCGGAGGGATAGTCCTTCCAGTAATCTTCGCCGTAGCGAGCGTAGGTTCTTTCCAGCAGACGGGGTACCCCCGGTTCGATGCAGTAACAGGCCGGGCCGTTAAAGTCCCCGATGGTGTGCAGCGTCGTCATCCAAGTCTTTTCACCGGATGTCCAGCCGTTCATATAGTGGAGTTCGTCGTGCCCCCATGTGCCGCTGGTGTCCAAATTGGCATCTCCATCTCTGGGAAATGCCACAGAGTAGGACTTAGCGGTTTCCCCGGAGGACGATGCTGCAAAGGCGGTTACGCCGCTGCTCCAAATAGTAGTGGAGCAGATCAGCAGGGCTAACAACCCCGAAATGCTCCTTCGATAGAATGCTTTCATTTGTTTACCTCCTTGTTGACATGAAAAAAGCACCGCATTTCTGCGATGCTCCATTCAGTGTGTGAAATTATGCGTACCCGATATAGATCAGGTAACTGTTTGCTCCGACCGCTTCGTACCACACCCAGACATCCGTAATGCTTTCGTCTGCCGCATAGCGGTTCAGGCGGGAACAAATATCCCGTTCCAGATAGATGCGGTCTGCGGCGGCATCTATAGGATTATCCCAGCAGTCCACTGCCGAGCTTTCCAGCCGCAGGCCCACGCTTTCGGCATAGGCTTTGGCATAGTCGATCCAAGTCTGAATGTCAAACTCCGGCTCTGTGGGCTCTCCTTCGGCAGGTTGTTCAGGCACCTGCGGCTGTGTTTCCGTAGGCGCTGCCGGTGCTTCGGGTTCGGATGCTTTCGGTGGTGTCGTTTCCGTGGGGCTGCTGACGGTCGGCGGCATTTCCTCTTTTGCGGGTGTTGAAACCTCCGATTTTTCTTTCACGGTTTCGAGTCCTACCGCACTCTCTGTGGGAATCTCCGTACTTCCCGAAACAGAAACCGTCGTGATCTCCTGCGGTACGGTGCTTTGCACAGGCTCAGCCGTGACCGTTTTCTGCGAAGATGGCGCAGACACCTCGGAGTAATCCGCATTTGCACAGCCCGAAAGAGAAAGTGCCAGCAGCGCTAAGACGACGATGATCTTTGCGTTTTTCATATGCGCAAACCTCCTTTGCTCTTTCATTGTACGGATCGCCACCGGAAACTGCAAAGCTGCCGCCGCTGTACTATCTCTTTTTTCGGGAAGTACAGGTAGTTTCGAGGGGGTGAGGTGTGGAGAGGGGGAACACGCCGACACGGCTACACAACATTGAAAATGGGTATGGTTGCCCCTTGGTAGTGCCTATCGTTCCATACCCCGCTGGCGCTCCCGCCTGCGGTACAATTCCAATGCCTTGACGATGGTATCTTCAATTTTCTGTGCGGGCGTCCCCGGAGCAAAATACTTGCTGATACGCTCTTTCGGCATTTTGAACTGCTCACGCTGGTTCGGCTTTTCCTCCTGCATAATGGAGAGGATGACCTCCTCCGTCAGCTTTCCGTCCCGGCTGAACTCTTTCATTTTGATAGCCTGCGCCAATGATGGCGTGCAGTCTTCGCACTCCATCGTGTCATATAGGCTCTGCTGCTGTTCTTTGGAGAGATAGGAAAGCTCCACGGCGGGACGGAAAGCGATTTTGCTGCTGTCCACCATGTCCAGCACTGGCGGGATCAGCTCGGTCAGGCGGATATACCGCTGAATTTGTGAACGGCTGTCCGGGCTGCTTGCAGCCAATTCCTCATTGGAACGGCTAACCTTTAACTTCGGCTCCAGTGGGGCCGAAGTTAAATCCGACCTCTGACCCTGCCGTTTCATGGCCTCCAACTTCATCTTGTAAGCAAATGCCTTTTCGGACGGCAAGATCGTTTCTCGCTGCAAATTGCTGTCCACCATGATGATCGTCGCTTCATCATCGGTGAGGTTGCGGATGATGCAGGGCATCTCGGTGATCCCCGCCAGCATTGCCGCACACTTTCGCCTATGACCGGCGACCATCTCATAGCCGCCATCCGCTTTGGGGCGAACAAGGGCAGGCACCAGCACGCCGTACTGCCTTACGCTGTCTACCATCTCCGCCATAGCTTCGTCCTGCTTGACCTTGAACGGGTGGTTGGGAAAGTCGGAGATGTCGGCGGGGTTCAGCGTGACAACCTTTTCAAGCTGCGCTTCCGCACGGCTCTCGTCGGTGGAGAACAGGTCATCGAGCGGTGTCATCCCTAAATCTCTCGGTTTTGCGCTCAAGCTCCAACACCTCCTTCGTCAGCGATCGGTATGCGACGGCGACCTTGCCGTTCTTGTCGTGGGAAAAGATGCTCTTGCCCCGGCCGCTGGTTTCTGCGGCTCGGACGGAAAAGGGAATTTCCGTTCCGAATACCCGGATCTTTTCGCCGTAGTGGGCACGCAGAGATGCGATGATCTCCTTGGCCTCGTTAGTGCGGCTGTCTACCATCGTAAACAGAATGCCGTCGATTTTCAGTTTCGGGTTGATCTGCCGCTTGACCTTTGCGATAGACTGCATCAGCAGGTCAAGACCTTTTGCCGAGAGAAATGAGGGCTGGGACGGGATGATCACGCTGTCCGCTGCGGCCAGTGAGTTGATCGGCATCATACCGAGCGACGGCATACAGTCAATGAGGATATAGTCGTAATGGGGCTTGACCGCATTGATATATGTCCGCAGCACGCTTTCCCGGCTCATGGCGTTGATCAGCCGAATTTCCATGCCGGACAGCTCAATGTTCGCTGGGAGCAGGTCAACGCCCTCGCCGTGGTGCAGAATACCACAGCCGTCCGGAATGGGGGTATCGTCGATTACATTCTGCATGATGTCCGCCAGCGTGACGGGCAGCTCATCCGGCTTCGGGTAGCCGAGGGAAAGGGTCAAAGAGCCTTGTGCGTCTGCGTCAATGAGCAGTACCCGTTTGTTTTGCTGGGCAAGTCCGATGCCGAGGTTAGCGGTGGTCGTGGTTTTACCCACGCCGCCCTTTTGGTTCGTCACCGCGATCACTTTGCAATTCGCCATATGGGTTTCCTCCTTTGCATAAATTAAGCCGCCTGCGGCGAAGCAGGCGGCTATGTAGGAAAAGCAAAAGGGGCTATCTGCATCTGCAAATAGCCCCTCAAATAATATATCATTGCCGCTGGCGAATCTGTTGCCTTGTTTCCAGATTGTTTGTTACATAGCCTCTTTCGCGCAACCCGTTAATCACCTCGGAGTAAATATCTACTCCCTCCGGTCCCTTTATTGTTATTATTAGAACGAATTCTTGCGCTTGAACCGTGATTTCATTGCGTGGGTTCATATCAATGCGAATCTTCCATCCATCGCCAATTTGTATTCCTTTAGATATTTTTCGGTAATAAGATTTTATTGGACTCCATTTGAATCCGTTTTCAACTCTTGCTTTTTCGAATTTTTCATCCCATGTGCTCTCCAGTGGAACGCATCCCGAAAATTTAGGTTTTCCATTATTGCTGATCCTATAGACGCCAAAGCTCACATCAATATTTGTTCGGCAGTACTCTTTTCCATATCGTTCGTCTAATATGGGGTTATATGCAAGAGTCATGCCAATTTCTCCAAAGTATTTTCCTCCTCGAATAAGTGATTCTGGGTATGGAAAATCGTACATTTCCAAATGTGATCCTTGGGTTACCTTTTGCCTGAAAACAAGGGTAACTTCGTCCTCGCTACATTGAAGAATGTCTTGAGCTGAAATGGAGGGCATACCAAATCCATAGTACTTAATATTATCTTGATTTTGTTCCAATAAATCACGAGAGTTCATTCGAGCAGAGTGAATTAGCATTGCCTTGGCAAGCAAAATATCCTTTTCTGCCATTTCGTCGTAAATTGATGCAAATTTTTGAACAGCGCGTGGCGTCGAATAACTTGTACCATTTCCTTCTATAATATTCCCGCAAATGTCTAATCCTTTCATGCCTAGGCCGTCTATATGTAGCGTCCTAGAAAGATTGCCACCGTAATCAACAACATCGGGTTTTACGATGTAGTTAGCGCCGGGGCCTCTGCGGCTAAATGGTGATGGTTGCATGGTTTTGACAATCGAATCAGCTGAGTCATACAGGGCAACAGATCCAACAGTTATAGCTCGTACAGAATCTGCAGGAGAAATGATTCGATCTCTTTCGCCTAACGAAGTTTGGGGTGGCCATTCTCGTAGTGGCAACGTGTTTATATTTCCACTTGAAACAAATATTTGCACCTGGTATTTATCCTGAATATAATCCAAAAAAATTCCGAGATCTGACATAGAGCCAGTACACACTTTATTTTCAATTCCCAAAGAAAGATTCCATATTTTTGTTGTAGCAGCATACTTTTCCATAACTGCTTCGATGATTTCCATAAGTTCTTCTTCGCCAATTGAATCGATTGGACCGACTGTGCTATCTCCGTTCGGTATTGCAACAACATCTACAAATGAGAATCTGTGTTTCTCGGCAGTTTCAAGTCCATTAAGCTCGTTTCCAAATTGAATGGTTGAAGCTATAAATGTTGCATGACTGTGATTCTGGTACTCTTTAGCAACATATTCTTCTCTAGCAACAACATACGATTTCAAAAAGCTGTTATCATCACTTATACCACCATCAATAATTCCGATAGTAACATTGCTGTCCGTTTCGCCGCTATCTAATAACATTTTCAGGCCTATATTAGTGTAATTAGTCAAAGGTAGCGAATACTCTTGAAAAAAATCGATGGACTTGACTCCGTTTATTCCTGCAAGTCTAACAACATCATCATATGATTGGACCTCCACTTTAATAAATTTAATTTTTTCGCCATATGTTATTAATTCGAGCCTGCCGGAAAGACCAATTTCATCGATTTTTCTGAGAACATATTCTGTCAATTGGATGTTGTCGAAATCATCATCAAAATCAAAGAGCTTAATTTTGATTTTATTTCGCACTAAATCGAAATACCCCTCGCTCGAAATAGAAGATAAATCATGGGATATTCTTTCGTTTGCTGTAATAGGCTCTATATCTGTAATAGCGGTCATATTTGCACGGAATCGCTCTGAAGGCGGATTTTGAATAAGTTTCAAAGTATCTTCTATGCCTTTTTTACTCACCTTAATATAAATCTCGCCTAAATCTTCGCTTCCGATGATTGGACAATTTCGGCAAAAGTCATTCGGTTTATGGGATTTAGCAATGGCTTCTGGCCTAACTGTTATCTTACCGACGGCTGGAATTAATTCGCTCTCCTGAAATACACTCTCATAGTAGGATAAAACACCTTCAAACTTCTCGGTCATAACATCTTGCAGTTCTTTCGTTACTTCACAAAAATATTTTATCCCACCTCCACCTTGATTTTTTTGGGTGTCGGAAGTTTTCTGCAAAACAAGCTTGATAGGTAAATTTTTTTCACTCATTATTCATCAGCCTCCTTTACCAACTTTGAAATCGTTGTCTTTGAACTTCCTAATATATCAGCAATTACTTGCAGGCTAAAAACCTTATCGTTACATTCTCTTAAAAACCTTGCCTTAGCCTTTAATATAGTTTTTTCACTGCTACAATTTTGAGGGATAACATCCTTAAAAGAAAATAGCTCATCATAAAAACCCGCTTTACTAACTTGCGATTCGTTTATTACAGCATTACGGATTGCTTTGAGAATGATTTCTTCAATATTTGCTCCGCTCAATCCGGTAAAAGCGGTAGCCAATTCGCGCTTTTCCTTTGTTGAAAGGTTATGATTGCCCTTGGAAAACAAATCTATCATTTCTACAATCGCATCTGTATCCGGGAGTTCAATTCTTAATTTGTATTCAAATCTTCGCCAGACGGCAGAATCTAGCAATTTTTCGTGATTAGTTGCAGCGACAAGTAAACTATCACTGCTCATTGCATCAACATTTTGCAGTAAGCTATTTACAACCCGCTTCAACTCCCCAAGTTCATTACTATCATCTCGCGCCTTTGCAATCGCATCAAACTCGTCCAAAAAAAGAACGCAAGGCATTTTTTGGGCAAACTCAAATAACATGCGGATGTTTTTTGCAGTTGTGCCAAGATACGAGGAAATAAGACTGTCCAATCTAGCAATCAACAGTGGGAGGTTTAATTCGCGCGCAATCAAATATGCGCACTGTGTTTTACCACAACCGGGAGGGCCATACAAAAGTAGCGTATTTGAAACGCCAATTCCAAGTGAATTAAGTTTGTCTGCATTTTTATAACTCAATATAAACGACTTTAGGTTTTCAGAGTTTTGTCTTGACAATATAACATTAATATTGTTGTCATCAGGATATACAATATCTGCTAGTACGGCACGGGATTCAGAATCGACTGGAATAGATAGTTCTTTCCTAACTCCCATTGCTGAAAGAGTTGCTGCACTTTGGGCGGATAACAACTTGCTAAATTTGTTTGCGGATCGCACTTCGTTATCTTCTTCGAGTTTTGCGATTAATTGTTTCGTGTAATTGACAACTTTAGTTTGATCGTGTTTCAATGCGCCTTCTACTATTTTGCCTATTTCAATAGAGTATTTCATTGGGAATTCCTCCTGTCACTATTTTTATTATAGCAGAACACCTTACCAGATGTCAAGAACGTTTTTTATAATATGGGAACGAATTTGAAATATAAAAAACGAAGTTGATGTTTCCGAGAACAAAATAGAAGTTTTTAAGAAAACGTCCAGCGAGTCGCTTGAATAGCAAATTGAAATAATGTGGCGAGTAGTAGACTTGTCAGCAAATATCGCGCTGCATTTTGTCAGTTTAATTTTTTAAACTTAAAATGTGAATAATATGTTTTCTCTTGACGTGGCTGACTGGTGATTGTGGTTTTGCCCACGCCGCCTTTTTGGTTCGTCACCGCAATCACTTTGCAATTCGCCATATTGGTTTCCTCCTTTACATAGATTTAGCCGCCTGCGGCGAAGCAGACGGCTATGTATGGAGGGCGGTGCTGCCCTCTATAATTGTAAGATTATTGATTGTCCGCCCGATCCTCATATTCATAGTCATTCATCAGGTCGGCTATATCAAGCAGGAACGACCGCAAAAACTCTTTGATTGCCTCCGGATAAGGTTCAAGCTCGATAACAGATGCGGGAGTTTCGATTGCGATCACATCATAGATGGCCAAGATCAGGTTGTACGCTTCGATGATTTTTCCGGTGGAATAAAGGGCTTCGAGGACGGATTTTATTTTTCGGACGGTATCCAATGTGCCGGATACCTCCAGTATTCCGTCCCAAAACGGTGCGGAATAAGCGCCGGACATATTATTGATGGCTTCCACTGCGGCGGGGGACAATGCGTATTTTTCGTTCGACATTTCTTTACCTCCAAATAGTTTTGGTTATGTATTGCCCCGCCTCTTATTATAGCGCCCCATATCTCTTTGCTCGATTTGATAACATTTTTACAACAATTCGGCTCTTGGACGCACTTTTGAAGTCCGGCACAGATCTCTAAAGCGGAGGGGTGTTATCATAAAATTCTTGATAACACCCCTCAGAAATAACAAAAGAGCAGGAATTTCTATCCCTGCTCTTTTTGCAATATAGGTATGGAAAAACCGCATAAACACTGGGTTTATGCGGTTTCCATTGGCGGAGAGGATGGGATTCGAACCCATGTGCGATTGCTCGCAAACTGATTTCGAGTCAGCCCCGTTATGACCACTTCGATACCTCTCCATATTAAGTTTTGTTGCGGCAGCGTACCGAAAAAAGCTGATTTCGAGTGCTGCACCTTCGACCACTCGGACAACTCTCCGTATCTATTTTCATCCGTGCTTTCTTCCAAAAAATTGCTCGAAAATTCGTTGGAGAGAAAACAGGAGAGACGGCAAAAAATATTCGATTTTGAGATTTTCTGTGTTGAGGAATATCAAGGAGAAGCGGGGGGACGAAATTCCCAGATTCTGCCGAAATTTCGAGTCAGCCCCGTTATGACCTCTTCGATACCGCTCCGTGTTAATAAATGGTCATTATGACCATTTATCATTATACTATCGGGCGGCCAAATGAGCAAGAGTAAATTTATTCGTGTTCTGCTTCGCCAAATACTGCGCTTATGCTGCAGCCGTTCACCGCCGCGGCGTTGGTTGCCGATGTTTTTATGCACTGCATTGCGTCTGCGAAAAGTTCCACTGAGTTGCAGCCGTATTCGCCATTCAGCACAGCGTTTCCAGCAAGTATGTTCAGCTTCGCGCCCGCATTAAACCCATTCACGGTTATGGTTAGCGCATCAAGCGGGTCGTTTTGGCGGCTTACTATGTATCCAAGCGCCGCTATGGCATCCGCCGCGGCAAGTGCGGCGTCGTGCCCATCCTGCGGTGCGGAGCCATGCGCAGCCTTACCCGCTATCTCCATTGTAAACCGTCCGCGATACCTTGGCAGTCCCGATTGAGTATCGCCATCAAACGGCAGCAGCAACTCCGCGTCCTTATGCGGCTTGTCCATGCGCATAACGGGTACATACTCATGCTCACCGACCGCACTTATGAACGTCCCGTTCGCCGTCTGCTCAAGATAATCAAACGCAAACTGGGCGTATTCCGCCGCTCCAATGTGCAGTATGTCCTCATTTATTCTGAATTTTTCATTATGCACGGGATGCGTGCAGCCCGCCTTTTCATTCCTGCACCCTAAAAATACGAACAGCGACGATGGTATTCTTTCCATAATATATGCAAAGTCCTCGCTCCCCATCGCCTTTGCTGTCGTTTGTAGCACATCCTCACCGAAAAGCTTCCGCGCCGCGTCGCGTGCAAGCGCATTGAGCGCAGTATCGCGGTTATTCACGGCGTAGCCTGAAAACGTATGCTCAAATTCCGCCGTGCAGCCGTATATCGCTGCTGCTGAATCGGCTATATGCTCTATCATCTCAAGCGCAAGCCTTTGGCTCCGTATGTCAAACGCGCGGAACGTGCCTTCCATGCTTACGCGCTCACATATCCTGCCGTCCACTCTTTCACTTTCGACTGTGCCTATGCTTATTACCAGCGGACTGTCCGGCTTATTCATGCGCGCTGCTATTGTCTGCACTTCCCTTATGACTGCCGCTGCCGCCGCAACAGCATCCCTGCCAAGCTGCGGCGTCATGCTATGCGCTCCGCGCCCGCGCACGGTTATGCGGAAATTGTCGCAGCTTGCCATAAGGTAACCGTCCATTATGGCCATGCGGCCTGATTCCACCGTGGGCCAAACATGCATGCCCATTGCCGCATCTATGCCGCCAAGGTAGCCGTTGTCCCAATAATAGTGACTTCCTACGAAGCATTCCTCTGCCGCCTGGAACAGCAGCTTCACCGTGCCGCGAAGCTCGTCCTTGTGCTCGCTCAGCAGCTTTGCCGCGCCAAGCAGCATCGCCGTATGGCAATCGTGCCCGCAGGCATGCATAACGCCATCGTTCTCGCTTTCGAATTCAACTCCGCTGCATTCTTTTATCGGCAGTGCGTCTATATCCGCCCGCAACAGCACGGTCTTTCCCCCGTTCCTGCCGCGTATGGTGCCTATGCAGCCCGTATAGTCGTCAAAGCGTTGCACTTCTACGCCCATTTCCTCCAGCTTATCGGCTATATACGCCGTGGTCTTGCGTTCATTGAAGGATAGCTCCGGGTGCGCATGTATATGCCGCCTTATGTTTATTATGTATTCGTTTATCTCGCCCGCACTGTAGGCAAAGTTCATCTTTTTCTCGCTCCCTTTCAGGTTTTGTATATTTTATCATTGCTCCCGCCCCATGGCAACAGTGCATAATCGCTGCATAATGCCACACTTTTTACGTATAATTTCCGTGCCATTAGGGGTTCCATTTCCGATTACAATGGTATATAATATACCATCATTAAAAGTTGCTAACGGGAGGACAGCAAGGCAACCTATGCGCACAAATATGCACAACTGCATACGTTATAGTGCCAATGCACTCAGGTGCATCTGTACACGGCCCTATGAAGGGGCTGGTTTTCGTCGGCTTTTTCAGGGGGCTGAAAACACCGCGGCGTTGCTGTGCTGTGCTTATGGCGTTGGTTTGCCTAAAATGGTTTAATCCTATTCGGCGGCATATTCATGCATAAAAATTAAACGGCAATTCGTGGGCGGTGTCACTTTATCAATATTGACTGCTGCCTTTTATTTGATTATAATGTCATAGGAAGCGGCTGTGGTGGAACGGCATACACAGCGGACTTAAAATCCGCCGGCGAAAGCTTGCGAGTTCAAATCTCGCCAGCCGCACCAGGTCGCAGAAAAGCAGCAGATATCGGCTGCTTTTTTGCGTATTTACAGCTTATTTGCAGCCGCAGCATCCATATATGTAAACTAATTTTAAGGAGATAAACACAATGTCAACCATTTATACTTCAGCAGAACAGCTTATAGGCAATACCCCTCTTGTTGAGCTTACGCATATAGAAAAAGAACTTGGCCTTAAGGCGAAGCTTATAGCCAAGCTTGAGCTTTTCAACCCCGCGGGCTCGGTAAAGGACCGTGTTGCACTGGCAATGATAAACGATGCCGAAAAACGCGGCGTGCTTAATAAGGACTCCGTGATAATCGAACCCACCTCCGGCAATACGGGCATTGGCCTTGCCTCCGTTGCAGCGGCGCGCGGATATAAGCTGATAATCGTTATGCCGGACAGCATGAGCGTTGAACGCAGGCAGATAATGAATGCCTACGGCGCTCAGCTTGTGCTCAGCCCCGGCGCAAAGGGCATGCCCGGCGCGATAGAGCTTGCCAATCAGCTTGCCGCCTCAACGCCGAACAGCTTCATTGCAGGCCAGTTCGTGAACCCCGCAAACGTTATGGCGCACTATACCACAACGGGGCCGGAGATTTATTCCGCGACCGACGGCAAGGTGGATATATTCGTGGCCGGCGTAGGCACAGGCGGCACAATAACCGGTACCGGTAAATATCTTAAAGAGCAGAACAGCAAAATAAAGGTCGTAGCCGTTGAGCCCGCCACCTCCCCCGTGCTTTCAAAGGGCGTAAAGGGGCCGCACGGCATTCAGGGCATAGGCGCAGGCTTCGTGCCGGATATACTGGATACGGGCATATATGATGAAATAATACCCGTTAAGGATGAGGATGCCTTTACATACGGCCGCCTTATGGGCAAAAAGGAAGGCGTGCTTGTTGGCATATCCTCCGGCGCTGCACTTGCGGCTGCGGTGGAGCTTGCAAGGCGCGAAGAAAACGCAGGCAAGCAAATAGTGGTGCTAATGCCGGATACCGGCGACAGATATCTTTCCACCAAGCTTTTTGCCGCGGACGAGGATTGATATGCAGCAGAGCGCAAGAACTTACGCAACGCTGAAAAGCGACATGGCGGAATTTATCGATCTTTCAAGGATAGTACTGCATCCGGAGGTTTTTTCTCTCAATCCCGATGAATTCCGCGAACAGGCCAGCATGTATCGCATGCGGGCGCTGCTTATGGACATACTCAGCAGTATATACGGCGGCAGTGCGGAATGCGAAAAAGCTGCCGACGGGCTGTTTGCAAAGCTTGGCGACATAAGGGCTACGCTTGAAACGGACATTCAGGCCGCCTATGAAGGTGACCCCGCCGCAAAAAGCCGCGAGGAAATAATGCTGGCATATCCCGCGTTTGAGGCCATAAGCACGTTCCGCGTAGCGCATGAGCTATACACGCTGGGCGTGCCGCTGCTGCCGCGCATGATGACGGAGCATGCCCATTCGCTCACCGGAATAGATATTCACCCCGGCGCAACGATAGGCCGCTATTTCTTCATAGACCACGGCACGGGCGTGGTAATAGGCGAAACCACCGTTATAGGCGAGCATGTTAAACTTTATCAGGGCGTAACTCTGGGCGCAAGAAGCTTTGAGGTTGGGCGCGACGGCGCATTGGTAAAGGGCAATAAGCGCCATCCTAACATAGGCAACAACGTTGTTATATACGCCGGCGCAACAATACTTGGCGGCGACGTTTATATTGGCGACAACTGCGTGATAGGAGGCAACGTATGGCTCACGCAGTCCGTTGAGGCCGGCAAAACCGTTGTGGCCGCCCATGCGGAGATCACCACAAGGTAAAATAATAATCCGTATATTGCAAAAGCGCATGCTATCGAGCATGCGCTTTTTTGCACCCATTATTACCGCAATGCATATGCTGTAACAAAGGGGCGCGGCGCGCCCTAAAACCCATCAAGGAGGAACAGAACAGTGTTATGTAACCAATGCGCCGGCTGCGCCTTAGCCGTGACCGCCGCCGCGGCCGATACGGCCGAATGCAGCGGCGGCGTTATAGCCGCGGGAACGGTATGCACCAGCGAGATTTGCGGCACGTTTGACGCGCAGGCCGAATCCGGCCTTGCACGCATCAGTTTTCCCATTCAGCAATACAGCGAAGGCTTCTGCCCGTGCGAAGCTTTTGAGCAGGGGACGATGTTCCCCGAGCTTGTGCAGTGAAAGGAGGAACAGGAATGGATACCGCCCAGACCAACCTTTTTTACCGTATCAGTCAATATCGCTTTATGTGCGTGGAGCTTAATCTTTATCTTGACACGCATCCCAACGACGAAAACGCCCGCGCGGATTATCAATGCTATGCGCGCAGACTGCTCCAGCTTATTGAGCAATACGAAGGCGAATACGGCCCGCTGCTCAATTTCGGCCAGTCCCCAACGGAAGTGGGCTGCTATGTAATGTCCCAATGGCCCTGGGAATAAGGAGGAAAGAATATGTGGATATATACAAAACAGCTTGAATACCCCGTAAACATAACCAATCCCGACCCGCGCATGGCAAAGCTGCTGATGGCGCTTTATGGTGGGCCGGACAGCGAGCTTGCCTCCGGACTGAGATACCTTACCCAGCGCTTCACCATGCCGGACGACCGCTGCCGTGCCACGCTTAACGACATAGGTACAGAAGCCTCTGAAATGTTCCATTCAGAGGCTACGGCTTTTTTTGATGCTTTTGCAACCGTGTAGCTCCACTTCATAGGAAGTAAATTCAGATATACATCTATGTTGTCCTTATCTTGAACTACCATCTTGTCTAAAATGTGCTTATAGAACTCATCTTCGTACTCCACGCCGCTGACAATCTCTTTGATTGCGTCCTCAATCTCTTTTAAGAGCTGCTGTTGCTGTTCTATCATTTCCCGTTGTTTATCAACGCTTTCGATGATAGATTGAAGCTCCTCAATTTCTGCATCGCAGCTTGCACGGGTGGCGGTAAATTCGTCCTTGTTAATCAGATTGGACATATACAGGTCAATCAGATTAGCTCGTTTGCCCTCAATCTTTTTTATCTGCTCTTGCAGCTTTAGAACATCCGTACCCGTCGTATCCATAGCAATGATGGATTGAATAACGGCAGTTAGGTTGTTTATGATTTTATCCCTGTTGTATTTAAGGCTCTTGGTTACGAGATACATAATGTGGGTCGCATCCTCATTGCGGATAGACAAGCCCGTACAGCCGACTTGGTTTCCTACCTTATCGATATGGGGGCTTCCGTGCTTTGCGGCTTCATTGCAGCGCCACGCCTTATATCGGCTGCCGTCCTTTCTGGTTTTATACCTTGCCACATAGCTTGAGCCGCAGCAGCCGCATTTGATTTTACCAGAGAACGGATAGCGGTTAGAGTGCTTCGCCTTGCCTTCCTGCGAAAGCGACTTTGCATCTAAAATTCGGTTTGCTTCATCGAATAACTCACGGGAGATAATCGGCTCGTGATGGTCTTTAATGATAACAAATTCCTCTTGCCCACGATTGTATTTCTTTTCGTGAGATAGGAAGTCTGGCGTATAGGTCTTTTTCTGCACCAAATCTCCGCAGTATTTCTCGTTGCGTATCACTCGCAGAATGACCGTGTTGCTCCATTCCTTGACCCGCATAGGACTGATACCTTCCTCACGAAGCTCACGGGCGATGACATGCGTTCCTTTGCCCTCATTGACAAACTTATGGAAAATAAGGCGTACAACCTTTGCGCCTTCCTCGTTGATAGTCATTTTACCGCCCTCGACATCGTAGCCCAACATACTTCTGCCGAACACAACGCCTTGTTCCATCTGGCGTTTTTGACCCCACTTCACACGCTCGGAAGTCTTGCGGCTTTCTTCCTGTGCAATAGAGGACATAATCGCCAGACGAAGCTCTGCATCGCCGTCTAAGGTGTTGATATTGTCATTCATAAATATAACACCGACGCCGTGCTTTTTCAATTCACGGGTGTAATATATACTATCAAGGGTGTTTCTCGCAAAACGGGAAATCTCCTTGGTGATAATCAAATCAAAGTCGCCGTTCTTGGCGCACGCTATCATACGGTTAAACTCTTTGCGCTTCTTTGTGTTCGTACCAGAAATGCCCTCATCGGCAAAAATCTCATATAGTTCCCAATCGGGATTGCGCTCAATATACTGTCTGAAATACCGCTGCTGGCTTTCAAACGAATTGGCTTGGTCTTCATTGTCCGTTGAAACTCGGCAGTATGCAGCTACCTTTCTTTTCGTTTCAACCATCTTCAACTCTTGGTTTAGGCGTTCATATCTATTTATCATAGCGAAGCTCCTTTCTCAGTAAACTTTGTTAATGTATTTAATTATAGAAAAAAGAGTGTGCGGTGTCGAATGTGCAAATTTGTTTTTTCACTCGGCTATGTAAAAACGCCAAGCGTTATGCTCGGCGTCTGCTTTTTTGCTCCCTGCTATATTGCTTTTCAAGCTCGACAAAACAGCGTTCCCGCTGAGAATTTGTCAGCAGTTTTCTTTTCTCCAAAGAAAGGAGTATCGACTTTTGGATATTCATAAGGAACGCAGCGTGCTCCTGCTCGTTTAATTCTGGAACAGGGTCGCCAACATAAACAAATTCTCTATGCAACAGCCGCAACACCTCCCTCGTTTCTAATGTATATGAGCTACCGCTTGTACCGTATAACGAGAGAGCTAATCCTTTTTTGCAAGCCCGATGCTGATGGCAAGGGCTTTGTCTGCGCAATGAATAAAACGCCGGTCAAGAGTTCCTAAGTACTCTCGCAGGCGTTGCTTGTCTATGGTGCGGATTTGTTCAAACAATATAATTGAGTTCTTATCCAGACCGTCGAAGTCTTTAATTAAGGTATGCGTAGGCAGTTTCGCTTTTGTGTGTATCCGACTTGTGATAGGAGCGATAATGACCGTAGGGCTATGCTTGTTGCCTATATCGTTGGAAATGATAAGTACAGGTCTTGTGCCGCCTTGTTCCGAGCCGATAACGGGGTTTAGCTCCGCATAATAAATGTCGCCACGCTTGATAGTCAATTCCATTGTGTTTGACCTCCCAATATGATTTAGGTAGGGGTTTTCTGCCTATGTAGGCAGCCAAACACAAGGAAGTATTTAAGGTCGGGAGAGCATAAACAATCTCTCTGTTCTTTTGTCCGCCTTGTGTCTGGCTGCTATGAGAAAGCATTTCAATTTGTCCTCGACACCCCGAAATGCTATTGGGAAGTCGCCAAACGGTCAGCAGCGAACTGACGCCACGGGAGTTTCACCCCAACTGTCGTTCTGACAGAGCCGCCCTCATTGCCTGCGACGGTTTTATCA
>OIXH01001963.1_pt1 | contig 21693 bp, 24 predicted proteins | sample 1587741 | NCBI WGS metagenome assembly OIXH01 (sample SAMEA3888916, study PRJEB22519) | human gut metagenome | biome: human gut; feature: human-associated habitat; material: faeces | place: Denmark | collected 2011 | reverse complement strand
AGAACCGCTCCGTAAACCACATTACAGAAGAGGTTGTGATTCGTGATAGTTATCAGAACGGAAAAGTTGCAGCAGAATGGTATTTTGATAACTATGAAGTGATGGACGGACAGGGAAAAGTGACTGCTTGTGGGCTGCCGGAGGAAGGTGTTCTGGTAAATGCCACTGTGGAATTAAGCTGTGGAGAAGCCGAGAGCAGTGAGTCGTTTTACTTTCGTGTGTTTCAGGGGGAACAGACAAAACAGGAGCGCTTACTTTCGGAACTGGATGCTTATTTTGACAATCAGGAACAGACAGCCGGGCAGGAGGTGTTAGAACTGCCGGAGCAGCTTTTGGGGTATACACTGCACTGGAACCGGAAGAGGGAATATCTGCCGGAGAAAATTGTTGCATTAGGAGGCGTGCTTGCAGTCTGCCTTTTCTTTTCAGAGAAAGAGAAGGAAAAGAAAAGACAGAAGGAGCGAAAACAAAAGCTGTTGTTGGAGTATCCGGATATGTTAAGCAAACTGGTGCTTTTGCTTGGCGCCGGCATGACAGTTGGTGGTGCATGGAAGAGAATTGCCACTGTATATGAGAATAAGCGGCAAATTAGAGCAGTTCCCCAAATGCCACTGTATGAAGAAATGCTGATTACGTGCAGGGAAATAGAAGGGGGAATCAGCGAAGAGCAGGCATATGAACGATTTGGAGAACGATGCGGAGAACGGAAATTCCGGAAACTTGGAAACCTTTTAACTCAGAATCTGAGAAAAGGAAGCAGAGGGCTTACCGTGCTTTTGGCGCAGGAAGTCGAAGAGTCCTATGAAGAACGGAAAAGTGAGGCAAGAAAATATGGCGAAGAGGCGGGAACAAAACTGTTATTGCCGATGGTGCTTATGATGGGAATTATTATGGCGATTCTTATCGTGCCGGCAGTTTTATCATTTCAAATTTAGGAGGAAAAGCAATGAGAAGTATACGTGAATTTTGGAACGAGGAAGATGGAGTGGGAGTTGTGGAAGTAATATTAATTCTGGTCGTTTTGATTGGGTTAGTCATTATTTTTAAGAAACAGCTCACCACGCTTGTAAACAGTATTTTTGAGACGATTACAAAGAATGTGAAAAAAATCTGATGAAGCGAAGCAGAGAAGGAAGTATTACTATTTTTTCGGCACTATGCCTGATGTTAGTGGCGTCGCTTCTTCTGGCATTGTTAGAATCTGCGCGGGTGTATGGGTTAGATGCCCGCGCAGGGCTTCTGACAGAGCTTGGAGTGGAGTCGGTCTGCGGGGAATACCAGATAAAATTATGGCAGGATTACGGACTGTTGTGTCTGGATGGGGCATACAGCGGGGAAAAATTTCAGGCGGAACGGGTGGCAGAGCGTTTCGTGGAACAGGTATCTAAAAACTGTAAGGGAATGCAGTATGGAGCGAATTTTTTTACACTTTCGGCATCGGATGCAGAGACGTCTTCCTGGCAGTTGTTGACGGATGGCGACGGACGTGTGTTTTTTGCGCTGGTTTCTTCCTATATGAAGCAGAATCTGCCGAAGGAAGCTGCAAAAGCAATTCTGGAACGATATGAAAGCGGGCAAAAACTGGAAGAAGAGAAGGATTCCTACAGTGTTGAGGATGCAAAAGGAACGCTTGAGGATGCGAAAGAGGAAGCAGAAGCGAATGCAGAGGGAAATGGAAAAGCAGACACAGGCAGTGTGCCGGAAAAAGAAAATCCGCTGGAAATTGTGTTAAAACTAAAGCAGAACGCCATTTTGGGTATGGTGGTAGAGGATGTGGATGCGCTGTCTGAGAAGGAAATAAATATAGAAGAAACCGTATCAAGGCGTACGCTTATGAAGGGAACCATGCAGGAGACACCGGAGAAGGACTGGTATGAGCGGATTTTAGTGCTTGAGTATGCAGGACAGCATTTTTCGGATTATACGAAACCTATGGAAGGACATAAGGTTGATTATGAGATGGAGTATCTGCTCTGCGGGAAAGCAGAAGATAAGGCGAACCTCGAAGGAACGGTCGTAAGGCTTCTTGCATTGCGGGAGACTGCAAATATTGCACACATTTTAGGAGACAGCAGTAAAAGGAAAAGTGCGTCGTTAATGGCGGAGGCATTAGCCGGTTTTACCGGAAATCCTGCGATTATTCAGGTGGTGCAGGCGGGGGTCATCGCCGCATGGGCATATATGGAGAGTGTGCAGGATGTCAGGGCACTTCTGGCGGGGGATAAGATTGCGCTTGTAAAAAGCACAAATCAGTGGACGGTCGATACGGAGAATCTGCTGGAGTCCTTTCAAAAGACATCCAGGGCAAAAAATTGTTCCAATGGATGGAATTATTCAGAATATCTGAAATTTTTGTTGTACACAAAATCCCAGAAAGTGCTTGCAATGCGCATGATGGATGTAATGGAACAGAATCTCAGGCAGATGGAGCGTTATCAGAATTGCAGAATGGACCATATGATTACGGCATTGGAGGTACAGACGGAATATCGGGCAGTTCCGCTGTTTTCGAGACTGGTGGCAATTGGAAAGTTAAAGACAAAAAACTATTATTTTAAAAAGTCCACAAAGTTTTTCTATATTCTATGAAAAGGGGGTGTACTGCGGTGCCTCTGTTCTACAGGTTTTACAAAAATAAAACGAAAGGAAAAAAATCTCTCCCTGAAAGTACCGGTATGAATTTTTCTCATGATACAGATGGCAAATCTGGCAGCGTGCGGAAAAAAGAGGTACCGCAGTGCATCCTTTTAAATGGAGTGTTTACATTGGAGGCTGCGGTTGTGCTGCCACTGCTTGCTGCTTTTTTTGTGGCAATCCTGTTTTTTTTCCGGGTCATGCAGGTGCAGCTTACGGTGGAAAATGCGCTCAATCGCAGTGGAAGACTGATGGCGGTTTATGCGGCAGGAGAAAACGGCGGGCAGGTGATAGAAAAGACCGGAACCGTGGTGGCAACAGCGTTTTTGGTAAAAGAACTCAAAGGGGAACCGGTGATAGAGGAGTATGTGAGGGGAGGAACCTTTGGAATCTATCTGCTTCGGTCCACCTTTAAAGGACAGGAGATTCATCTTGTTGCACAATGTTATATGAAACTTCCGGTAGAACTTCTTGGAAAGAAGACGGTGAAGTTATCGTGGAATGTTGTTTGCAGGAAATGGACGGGCTGGGAGGCGGAGGACGAAACGGATGAATCTGACCCAATTGTCTATGTGGCAGAGACAGGAACGGTGTATCACAGGACAGAGATGTGTACGTATCTGAACCTAACAATTACGTCCGTAGAGACAAACGTAATTGAACAGCAGAGAAATGCAAATGGAGGAAAGTATTATGCCTGTGAACGGTGCATAAGGTCTGAAACGTTGCCGGAGTGCCTGTATATTACAGAGCAGGGAAACCGCTACCATGCGAGTCTGGATTGCAGCGGACTCAAGCGGACGGTGCAGAAAATCTATCTGTCAGAAGTGGGAGGACGAAAACCGTGCAGCAGATGCGGGGGAAAGGAGGAACCGTGATAGGAACGATTACGTTATGCGGAATGCTTGGGGCATTAGCATATAAGGACTGGAAGGAACAGAAGGTTTCTGTGTATGCAGTGCTTGTGTTTATCATTCTTGGAATGATTTTTCACGTTGTATGGCAGGAACAGGAACTTTGGAATATTCTCGCAGGGGCGGGGCTTGGAGCAGGGTTTTTGGTGCTCTCATGGATTAGTCACGGCAGCATTGGAGCGGGAGACGGGGCAGTGCTTGTGGCAACCGGAGTATTTTTAGGTTTTTGGGAAAACTTAAGGCTTTTATTTCTTGCACTGATACTTTCTGCGCTTGTGGCTGGATATCTTTTAGTGATAAAGAGAAAGGGGAGAAAAGACAGAATGCCGTTTATACCGTTTTTGTTTCTGGCAGATCTGTTGCTTATGATATGTTAAAGGTATGTGGAAGTTTTACGGTGGAAGCTGCCATAATCGTACCGATGGTGCTGACGGTTTTTGTATTGGCAATCAGAGGAGGGGTGGCTCTTTATGGGGAGACAAAAGAACTGGCAGTAGAAATAAAACAGGAAGAATCACCGGAAGTGTTAAAACATTTTTATCGGTGGCAGATGGTAGAGGATTTGATGGATGGAGAGGACAAAGATTGAATATATCAGAAATTTGAAGGGAAGCTATATGGTAATTGCGACAGAGTGTGAGCCGGAATTCTTTGAGGAGAAAATGCTGCGCTACAATCAACTGGAGGGACTTTTAATCCCATTCTCAGAAACCAGGGATACGGAACGGAAAATGTGGTATGAAATTACCGGAAAACAATCCTTAGAGCTTGTGCTTTCAAATCGGGAAATGGGGCAGGAACTGTTTTGCCAGCTTTTATCACAGTTATGCAGTGTTATTGAAAAACTTGATGCGTTTCTTTTAAGTGAAAATGGGATGCTTTTAGAGGCAGAAAGTATTTTTATTGATCGTAAGACAGGACAGGCCGTATTTACATATCTTCCGGGAAAAACAGGACTTCTTGCAGAGTCGATGCAGCGGCTTGTGGAGTATCTTTTAAGCAGAATTGACCATAAGGATATGATGGCAGTCAGGATTGCCTATGAAGTCTATGAGAAAACGTTAAAAGAGGGGTACGCGCTGGCGGATATCAGGGAGAGTCTGAAACTTCCATATGCGAGAGAAGATACAGATGAGGTGCAGGAATATCCGGTGAAAGAGGAAACCCCGGTGGACAATTTTACACCGTTAAAGGAACATTGGTCAGGGTGCCGGAAATTTTGGAAAAACATATTTGTACGGAAGCATAAGTGGGCACATAAGAAGACAACGGCAGAACCATTTGTTTTTACACCGGAGCCAGAACCGGAAAGTATTGTGCATCCGACGGTGCTGCTGTCGGAGGTTTCGGAGGCGCAGTGCGGGATTTTGCGTTATGAGGGAACCGGAAGCGGAGTGGATATCACGATTGATAAGACGCCGTTTGTAATTGGAAGTGATCCGTCCTGTGATGCCTGCATCAAAAATCGTGCGGTCAGCAGACAGCACGCAAGAATCACGCGGACAGAGGATATTTATTTCATCGAGGACTTAAACTCTTCAAATGGAACAACGGTGGGTGGGGAACTGTTGAATTATAAAACAAAAATAAGTCTACAGCCCAATGAGGTGATTTCGTTTGCCAATGAAAAATATCGTTTTTTATAGAAGACAATTGTTTGCATTTCCGGAGCGCTAAAATTATAATAAGCATATCAAATGCAGGGAAGTGTAAAGATGCAGGAAAAAATCGAAAAATTGTTTGAGGATAATGGGTACCTGTCCTGGGAGACCGAATGGGAAGAAACAGAACTGTTTTATAAGCAGGAGGAGCATAAAGTGTATGGTGTGCTTGTGGTGGATGCAGAGCACGGACTGGGACTGACAGAGGCAGCTTATCAGGGAATACGGCAGCGTATTGCAGAATGGATGATGCAGACAATTTCACCGCAGGAATATCCGATGGGCGGGGTGGAGATACTGACGCTTATCATAGGAGGAAATATGGAGTGGATTCAACATCTTTGCGCATCTGAAGAGGGTATCTGGGCATACCGGCCGGAGAATGGCAGGTTGGTGATTTATGAGAATCAGCCGGGAGATTTTTATGGACTGCGAAGCGGGTTAGAGAGTATTCCGCAGAAAAAATCCTGGGAACTGCCTCTTTTTACCGGAATCATTGCGGCAATCAATGTGATTGTTTTTGTGGTGTTAGAATGTATGGGAAGTACCGAGAGTGCCGCATTTATTGCAGAGCATGGCGGAATGTATCCGGATTTTGTGCTGGAAGAGGGAGAGTGGTGGCGGATTCTCACTGCAATGTTTCTTCATTTTGGGGCGGCACATTTATTGAATAATATGGTGATATTCTGCTGTGTCGGTTCAAGACTTGAGCGTGCGGTGGGACATATCCGGTTTCTCGTGATTTATTTTCTTTCCGGAATCGGCGGAGGGCTGCTGTCATTGTTTATGATGGTGCATACGGGTGATTATGCCGTGTCTGCGGGTGCCTCGGGCGCTATTTTTGGAGTCATCGGTGGATTTTTATGGGCAGTCATCAGGCATCGCGGACGTCTTGAGGGAGTTACGGCACGCGGCATGATGCTTATGATTGCGTTAAGTCTGTATTATGGATTTTCGACAATCGGAATTGATAACTGGTGCCATGTAGGTGGAATCATTACGGGATTTGTGGCTTCTATGATTTTATATCATGGAAAATGCCAAAAAGATTGATTTTGTATGAGAAAATTTATATACTGAAAGCAGCAGTTGCAACAGAGAGAGGATACAATGGAATGAAAGTAAATATTTATTATGGCGGGCGTGGATTGCTCGATGACCCCACCCTTTATGTATTAGGAAAAATGGAAGAAGTACTGCGGGAACTTCGTGTCAGCGTTGAGCGGATTAATATTTATGAGCATAAGAATGAAATTGCCACACTGCCTCAGACAATGAAAGATGCAGACGGAATCATTCTTGCTACGACCGTAGAATGGCTTGGAATCGGCGGTTATATGCAGCAGTTTCTGGATTCCTGCTGGCTCTACGGAGATAAGGAAAAGATTCAGACCACCTATATGCAGCCAATCGTTATGTCAACCACATACGGGGAACGTGAAGGGGAAGTGACTCTGGCAAATGCATGGGAGATTCTGGGTGGACTTCCGTGTGCAGGATTATGCGGCTATGTGGAGGATTTGGCAGAGTTTGAGCAGAATAAGGATTTTACCGTTATCATTGAAAAGAAGGCGGAAAACCTTTACCGCACGATTTCACAGAAGTTAAAGAATCTGCCGACGAGTAATCAGGCGGTAAAACAGAGTATTTTGCGCACACCGCAGATGGATTTGACACCGCAGGAGAGCGAACAGCTTTCGAAATATGTTTCGGACGATTCTTATGTAAAGAAGCAGAAAGAAGATATTGAAGAGTTAGCATCCATGTTTAAGGATATGCTTGGCAAATCTGAGGTGGAGGATGATTCTGTTTATATTACGGAGTTTGAGTCTCATTTTATACCGCAGCAGGATTTTCATGCCAGATATTTGTTTATGTTAGAGGGAAAGAAAAAACCGTTGTTTTTGGAAGTGACCAATGACAAGATGGAGATGCACTACGGACAGGAAGAAGCCATTGATGTATATGCGAGAATGACGACTGCAATTCTCGACGGAGTTATCCAGGGACGTATGACATTTCAACGTGCTTTCATGACGGGTGAGATGACTGCCAAGGGAAATTTCAAGATTTTAAGAATGCTCGACAATATGTTCCATTTTGCGTAGATAGTATGGATGACTTTGGCAGGAGACATATTTATGTAGACTGTCAGTTTTGGGTGAGAGGCAGAGTGATGGTAAAAGTACAGCCGTCACCGGGGCGGGAATCGCATTCAAGTGTTCCGTGATGGGATTCCACGATTTGTCTGGTAATGACAAGTCCGAGACCGCTTCCACCGTTTTTGGAAGTGATAAAAGGTTCAAAGATATTGGCGGCAAGAGCAGGGTCAAGACCGCCGCCGTAGTCGATTACGGCAATGTAAAAAGCAGCAGAGTCGGCATGAACCTCTAACCGGACAGTGCCGGTACAGCCCATGGCTTCATGTGCATTTTTCACCAGATTGATGATGCCCTGACGGATAAGCTGTGGGTCAATTGTAATCTGTGGGAGATTAGGCTGCATGATGAGTTCGCAGTGAAAATCTTGTGAAAAAAGGGAAACCGTTTCTTTAATCTGCTCCATAAATGCAGCAGAATCAACGCAGCACAAATTCAGATGATTGCATAAACGGGCAGAGGAAAGCTGAGTAATCATGTTCTTTAAGAAATTAATCTCGGACATGGTTTCGTTCCAATAGTCAAACGAACCGACTTCCGGGTGCTTTTTGGCAACCAATTGTAGGGAACTATTGATTAATGTGATGGAATTTTTAATTTCATGAAAGATATTAAGGTAATCTTCGTTGCTTAACACACTTATCCCTGCCTTATTTTTAATATGAAAACCGATACGAAATAGTTTATCATTTACAATGTTAAAGTGCAATTAGAATAATATAACAAAATTCGACAAATGTAAACAGAGAAGGAGAAAAAGATGGAAAATTCAAACTGTATTTTTTGTAAGATTGCGGCGGGAGAGATTCCTTCCAATACGATTTATGAGGATGACACATTTCGTGTGATTCTTGATGCAAGTCCGGCAAGCAAGGGACATGCCCTGATTCTGCCGAAAAAGCATTATGCGGATTTGTATGAGATTGACGAGAACGTGGCAGCAGATGCCATGAAACTGGCAAAGAAGCTGGCAATCCATATGACAGAGGTTTTAAAATGCGATGGATTTAATCTGGTGCAGAACAACCATGAGGTGGCAGGACAGACGGTATTTCATTTCCATATGCACCTGATTCCACGTTACAAGGATGCAAAAAATAATGATATTTTAATGTGGACACATGAAACATTTTCACCGGAGGAAATGCAGGAAATCTGTGCGTCCCTCAAGGCATAAAAAACAGGAGCGTCAAACTGATGGATGTCAGTTTGACGCTCCTGTTTTGGCTCCTAATTAAAAAGTTTTCAGGATTTCCGCTTGTTAGAAGCATCGAGAATCAGATTTACAATGGTTTCGATGGAATCTCTGGTCTGGCTGTTTTTCATTGCGCTGATATAAGACTCTTTTTCTGCAATCACATGAGTGATGGCAGAACGCAGCGTTTCGGGTGAGAGATTTTCTTCTTCAAGAACATAGCTAAATCCCTGTGCCTGGAACGAATTTGCATTTAAAATCTGGTCTCCACGGCTCGCATTTGCGGAAAGCGGAATCAGGATATTCGGTTTGTGCAGTGCTAAAAGCTCACAGATTGCATTTGCACCGGCACGGGAAATCACAAGGTCTGACAGTGCAAACAGGTCGGCAAGCTCCTGGTTAGCATATTCTAACTGAAGATAACCGGCAGTCTGGGTTAAGGAAGTATCAAGATTTCCCTTTCCGCAGAGATGAATCACATTATAATCCGGCAAAAGCTGTGGCAGAAGTTCACGAACCGTATTGTTGATGGCGCGGGAACCGCTGCTTCCGCCGATAATCAAAATGACAGACTTTGAAGCTTCCGGAAATTTGCAGTAAGTACGTCCGGCATCTGCACTTCCTTTTAATAATTCCTGGCGAATCGGGGAACCGGTGAGTACTGCTTTTTCTTTCGGGAGATAATTAAGCGTCTCCGGGAAGTTACAGCAGACTTTTACGGCACCCGGAATGGCAAGTTTATTGGCAAGACCCGGGGTGATATCGGATTCATGGATGATTGCCGGAATCCGGCAGAACTTCGCTGCAAGTACCACAGGAACGGAGACAAAGCCGCCCTTAGAGAATACCACATCCGGTTTTATTTTTTTTAATAATTTGATGGATTGTCCGTAGCCTTTGATGACGCGGAAAGGATCGGAGAAATTCTTTGGATTAAAATAGCGTCTTAACTTTCCGGAGGAAATCCCATAATATGGAACGCCCTGTTCCTCAATCAGACGTTTTTCGATACCGTCATAGGAACCGATATAGGAAATTTCAAAGCCCTCTTTTCGCAAAGCTGGCATCAGCGCAATATTGGGTGTTACATGTCCGGCTGTGCCGCCTCCGGTCATTACAATCTTTTTCATAGAAAACAATCCCTTTCCTGCAAGATATACACTTCCCTATTTATAATACCCATATGCGAAAAAGTCAAGAAAAGACTTGTAAATTGAAAAATAAAGATTAAAATAGAGAGGGGTGTTTCTGAAAACGTTACCGGGATGAAAAAAGCTGACAAATTTGTAAGAAATTGACGACAGGGAAAAGAACATTGTCGGAAGTTGCGATGAAATCATATGCCGCTCCTCTTTTCAAAAAAACGGATTCCTTCTATAATAAAGGATGCAGGACGGGTCTTTGGTACATGGGTGCCGGAAAGCCCGAAATGAGCCTGCGGGAAAGGGAAGTCTATGGAGCAGATGATGATTTTTCTGACGGACAATTCCACCTGGATTTCGATGGGGATTAGTACTATCACGTTCCTCCTTGTGGTTGTCACATTACATAAGATAAACCGTTTGTCAGGGCGCATCAGAACGATGGAGCAGTGCCGGATGGCGGAATCGCGAAGCGTTGAGCAGGAAAGAAAAGACTCTGCGGTGAAAGAAGAAAACATCCATATGGAGCAGGAAAAACAGGCGGAAGCCCCGGAGACGAAGGAGGCATCGGAACGATTACTTCATGATGTCATCGAAGAGGTATTTTCTTAAGGAAAGCATGGGAAAAAGCGTGTTCGCTCTTGCTATCCGAAATAGGGTTTGGTAAAATATTGCTGAAAAATGGCAATGGAATTATGAAGGGACAAAGGAGTGTTAAAAAATGGGAAAGATTACATTTGACTATTCAAAAGCAGCCGGGTTCATCAGTGAAGAAGAAGTTTCTTACATGAGCAAACTTGTGGCAGATGCAAAAAAGCAGCTTACCGACAAGAGCGGAGCAGGAAATGATTTCTTGGGATGGATTGACCTCCCGGTAGATTACGATAAGGAAGAGTTCGCAAGAATTAAGAAGGCAGCAGAGCGCATCCAGTCTGATTCTGAGGTACTTGTAGTAATCGGTATCGGCGGTTCTTATCTTGGAGCAAGAGCAGCCATTGAATTCTTAAGACATGGATTCTACAACAACCTTCCGAAGGAAGTGCGCAAGACACCGGAAATTTACTATGCAGGAAACAGCATCAGCGGTACATATTTAAAAGGACTCATTGATGTTATCGGCGACCGTGATTTCTCCGTTAATATTATTTCCAAGTCCGGTACGACAACAGAGCCGGCAATCGCATTCCGTGTATTTAAGGAAATGCTTGAGAAGAAATACGGCAAGGAAGGCGCTGCAAAGAGAATTTATGCAACGACAGACAAGGCAAAGGGAGCATTAAAGAACCTTGCTACCGAGGAAGGATACGAGACGTTTGTAGTCCCGGATGATGTAGGCGGACGTTTCTCCGTACTTACAGCAGTAGGACTGCTTCCAATCGCTGTCAGCGGCGCAGATATCGACAAGCTGATGGAAGGTGCAGCAGAGGGAAGAAAACTTGCACTTGAGAAGTCATTTGAGGAAAATGATTCTTTACAGTATGCAGCAATCCGTAATATTTTACTCCGCAAGGGAAAGGCAATCGAGGTACTCGCAGACTACGAGCCGAGCCTTCACTATGTTGCTGAGTGGTGGAAACAGCTTTACGGCGAGAGCGAAGGAAAAGACCAGAAGGGCTTATTCCCGGCATCTGTTGACCTGACTACAGATTTACATTCCATGGGACAGTTCATCCAGGATGGTTCCAGAATCATGTTCGAGACCGTTCTCAACATTGAGAAATCCCGTGAAACCGTTGTCATCAACGAGGAGCCGGTAGATTTGGATGGCTTAAACTACCTTGCCGGAAAAGATATGGACTTTGTAAACAAGAGTGCGATGAACGGAACCGTTCTTGCACATACCGATGGAAATGTTCCAAACCTTATGGTAAAGATTCCGGAGCAGAACGAATTTTATCTTGGAGAGTTATTCTACTTCTTCGAGTTTGCAGTTGGCATCAGCGGATACCTTTTAGGTGTAAATCCGTTTAACCAGCCGGGCGTAGAGAGCTATAAGAAAAATATGTTTGCTCTGCTTGGAAAACCTGGTTATGAGGAAGCAAGAGAAGCATTATTAAAAAGATTGTAAGAATTGCACAAAGAGTCGCCGAACCCCTTGTAAATAGCGGGTTTTGGCGGCTCTTTTTTTCGAAAACGGGTCGTTTTTCCTTCCTGTTCGTTCCAAAAACTTGACAAAAATGTAACGCTTTGCTATAATCACGCTGTAACAAATTCGTAATAAATGTAATAATTTATGAATAAAACGGAACAAAAGTGTAATACTATAGTGATATAGGATACACCGATGGAGGTTTGAAATGAATTTGAAAAAGAAAGCGGTTAGTGGCGTCATAGTGGCAGGTTCTCTTGCATTGATGTGTACAATCGCAGATGCAGCACCTGCAAAAGCGTATCTGACAGATACAGAAGTTTCTCTTGTAGAAGATACAGATGCTGTAAAAGAAAAGAAAACATCGGATGCCGGACAGGATACAAATGGAATGGCTGGCGTTGTGGTTTGTTTAAATCAGGTAGAGAACGGAGCAATGAGCTATCTTGAGTCTGCATCCATCACAGTGGAGCGTTCCGCAAATGATGTGGTTGCATCAGCGGAAGAAGCAGAGGTTTCCGAAGAAGCAGAAGTTTCGGAAGAACCGGAAGTATCCGAGGAAGAAGCTGCCTGGCAGAACCGCCTGATGGCAGATGTGGATGAGTATTTAAACATCCGTGCAGCAGGGGATGAGAATGCAGAGGTCATCGGAAAACTCTACAAAGGCGATGTGGCAGAAATCGTAGAGCAGGGCGGGGAATGGACTCATATCCGTTCCGGAAATGCAGACGGTTATGTAAAGAATGATTATTGTGTCGTTGGAATGGATGCGTATGCGTATGCAACAGCCAATGTTGATGCAACGGCTGAGCTGACGACAGATGCACTTCGTGTCAGAAGCGAGGCAAATACAGACGCTTCCGTACTGACAACCGCATATGCGGGAACAAATCTTACCGTAGATACAGATGCAGAAGCAGTAGACGGCTGGGTCGCAGTAGAGTGTGGCGGACAGACCGGATATGTAAGTGCAGAATATGTGACAACCGAGCTTGATTTAGGCGAAGCTGTTACGATTGAAGAGGAACAGGCAGAGCAGAGACGCTTAGCTGAGGAAGAGGCAGCCAGAAAGGCAGCACAGACAACCGAGGTTACAACCGTACAGAACACATCCGTAGCTGCAAGCGCAGACGATGTGACACTTCTTGCAGCAATCATCCAGTGTGAGGCAGGAAGCGAGTGCTATGAGGGACAGGTGGCTGTCGGAGCAGTTGTCATGAATCGTTTGAGAAGCGGTTCTTATCCGTCAACGATTTACGATGTCATTTATCAGAAGGGTCAGTTTACACCGGCAGGAAGTGGTTCTGTTGCAAATGTAATTGCAAACGGGCCGAGCGCAACCTGTGTTCAGGCAGCGCAGGAGGCATTAAACGGCACAGATAATACCGGTGGTGCAGTATCTTTCCGCAGAGCAAGTTCCGGTCATGCCGGAGTCGTAATCGGCAATCATGTATTTTTTTAAATAAAAGATGGAATCCTAGGACTGTCATGCTGGCGGAGAAAATTCGTCGGTGTGACAGTCTTTTTTTGTTGTAATCTGCTATGAGATATAGTAATATGGATATTAGCAAAAATTGTAAAACGGAGGTATTTAGAACATGGGAAGTGGTGGAGTTGTAATGGCATTTATCGTGCTGATAATTGTAATTTTGGCAATTCTGGTGTCCTGTATCAAAATTGTACCGCAGGCAAATGCAGCGGTTGTAGAGCGTTTGGGCGCATATCTTACAACCTGGCCGGTTGGTATTCATCTCAAGGCACCGTTTATTGACCGCGTAGCAAGAAAGGTCACCTTAAAAGAGCAGGTTGTGGATTTCCCACCGCAGCCGGTTATCACCAAGGATAACGTTACGATGCAGATTGATACGGTTGTTTATTTTCAGATTACCGATCCGAAGCTGTACGCATACGGCGTAGAGAATCCGATTATGGCGATTGAGAATCTGACGGCAACAACACTTCGTAATATCATCGGTGATTTGGAGTTAGATGAGACGCTGACTTCAAGAGAGACCATCAATACACAGATGCGTGCAACACTTGATGTTGCAACAGACCCATGGGGAATCAAGGTAAACCGTGTGGAGTTAAAGAACATCATTCCTCCGGCAGCAATCCAGGATGCCATGGAGAAACAGATGAAGGCAGAGCGTGAGCGCCGTGAGGCAATCCTTCGTGCGGAAGGTGAGAAGAAATCCACCGTCCTTGTGGCAGAAGGTAAAAAGGAATCTGCAATTCTTGATGCAGAGGCAGAGAAGCAGGCAGCAATCTTACGTGCAGAGGCAAAGAAGGAAGCAACCATCCGCGAGGCAGAAGGTCAGGCTGAGGCTATCTTAAAGATTCAGCAGGCAAATGCAGACGGACTCCGGATGTTAAAAGAAGCTGCACCGGATGCCAGTGTCATCCAGCTTAAGAGCCTTGAGGCGTTTGCAAAGGCAGCGGACGGAAAGGCAACAAAGATTATCATTCCATCCGAGATTCAGGGACTGGCAGGACTTGCCAAGGCTGTGACAGAAGTAGCAGTACCGGAGAAGAATTAATAGTACAGGTTATATCAAATGCGGGCTATCATGAAAATGATAGCCCGATTAACTAGGATGCAAAAACGAGAGGAGCAGAAACGATGAATTTAAAGGGACGCAGTTTTTTAAAATTAATGGACTACACACCGGAAGAAATTTTGTATCTTGTTGATCTGGCAGCAGAACTCAAAGAGAAGAAAAAGAAAGGGATTCTGCACAACAGTCTGATTGGCAAAAACATTGCACTTATTTTTGAAAAAACCAGCACCAGAACACGCTGCTCCTTTGAAGTGGCAGCCTATGACCTTGGCATGCACGTTACATATTTAGACCCGTCAGGTTCTCAGATTGGCAAAAAAGAAAGCATTCCGGATACGGCACGCGTATTGGGAAGGATGTTTGACGGAATCGAATACCGTGGATTTGGACAGGATATTGTGGAGGAACTGGCAAAATATGCAGGCGTTCCTGTCTGGAACGGACTGACGAATGAGTTTCATCCGACACAGATGTTAGCAGATATGCTTACCATCAAAGAGCATTTTGGCAGATTAAAGGGAATCCGTCTTGTATACATGGGCGATGCCCGCTATAATATGGGAAATTCCCTGATGGTAACCTGCGCAAAGCTTGGAATGGATTTTGTTGCGTGCACATCGAAAAAATATTTTCCGGATGAAAAACTGATTGCATACTGCGAGGATGTTGCAAAAGAGACCGGCGCAACACTTACATTTACCGAAGATGTAAAAGCCGGAACCAAGGATGCGGACGTTATTTATACGGATGTCTGGGTATCCATGGGAGAGCCGGATGAAATCTGGGCAGAGCGCTTAAAGGATTTGATGCCGTATCAGGTCAACAGCACCGTGATGCAGAATGCAAAGCCGGAAGCCATATTTATGCACTGTCTGCCGGCATTCCATGATTTAAAGACCAAGATTGGCAGAGAAGTATATGAGAAGTTTGGTTACAGCGAGCTTGAAGTGACCGACGAAGTATTTGAGAGTGCACAGTCTGTTGTATTTGACGAGGCAGAAAACCGGATGCATACCATCAAGGCTGTGATGCTTGCAACATTAGGAGACTAATTACATGAAGACCAAATTACTGACCCTGCTGCGGGAGGCAGAGGGATATATCTCCGGGCAGGAGCTGTGTGAACGCTTCGGTGTATCGCGGACGGCGGTGTGGAAGGCGGTCAATCAGCTAAAGGAAGCAGGATATGAGATTGAGGCGGTGCAGAACAAGGGTTACCGCCTGACCGCAGTTCCGGACAAACTGTGTGAGATGGAATTAAACAGCATCCGCAAAACAGACTGGATGGGTGCTGAAACCTATTATTTTGACACTATTGACTCTACCAATATCAAGGCAAAGAAGCTGGCGGAGGAAGGACACCCCGGAGGAACCTTAGTTGTCGCAGAACAGCAGGAAAATGGAAGAGGCAGGCGTGGACGCGCCTGGCAGTCGCCGCCGGGAGAAGCGGTTTTTATGACATGGGTGCTCAAACCCCAGATAAATCCAAACAATGCATCAATGATTACACTTGTAGCCGCACTTGCGGTAAATGCTGCGATTGAGGACTGCACCGGACGTAAGGCTGGCATCAAGTGGCCAAATGATATCGTGATGAATGGCAAAAAGGTCTGCGGAATACTTACAGAGATGAGTGCGCAGTTCGATTATATTAACCATATTGTGGTGGGAGTGGGAATCAACGTAAACAATTCCGCTTTTCCGGAGGACATAGCAGATGTTGCGACATCGCTGTACCTTGAGACGGGCGTCCGCCATAACCGGGCGGCACTGATTGAAAAGGTGCTCGAACATTTTGAGCACTACTATGCGGTGTTCCTTGAGACGGAAGATTTAAGCGGACTTGTGCGGGAATATGATGAAAGCCTTGCAAACAGCGGGAAAAAAGTCCGGGTGCTTGACCCGAAAGAGCCGTTTGAGGGTGTGGCAGAAGGAATTACGAACCGGGGAGAGCTTATCGTAAAAACGGAGGAAGGAAATCAGATGGTTTCTTCCGGAGAGGTATCGGTGCGGGGAATCTACGGATATATCTAAGTGTGAAATGGAGAGACCCAGATAATGGAAGAAGTTGTACTTTGCGGAGCAAGTGCTTACAATAAAAAATTTTATTTAAACCAGAATTTCAAGGGGATGCCCCAGCAGATTAAGGATGAGCTGAAAATCATGTGCGTATTGTTTACGGAAGATATCGGCGGAATCTTTGAGCTGGTGTTTGATGAAGACGGAACGCTGGAATTTCGGACTTCCTGTGATGAGGGCGATTTGCTGTATGATGAGATTGGCTGCGGCTTAAAAATCAGGGAACTGCAGCGCACAAAGGAAGAGCTGCTTCGTTCCCTTGAAATGTACTATAAGGTAATTTACGGAAGACTTGACGACGAAGATTAATGTCTTTCGTGCAGGAAAGGAAATGGTTGGTAAAATATGATTATTACAATTGACGTTGGAAATACAAATATTACGGTGGGCGTGTTTGACGGAGATGAAGTCGCAGCAACTTTTCGTATGACGACGAAGATGCCGCGTACATCGGATGAGTATGGAATGCTTTTAATTAACCTTTTAGAGCAGAATGAAATTAACCATACGCAGATTGAGGATGCAATCATCGCTTCGGTTGTGCCAAACGTGATGCATTCTTTAGAAGGCGCTGTGGTAAAATATTTAGGAATCACGCCAATTATCGTTGAGCCGGGAACAAAGACCGGAATCCGCGTGGTAACCGAGAACCCGCGTCAGATTGGTGCAGACCGGATTGTGGATGCGGCAGCGGCTTACGGAATCTATGGCGGACCGGTATTGGTGCTTGATTTTGGAACGGCAACGACCTATGACCTGGTTGACAAGGATGGTTCCTTCCTTTCCGGTGTGACAGCTCCGGGTATCCGTATTTCGGCGAAGGCGCTCTGGGAAGATGCAGCAAAGCTTCCGGAGATTGAAATTATAAAACCGGACAGCATTCTGGCAAAGGAAACCATCTCAAGTATGCAGGCGGGGCTTGTTTACGGACAGATTGGACAGACTGAATACATCGTAAAGCATATGATAAAAGAGGCAGACCTCGGAGAAGTAAAGGTTGTTGCGACAGGTGGGCTTGGCAGAATTATTGCAAATGAGACGGATGTAATAGATGTCTACGACCCAAATCTGACCTTAAAGGGCATGAACCTGATTTATAAGAAGCAGAACCGTAAGAGTGGAAAAATCAGATAAGCTTTTACGGCGGAGGGAGAACGATGAGTGTCATCAAACAACTTGGGATTGGCAGTGTAACACTTGAAAATAATCTGATATTAGCTCCAATGGCAGGCGTCACAGACCTGCCATTTCGCCTTTTATGCAAGGAGCAGGGCGCAGGACTTCTGTGCATGGAGATGGTCAGTGCCAAGGCGATTCTTTACAAAAATAAAAATACAGAGGAGCTTTTAAGCATCGACGAGCGGGAACATCCGGTTTCGCTTCAGTTGTTCGGCTCAGACCCCGACATTATGGCACAGATTGCGCATCAGATAGAGGAGCGTCCGTTTGACATTTTAGATATCAACATGGGATGTCCGGTGCCCAAGGTGGTCAATAACGGAGACGGCTCGGCGCTCATGAAAAATCCCATTCTTGCAGGCAAAATTATCGAGAAGACCGTAAATGCGGTAAAAAAGCCTGTCACGGTAAAAATCCGCAAGGGATTTGACGATGAACACATCAATGCGGTGGAAATGGCACATATCGCAGAGGAATCCGGCGCGGCAGCCATTGCGGTGCATGGGCGCACGAGAGAACAGTATTATTCGGGCAATGCGGACTGGGAGATTATACGCAAGGTCAAAGAGGCGGTTTCCATTCCGGTAATCGGAAACGGGGATTTGACCTGTGCAAAGGATATTGAAAAAATGGCAGAGGAGACCGGATGTGACGGCTTTATGATTGGCAGGGGCGTGCAGGGAAATCCTTGGCTGTTCAACCAGATTTTACACTATTTTGAGACGGGCGAGGAACTGAAAAAACCTTCGTTTGAGGAAGTGACGCAGATGCTTTTGCGCCATGCGGCAATGCAGCTTGAATTTAAAGGGGAATATACCGGCATCCGCGAAATCCGCAAGCACGCGGCATGGTATACCGCCGGATACAAAAATTCTTCAAAGCTGCGCGGGCGCATCAATGAGGTGGAAAACTACGAGCAGTTAAAGGCATTATTTGAGGAAGCATTGTCATATAATTAGGTAAAAGATTTTCCGGGAGAGGCTATGGCATATTCCAATCCGTTTCTCTGTGAGTTTGCCGCTGTTTTCGATGGAATATTGCAGGAAAAACAGATTCCTGTGACGGGGCGAAATCTTCTTGTGATAGATGAGGAGCCGGATGAGGGCATTTTTGAACCGTTGGATGTCACGGGCGTTTTAGTGCAGATTGCAGAGTCTGTGCGCTGTTTGCAGATATATACGAACCGTCCCGCATATTTTGCAGCATTTACAGAGACAATGTATGAGGAAAACGGGCTGCTTATAGTAACAGAGCCGAAGGAAAAATTAAAACAGCGGTTGTGCCGGGCAAAGAGTGGGCAGGAGTCCGACCGGTGGATTGTGCTCGATTTTGAATGGCAGGGATGCTGCTATCCATTCGGAGCGGGCATTTCCTATATCCCGATTCACAAAAAACCTTGGGAAATGGCGGAAAATCTTGACATTGCAGTACCTATCGGTTATAATACTGTGATTGTTAAGAGAGTGAGAACTGCGAAGAAGGTGCCGCAAAGAGACCGTTTTGAGCAGGCTTTTTACGGAACGGAATCGTAGGTTTACAATAAATAAAAGAAGGGTAGAAGGCAATGGATAAGAAAAATATTCTGACGTATGAAGGGCTGAAAAAACTTGAGGACGAATTAGAGAATCTGAAAGTTGTAAGAAGAAAAGAGGTTTCCCAGAAGATTAAAGAGGCAAGAGAGCAGGGAGACTTATCCGAGAATGCAGAGTATGATGCTGCAAAAGACGAGCAGAGAGATATCGAAGCACGTATCGAGGAATTAGAGAAGATTTTAAAGAATGCAGAAGTCGTTGTAGAGGAAGAGGCAGACTTAGACAAGGTCAGCATCGGATGCAACGTAAAGATTTTAGATATCGAGTTTGACGAGGAACTGGAATACAAAATTGTAGGTTCTACCGAGGCAAACAGTTTAAAAGGAAAGATTTCCAATGAATCTCCGGTTGGCAAGGCACTCCTTGGCAAAAAGGTTGGCGATACCGTTACCGTAGAGACACAGGCAGGCGAGTTGGAGTACAAGATACTTTCCATTCACAGAGCAAATTAAGAGATGACCGGCAGCAGGCAGGCTGCACGAAAGAATAATGGAGGAAGACATGGCAGAGCAGAATAACAACCAGCAGGATATCAACCAGTTGTTAAAGGTTCGTTACGAGAAATTGCAGGAATTGCAGGCAAATGGCAAGGATCCGTTTGTTATTACCAAATATGATGTAACCAATCATACCATCGACATCAAAGAGAAATTTGACGAGATGGAGGGAAAAGAAGTATCTATCGCAGGACGTATGATGTTTAAACGTGTCATGGGAAAGGCTTCCTTCTGCAACATCCAGGATTTAAAAGGACGTATTCAGGTGTATGTGGCAAGAGACAATATCGGTGAGGAGCCATACGCAGATTTCAAGAAATTTGACGTGGGCGATATCCTCGGCGTGAAGGGAACGGTCTTTAAGACCAAGACAGGCGAGATTTCTGTCCATGCTTCCGAAGTGACTCTTTTATCCAAGAGCTTACAGATTCTTCCGGAGAAATTCCACGGATTGACCGATACTGATACCAGATATCGTCAGAGATATGTGGATCTCATCATGAACGAGGAAGTAAAAGAGACATTTGTAAAACGTTCCCGTATTATCAAGGAAATCCGTAATTTCTTAGATAACAGAGGATTTATGGAAGTGGAAACTCCGATGTTAGTGTCAAATGCGGGCGGAGCAGCAGCAAGACCGTTTGATACCCATTACAATGCACTCAACGAGGATGTAAAGCTTCGTATTTCCCTGGAGCTTTACTTAAAGAGACTGATTGTCGGTGGTCTTGAGCGTGTTTATGAAATTGGACGAGTTTTCCGTAACGAGGGTGTCGACACCCGCCACAACCCGGAATTTACCCTGATGGAGCTGTATCAGGCATACACGGATTACGAGGGCATGATGGAACTGACCGAGAGCATGTTCCGCTACCTGGCAGAGACCGTCTGCGGAAGCTCCGTAATTACTTATAACGGAATGGAAATTGACTTTGGCAAGCCGTTTGAGCGCATCACCATGAACGACTGCATCAAGAAATATACCGGAATTGATTTTGATACCGTAGCAGATGACGCCGCAGCAAAGGCACTTGCAGACGAGCATCATGTTGCATATGAAGAGCGTCACACCAAGGGCGATATTATCAACCTGTTCTTCGAGGAGTTCTGCGAGAAGAATCTGATTCAGCCGACATTTGTCATGGACCATCCACTTGCGATTTCTCCGCTTACCAAGAAGAAACCTTCTGACCCGGAGAAGGTAGAGCGTTTTGAGCTTTTCATCAACACCTGGGAAATGTGTAACGCTTATTCCGAGTTAAACGACCCGGTAGACCAGAGAGAGCGTTTTGCTGCACAGGATGCCGCATTTGAAGCCGGTGATGAAGAGGCAAACCATACAGACGAGGATTTCTTAAACGCACTGTCTATCGGTATGCCGCCGACAGGTGGAATCGGTTACGGAATCGACCGTCTGGTAATGCTTTTGACAGATTCCCCGGCCATCAGAGACGTTTTACTCTTCCCGACAATGAAGTCATTAGACTCTGACAAGAAGGCTGCAAAGTCTTCAAAAGCAGATTCAAATGATGCAGCAGCATCTGACAACAACGGTTTCTTTACCACGAATGAGAAGATTGACTTCTCCAATGTAAAGATTGAGCCGTTATTTGAGGAAGCGATTGATTTTGATACCTTCAGTAAATCCGATTTCCGCGCAGTAAAGGTAAAGGCGTGTGTTGCAGTGCCGAAGTCAAAGAAACTGTTACAGTTTACACTGGACGACGGAACAGGCACAGACCGTACCATTTTAAGCGGTATTCACGCATTCTACGAGCCGGAAGAGTTAGTTGGCAAGACCTTAATTGCCATCACCAATCTTCCACCGAGAGCCATGATGGGCATCGAGTCCTGCGGTATGCTGCTTTCAGCAGTAAATAATCTTAAGGATTCGGAGGATGAGGAGCTTCATCTTCTGATGGTGGATAACCATATCCCGGCAGGTGCAAAGCTCTATTAAGATGATGTAAAGATGTACCGTTTTACCAAAT
>OIXH01001946.1_pt1 | contig 21817 bp, 20 predicted proteins | sample 1587741 | NCBI WGS metagenome assembly OIXH01 (sample SAMEA3888916, study PRJEB22519) | human gut metagenome | biome: human gut; feature: human-associated habitat; material: faeces | place: Denmark | collected 2011 | reverse complement strand
CTTGATTAAAACTACACCATGTTTCCAAATTATAAAGGACATTTATCTTAATACAAGCATCCTGACGATTTTGTAGTGCCTCATAAAAATTAATACCATTCTCTATTATTACTGCATACTCATTTTTATTCTTAATTGTCCTGATATCCTCAGCTTCTTGAAATATTTTCTTTGTTATAAAATCTCCTGACTGTGGTGTCTTGCCATACTCAGGATACTTTCTATGCTTTATTTCTTCTTCCTTTTCAGCAGTAATTCCATATATTAGGCGAAACAATTCCTTATCGTGTGATACAAAATCCAATGTAATATTATTAGGAAGTGAATCCTTGCAAACAACAAGCACTTGCTGTATCTGATGTTTCATAGTTTCAATCATATCACTCAATTGATTAAACTCTGGAGATTTGTAATCATCATCTCTGTGTGCACAATTCTTATCACGTTCATAATAAATCGCCTCAATCAGCTTATCTTCACAAATTTTCTTTTTATTTTTAGGATGTGATTTATCAAGTACAACACAGCAGTTTATGTAGAATTCTCTCCTTAGTTCCTCAACTTTTCGTCTAAGGTTTAGATTGCAAACCTTATCAATGTTTTCTTCAATAAAAAGAATACTATCTATATTCTTTTTTGCATCAATCAAATACTTCGCCATACTCCATTTATCTATAATAACTCACCTCCTCGCACAATCCAATTTACTTGATAAGCTGGTCACAATATGGTAATAGTTCCTCAATCTTGGCAACAATACGCTTCTGCTCCTCAAGTGGCGGAAGTGGAAACATTACCCTTGAATAATGTGCATATCCAAAGTTAGGTTGCATCCCAGATAATTGAAGTTCTAACTGTCTTCTAAAGAAAACGCTTTTTGTAATATAATACAAGTATTTGTTATTCGCTAAATCACCATAAAATCGCAATCTAAGTGTGCTGGTATTTAACATCATTGTACTAGTACTGTCAAATATTGCTGTTTTGCCCCAACTTCCTCCTGAACACGCTGTAACAATATCACCTATATTTAAAGTCAAATGTTCATATTTTTCATGATATTCCTCATCTGAAATAAACATTTTTTTCTTATCAAGGTCTATACTTCCCTCAAGTATATTCGTTACGCATAATATCTGAGTTCCCATATCTCTATACTGCCATTTTCGTATTCCAGCACCTTCTTGTATCAGCGAAACATCAGATAATTTTACCCATTTCCATGAATCTGGAATATCAAATTCACTAAGATCATCATTATCGTAAAATGGTTGTGTATCTTTTTTCTTTTGTACTTTTCCCTCCTTGATAAGCTGGGCTTTCTCCGCAACAATCTGCTCATAAAGTTCATCAGCAGTTCCTTCTTCTGGTCGTTGTTCCACCAGCTTGCCCTGCATAGCCATTTGCAGGATACTCTTCTTCATATCCTCTGGGAATTTTTTATTAAATGTTTCCAGCTTCGTATAAGCCTTGTCATACTGGTCGATATATGGAAGAATTTCCTCAATCTTGGCAACGATGCGATGCTGCTCTTCAAGTGGTGGCACTGGCATTAAAATTGTTGCAAGTTTATCATTAGAAATATGAATAATAATATCTCCTGTGGCTAAGTTCCTTTTACAACTAATAGCATAAGGCGAATTAATGAAATACACTAAATATAATGGGTTCATCATATGATGTGACCAACAAGTCATATCTCCTCCCATAGCTATAGTATCTTTTCCCTCATATGTTACTGCCATAGCAATATCTGTTTTGTTTTCTCCTGTTAAAGTCATAGCTACATCGCCAGTACGAATCTTATGACACTTATCAAAAAGTTCCTTATTAACAAACGAAACTGTTTTCTCAAACTTTGTCCTGTATGTAGTATAAAGTTCTCCATACCTGATACATGGGTATCCATCCTCTATTACTTCTGTTCGTTTTATTCCTGAACCTCTTGTTAATGAACCAATCTCACCTACTCTCACCCACTCCCAAGACTCAGGGATTTCAAAAGGTATCTCATCCTCAGTAATCTCTGGCAATGGCTTTGACTTCTTTATCTTTTTATCCTTTATGAGCTGTTCCTTTTCCAGCTTTATCTGTTCAAGCAACTCTCTCGCAGTGCCTTCTTCGGCTCTTTGCTCGACGAGCTTGCCTTGAACAGCAAGCTGTAGGATACTGTTCTTTAAATCCTGTGCATTCAAATTAGTTACCTCCCAACATAGAAGTAATCTTCTCTAATACATGGTCAATCTCAGCATTAAGGGATGCTCTCTTTTCCTGATACTGATTAATCAAATCCATCGGGTCAAGGATTTCCTCTTCTTCGTGTGGAAATCCACAGAGGTCAATATTATATCCATTGGCTACGATTTCATCTACCGTATATTTCTTAGCTTTAGGGAATCCATCTACTTCAATCTCCTCACGATTATCCCACCACTCAAGGGCTGGTGCAAAATGCTCCAGCTTCATAGGCTTTGTCTTTGAGAAATTCTTATACCCCTCAGGCATGTCCAAACGATAGAACCATGTCTCCTCTGTTGGGTGTGTATTGTCAAAGAACAAAATGTTTGTCGTTATAGAAGTATACGGAGCAAAGACACTATGTGGCATTCTTATGACTGTATGAAGATTAAACTCCTCAAGCAGTTTCTTCTTGATATTTACCTTTGCATTATCAGTACCAAAGAGGAAACCATCAGGAAGAATAATTCCACATCTACCATCTTTCTTTAAGCGGAACATAATAATATCCATGAATAAATCAGCAGTCTCTGAACTACGCAGTTCCATTGGAAAGTTTGCTTTTACAGAATCCTTTTCATTACCGCCATATGGTGGGTTCATAAGAACAAGATCAAACTTTTCCATCTTTCTGTACTCTTTGTAATCAGTCTCAAGAGTATTGCCATGAATTATCTCAGGGTTATCAATATCATGCAGGAGCATATTGGTAACACAAAGAATATGTGGCAGAGCCTTCTTCTCCACACCATAAACTGTATTATTATAAATTTCCTTGTTCTCGTTAGATTTAAGGCTCTCCTCATATAATTCATTAAGAGCAGACACAAGGAATCCTCCAGTACCACAGGCAAAGTCAGCTACCCTTTCACCTAGTCTTGGCTTAGTAACTTTTACCATGAAGTCAGTTACAGCTCTCGGTGTGTAGTACTCGCCTGAATTACCAGCACTCTGCAAATCCTTAAGGAATGACTCATAGATTGAGCCAAATGCGTGTCTTTCCTCATACTCTGTAAAATCAATTTCATCAATGATATTGATGACCTGTCTAAGCAGGATACCATCTTTCATATAGTTGTTGGCATCCTCAAAAGCATAACGCACCATCATCTGGTTCATTGGAGTATCCTCTGATACCTCAAGATTTTTAAGTGCAGGGAACAGCTTATTATTGACAAAATCAAGAAGTGCATCTCCAGTAAGAGCCTGACCATCTTTGTTATCTACCGCCCAGTTTCTCCACTTATACTCATCGGGAATGATAGAAACATAATCATCATTGATAAGTTCCCATTCTTCCTCTTTAGCATCATATATCTTTAAAAACAGAGTCCATACAATCTGCTCAATACGTTGAGCATCTCCATTTACCCCTGCGTCATTACGCATTACATCTTGTATTCTCTTAACGAAATTAGTTATAGCCATTGGTAAAAAACCTGCTTTCAATTATTTTCTTATTTTCAATTTACTTTCTTTATATATTCCATTTGGACAATATTCCTTTAACAATGCCTTAACTATAACTTTTTCTGCATCATTCATTCTTGGTCCACACAATATTTCAACACTCTTTAATGCATTATCATCTAAATCTAAAAACATCTTTGAATATGGTGGATCATATTCCTTATTCTCGAGTCTTTTAATTAATTCTATTTGTTTATCAATTGTTGGTGGATTTGCCTCTTTTAACCCCATTGGAGCAACCGAATATATATATCGCCATTCTTTTTGAAACTCCCATTCTTTGCGTTTATACTTTCCTATTTCTGCAAATGAATATGACAAATCTAATTTCCCGTTTTCTATCATCCCATCATTTAAATATTGCTGAAATTTTTCTTCCGCTGATACTTTTCGTACTTTAGGATATAACTTTTCTTTATCATCCGTATATTGAATTTCAACCAACTCTGGTTGTGTTGCAACTATACTTACTTTATTTTCATTATATATTTTTTCAATATTGATATATGTCTCAATGCGTTCCTTAAAAAAATATTCATCTTTATTATATGAATATTTTTTAAATGGAAATTTAGGCAGTCTAATTCTAACCCCATGCATATTAGGTGTATATAAATTCCAAAGTGGAATAGATTCTTGTCCATCACTTGTCCAACAACTCACATATACAAATCGTCCAAATTTACCCATATCAAATGTTTCTGCTTCTTCACTATCATCAACATTTAATAAATTGTTAAAACAAATTGTTTTATTTGCTAATATCAATGCAAGCGTTTCTATACTTGTATAATGATATAAATATTCCATAGTATCCTCCTCATTCTACGCAGAGAAGATCTCATCTTCCAGTTCTTTCACAGCCTGTTCATATGCTGCTTTACCACCAAAGGCTTTGACAATCTTCATAGGACTGCCAAACTGCTGGAATTCGTGTAACTGTAAAACCTTTGTCTCCTCTATCTCTTTCAAGCCTTCACTTGCATACTTATCCATAAGTGTTCCCAGAACCTTTTGTGCAAGCTCTGAATACTTATAGAGATATCCTCTCTTCTGAACATTTTTGATACGCTCTATACGTGTAAGCGGTGCTTTATCATATGCAAGGTGCAGGATTAAATCAAAATCGTCTATATCAGTCTGACCTGTCTCTTCACGAACAGCATCCAGCAGTACACCATCCTCACGAAGCTCTTCTACAATAGCCTGTTTCTTCTTTGCTTCATTCCACTTCTTGAGGAATACATCTAACCTCGCATACTGTCCTAAAATATTCTTTCTTGTGTAATCGATAAGACTTTCTGTTATAAGTTTTCCATCCTTATCAATATACTGTATTCTCTCCGACAGAACTTTGACTTCTACATCCTTGACATAATACTTCTTAGGCTTCTCAGAGCCATCACCATTACCCCAATCATCGCCAGAATCACCAGTATTTCCTGTATTTCCAGTACCTGAATTACTGCCAGTATCATCTCCTGTATTTTCAGTATCGTCTTCATTGCCTGTTACTGGATCTACTGGGTCATCGCCAGTAATGTCGATTACTACCTCAGGATTACCATCAAAATCTTTATCGGCAAATAATCTTGATGCGTTACGGAAGTCCATAATTGTAAAATATGTTTTTCCATAATCCTCAAGCAGACGAGTACCTCGACCAATAATCTGCTTGAATTCTGTCATGGAATTTATATTGTTATCCAACACAATGAGCTTGCACATTTTAGCATCAACACCAGTAGTCATCAGCTTACTTGTGACTGCTATAACAGGATATGTACTGTCCTCATCAATGAAATTATCCAGTTGGGCTTTACCTTCAGCATTATCTCCAGTTATACGCATAATGTACTTATGGTTCTCAGTCCACAGGTCTTTATTCTCGGCAATGAGAGCCTGACGCATACGCTCCGCATGCTCCACATCTACGCAGAACACAATGGTCTTGCTGAACCTGTCAGTTTTCTTCAAGAATTCTGTAACTTTCTTTGCAATGACTTTGGTTCTCTCATCAAGTACAAGAGTCCTATCAAAATCTTTGATATTGTACTCTCTATCCTCGATTTCATAGCCATTATCATCATGTTTCCCAGCTTCTGGACGATAACCAACAAGGTCTTTATCAAGTCCTATACGAATGACCTTATATGGAGCAAGGAATCCATCATTAATACCCTGTTTCAGAGAATACTCATAAATAGCTTCTCCAAAATATGTCTGCGATGATGCCTCTTTTGTTTCAATTGGTGTAGCTGTCATACCTATTTGAGTTGCACCAGAGAAATATTCTAATATCTTTCTCCAAGCTGACTCTTCCTTAGCGGAGCCTCTATGACACTCATCAATGAGTATCAGGTCAAAGAACTCAGGCTTAAACTGCTTGAATGGCTCTACACCCTCATCACCAGCTAACTGCTGGTACAATGCAAGATAGATTTCATAAGAACTGTCGAGCTGTTTATTCTCGACTTTAGTCATTTTACCCCCAAATGGCTTGAAATCACCAGATATTGTCTGGTCTACAAGGACATTCCTATCAGCAAGGAATAATATTTTCTTTTTAATACCAGCTTTCCATAGTCTGTAGATAATCTGAAAAGCCATGAATGTTTTACCAGTTCCAGTTGCACAGACTAAGAGTACCCTGTCCCTTCCACTTGCCACAGCATTTACAGTTCTGTCGATGGCAATTCTCTGGTAGTAACGAGGTGTCTTATAACCTGGCACCCAGTAATATGGCTCTAGCAGAGCTTTCTCACCAGTTTCAGAGAAATTCATCTCATTTATATATCTGTGATATAACTCATCTGGCGATGGGAACTCATCTAAGGAAAGGTTACGAATATCACCAGTTATTAAATCCTGCTCTACAAAGCCATCTCCATTAGATGCATATACAAACTTTACATCTAGAGCTTCTGCATACTCTATAGCCTGTTGCAGTCCTGCTCCTACTGGATGGTTGTTATCCTTAGCCTCTATGATTGCTAATGGAAGATTGGGCTTATAGAACAGCAGATAATCTGCACGTTTCTGCTTGCCTCGTGAAGTTATATTACCCCTTAGGATGATGCGCCCTGCTGTGAATGCATATTCATAGCGAATCTGCTTTTTGTCCCAACCTGACTTCTCCACCGCTGGAGTTATGTACCTAGCTTTTATATCTTCTTCTGAAAGGTCTCTTTTCCCCATTTGCATAATTCCTTTCATTTTTTATAATTATCTGATATATTACCGAATTCGTAACCAATTTCTTGTATCTGTAGATACAATGTCTTAAAATAATTGTAGCATATATTACTAACTTTTTCATCTCTATTATATATAGAACTATAATAACAATTTAAATAACCACAAAAAAGACGCCCCCTGACTTTTGTCAAAGTGCGTCTTTTTCACTCTACAGTAAATATTTTTCAATTAATCTTCATTCATCTTCGCCAACTTTGCTGCCTGGTCTGCTGCGATGCAGGCGTCGATAATCTCCTGGATATCGCCGTCCATAATCTTATCGAGCTTGTACAGCGTCAGGTTGATGCGGTGGTCGGTAACACGTCCCTGTGGGAAGTTGTAGGTACGAATCTTCTCAGAACGGTCTCCGGTACCAATCTGGCTTCGTCTTGCCTCTGCCTCTGCGTCGTGCGCTTTCTGGCACTCGATATCATATAACTTTGCACGCAAAAGGGCAAATGCCTTTGCCTTGTTCTGAAGCTGTGACTTCTCGGTCTGGCTGTAAACCACGATTCCGGATGGATAGTGGGTCAGACGTACGGCTGAATCAGTCGTATTGACACACTGTCCACCGTTTCCGGAAGCACGCATAACATCGATACGGATATCCTTCTCATCAATCTGCACGTCTACCTCTTCTGCCTCCGGCATAACGGCAACAGAAGCTGTTGACGTGTGAATACGTCCGCCGGACTCTGTCTCCGGTACACGCTGTACACGGTGCACACCGCTCTCGTATTTTAATACGGAATAAGCGCCCTGTCCGGTAACCATAAAGTTTACAGACTTCATACCGCCAATTCCGGTCTCGTCCACTTCAAGCGTCTCCACCTTCCAGCGGCGTCCCTCTGCATAATGCACATACATCCGGTAAAGCTCTGCGGCAAACAGCGCTGCCTCGTCTCCGCCGGCACCTGCACGGATTTCCACGATAACGTTCTTGTCATCATTCGGGTCCTTTGGAAGAAGCTGAATCTTTAAGGTATGCTCTAACTGCTCCACGCGTGCCTTGGCATCGTTTAACTCTTCCTTGGCAAGCTCCTTCATCTCCTCATCGGTCTCTTCATCTAAGAGTGCCAAAGAGTCCTCAATGTCCTGCTTGCTCTTTTTATATTCGCGGTACGCCTCCACGATAGGAGTCAAATCGCTCTGCTCCTTCATCAGCTTGCGAAAACGCTCCGGGTCGTTTGCCACATCCGGCTCACTTAATTCGCTCATTAATTCTTCATATCGAATCAGTAAATCTTCTAATTTATCAAACATCTTTCTACCTCATTCCGCTTACTACCCGGTCGTTTCCGGATAAATCTTTTTTGATTGTAACATTTTTAAATCCTGCGGCCCGCAGCATTCCGGATACCATCACGCCCTGGTCGTGCCCAATCTCAAACAAAATCTTTCCGTTTTCCTTCAGATAAGCACCGCACTCCTGAATGATTCTGCGGTAGAAGAACAGACCGTCCTCTTTTCCATCTAATGCCTCCATCGGCTCAAAATTCTGCACCTCCGGCATCAGCTTTAACACCTGCGCGGTCGGGATATATGGCGGATTTGACACAATCACGTCATAGGTTCCTGTCACATTGTCAAATAAATCACTGCGTTCAAAATTGACCACAACATCGTTTAACTTGGCATTTTCGATTGCCACATTTAACGCCTGCCTTGAAATGTCGACCGCGTCGCCCTCCACATTCATGATATTGTGGAGAATACTGATAATAATACAGCCGGAGCCTGTACATAAATCAAGCACCTTCATTCCCGGTTCAATGACCTTTAGTGCCTCTTCTACAAGTGTCTCCGTATCCTGTCTCGGAACAAGAACGCTTGAGTTGACCTTAAAGCGCAGCCCCATAAATTCTGTTTCACCGACGATATATTGTAACGGAATATGCTCTGCCCGCTTCTTTAACGCAATTTCATAACCACTTACCTGCTCCTCCGATAAATCGTCCTCCAAATGCAGATAATAAAAATTCCGGTCGATTTTACAGACCATTTCCAAAAGAAGCCATGCGTCCACTTTGGCATCCGCAATATCCGCCATCTTCAAAACCTTTTCGCCAAGGTCCATTGCTTCCCGATATGTCATAGGAATAACCCTTCCTTTTCCTGCTCTCTGATTTCTGCCACATATGATTTCCAGTCAAAAACCGCTTCCACCGATGCAATGCCCACTTCAATCATCTCATCGTCCGGCTCTCTTGTCGTAAGATGCTGTAACCACAGTCCCGGTTTGCTGAGCAGGTTCACAAACGCGTTGTCACTTCTTCCCGCAAGACGGATAAATTCATAGGAAACACCGGCAATCACCGGAATCAAAAGAATCCGAAGCAGCAGCCGAAGCACTCTTGATTTTACATCAATAAACATAAAGAAAAAGATACTGATGACCATTACAATCAAAAGAAAACTCGTTCCGCAGCGCTTGTGTTCCTTTGAACTTTTTCTTACATTCTCCACCGTAAGGTCAAGCCCGTGTTCAATACAATTGATGCACTTGTGCTCTGCCCCATGGTACATATACACCCGGCGGATATCCTCCATCAGAGAAATCGCCGCCACATAGCCGATAAAAATTGCAAGACGGATAACGCCCTCCAGCAGCGCTATCAGCATATGAGACTGTGTAAACCTCTGAAAAAACAGAGATATGTAATACGGAAGCACCATAAAAATTGCCACTGCAAATATAACAGAAAATACAAGCGTACCTCCCATCATGGCATCTTCCTTTTTCTTATCCTTCTGCTCAAGGTGCGTTCTCTGCTCCTCGGACAGTTTTTCCCGTTCCTGCTTCTTCTTTGCATCCTCCTCATCCTCGAAAAAAGATGCCGAATAAGTCAGTGTCTTCATTCCAAGCACCAGGGATTCTATAAAACTGAACACACCCCGTAAAATGGGCATATTTCTAATATTCTTATTTTTAACGATTCCGTTATATTCAGAAACGAAAACCTCGATTTCATGGTCAGGTTTTCTCACGGCAACAGCGTATTTTTCCTGATTCTTCATCATAACGCCTTCCATGACTGCCTGTCCACCAATTCCAGAATATCTCATATGATTCTCCAAAAAAAGGTTGAGATCCTAAAACCTCAACCTTATCTGTAACCGTTCTTGATTTACTTAATACCGTATTTCTTGTTGAACTTATCGATACGTCCGTCAGATCTTGCAGATTTCTGCTGACCTGTGTAGAACGGATGGCATTTGGAACAAATTTCAACGTGGATGTCTTCCTTTGTTGAACCTGTTACAAATGTATTTCCACAGTTACATGTAACAGTTGCCTGATAATAATCTGGATGGATTCCTTCTCTCATGATTTTCACCTCTTTTTAATCTTATCGTCCTGCGTATGCCCCTTTATGCCCGTATACCCGATCCGCATATGGCACTTACTTCAAAGAACATTCGCCAATAAACAGCTTATTAAGTATAGCATATCCATCTGACATACGCAAGTACTTTTTCACATTTATTTTGCCAGAAGTTCCTGAATCAACACTCTCACGCCCTCAAGGATTTCCACCGTATCCTGGCTGATGCAGTCCTCCGGCACCGAAAGTTCCTCCTGCCCTGCCCCAGAAACGGTTCCGCTTAGCTGCCCCACCAGGACAAACTGCTCTGCATCAATTGAAAGTGATGCCTTTTCGTTAATTGCTGTGAGGGTCTCCTGGAGGTTTGGAACGTCAAATTTCACCGTCACATTTTTCTCTTCCGGCAATACCAGTTTTACTGCGGCACCTGCTTTTTCTGCCGCATAGGTGACTTCATTATCACCATTTTCCCGCTTCATCGCAAGAAGCGCCGTAAACCAGGAAGCGGTGGAAGGCTCCTTTATCTGCGGCAGTGAAAAATTCCGTACCGCACTCAAATCTATCCCGAAAATCTGCTCCGCCTGCTCTAATGTCACATAAGTATGGTCTTCCCACTTTGGAAGCAGCCGCTCAATCAGTGCATTGCCTCCTGACAGATTCGCGCGCACTGTTTGATAGAACATGGCGCCGTTCATCACATCCGATTCATCCGACAAATACAATTCAAACAGTGGATTTTCCTGTCCGTCCGGGAATACCTGTACCTCTACGATTCCATCCCAGGTTGTTCCTTCCAGATGAAGTTTGTAAAAGTTTTCCGTATCGATTCCGGTCAGCATCGAGAGCACTTCGACAAACTGTTTCTGTTCGTCTGTCATCTGTTCTTCCAAAAGCTGTACTTCCAATGTATAATCTACTCTCGCCGGGTTGAAATGTTCCTTTAAAAGCTTTGCCGCCTTCCAGTGCGGATAGCCAAAAATTCCAAGCACCAGCAGCAGTGCCGCTGCCACGCACACAATTCCGATTCCGATTTTCTTTTTCATTGCCGCTTCCTTTCTATTCTAAACAGGCTGCCTCTTCCCCTCAGCAAGCCACATATCTATGCAAAAGAGGCAGTCACCGAAATGACTGCCTCTTTTAGGAGAAGGTATTTTTACTATGGGGTATAGCAAAAACTATATATAATGTATTGGGGGGTTTTACGGGTATTATAATACCATGCCCTTCACCAAAAGTGTTCACAAACATTCCAATTTTTCATTTTTCTTTTTGTCAAAGTTGCACAAAAAACAAGGTATTTTCTTTGATTGTAAACGCTTACAATTAGCAGATTTTACCTTTTATGCGCTGTAAGGCATTGTCGATTGCCTTGGGACTTTTTCCCATGCGCTGTGCAATCTGCTTGTAATTAAGCCCGGATAAATATTCGTCAAGCACCTGCTGTTCCATCCCGCTTAAGCGCTCCCTCAGCTGTTTCCAGAACTGCTTTGCATTCTCCTGACTGATAATCATATCCTCCGGATTGCCGATTTCCCCGGAAGATAAACTGTCCAATAACGACTGTCCCTCTTCCTCGCTTCCGGCATAAAAAGAAACATACGAATTTAACGGTGCATGCTTCTTCCGGTTCGACGCCTCCACCGCATTATAAAGCTGTCTGCTGATGCAAAGCTCCGCAAAATGAAAAAAGGAAGCTTCCCGCCCGGCATCATAGTCCCTTATCGCCTTAAACAGCCCAATCATTCCCTCCTGAATCAGGTCGTCTGTCTCTCCGCCAATCAGATACATTGCGTTGGCTTTCTTGCGGACTAACGGTTTATATTTGTCCAGAATATACTCCATTATCTGCGTTTCACCGCTTCTGAGCCGTTCAATCAATTGTTCGTCTGTGAAGTCCCCGTAAAAATCCACACTTTTCCTCCTAGAGTCTCTGGCGCACGATTTCGTAAGCAAGCACCCCGGCCGCCACGGATGCGTTTAAGGAATCAATGTCTCCCTTCATCGGAATGGATGCCACAAAGTCGCAGTTTTCTTTCACTAACTTGCTGACACCCTCACCCTCGTTTCCAATTACGAGCCCAATCGGTCCCTTCAAATCCAAATCATACATAGATGTGCCGTCCATATCCGCACATACAAACCAGATTCCTTTTTCCTTTAAATCACGCATTGTGGCACTTAAATTCGTCACCTTTGCGACCGGTGTGTAATTGATTGCTCCGGCAGAGGTCTTTGCCACCGTTGCGGTAAGTCCGACTGCACGGCGCTTTGGAATAATGACGCCATGTGCGCCCGCTAAATTGGCGGTACGGATAATCGCACCGAGGTTATGCGGGTCTTCGATATTATCCAGCAGGAAAATAAACGGCGGTTCACCCTTTTCCTCTGCTGCCTTTAAGATATCCTCCACCTGTGCATACTCGTATGCCGCCGCCACTGCAATGACACCCTGATGCTTCTTTGTCTCGGAAATCTGGTCAAGCCGCTCTTTATCCACAAAATTCAAAATCGTATCGTGCTTTTTGGCTTCCCGCACAATTGTGCGCACCGGTCCGTCCTGGCATCCATCAAGCACGAACAGTTTATCAATGGTTTTTCCGGAACGCAGTGCCTCTAACACCGCATTCCGTCCCTCAATCTTTAACTCCTGATATTCCATATCCGCTTCCGTCCTTTCCTATAACTTTAGTTTCATCATCTCTATTCCATGCTTTACAAGCTCTACAATCCGTGGAAATTCATCCTTCAGATAAAGATAGCCCATCAGTGCTTCAAAGCCTGTCGCCTTGCGGTAATCTGCCATCGTCGCATTTTTTGCCATCGTGTAGGATTTGGCATTTCTTCCACGTCTGTATACATCCGCCTCCTCCTCCGAAAGCAGCGGCAACAGATGCTCCATCATCTCCGCCTGCGTGTGCGCCTTGACAATCTGGCTGGTGCGCTTGTGAAGCTCCGACGCTCTGGTATTTCCCTTTGCAACCACCAGGGAACGAATTACCAAATCAAAGATTCCGTCCCCGATATAAGCAAGTGTCAGCGGCGAATAGGTACGGATATCCACATCCGCAATTTCAAACTGTTCCTTTAAATAAGAATCTATTCCTTTTCCCATACGACCCCTTCTCTGGTATCTTTAATTACAATGCCTTTTGCGAGCAGTTCGTCACGAATTGCATCTGCCTTTGCAAAATCTTTTGCTTTCTTTGCTTCCTTACGTTCCTCAATCTTTGCAAGTACAAATGCCTCAAGCTCTGCGTCAATTTCCGGTTTCTCCGGTGCAGTCACTGCGTTCAGAAGATTCAGTCCAAGCACTTTGTCAAAATCTTCTATTAACGCACGCTTTGTCTTATCATTCGTGGAATCCTTTAACAGGTCATAGACAATGGTAAGTGCCATGGAAGTATTGAGATCATTGCACAGCGCATCCTCAAATTTTGCGCGATATTCAGCAAAACGTTCCTTTTCTACCGCGCCCTCATCCTTTAAATCTGCAATCCGCTTTACCAGCTTGGTGTAAGCGGCTGTCATGTTGTCTAGCGCGTCAAAGGAAAACTCTAACGGCTTTCTGTAATGGGACTGTAAGCAGAACATCCGGTATACCATCGGGTTATAGCCCTTTTCCTCAAGCAAAGATACCGTCAGGAAATCCCCTTTTGACTTGCTCATCTTGCCGGCTTTGTCGTTCAAGTGGTTGACATGGAACCAGTAGCCACACCATTTGTGTCCTAGATAGCTCTCGGACTGCGCAATTTCATTGGTGTGATGCGGGAAAATATTGTCCACACCGCCACAGTGCAAATCCACGTACTCTCCCAGGTGCTTCATGCTGATGCAGGAGCACTCAATGTGCCAGCCCGGATAACCGACGCCCCACGGGCTCTCCCATTTTAACGCCTGGTCTTCAAATTTTGACTTGGTAAACCACAATACGAAGTCATTTTTATTCTTCTTATTCACATCCTCCTGCACGTCATCGCGCACGCCGACTAAAAGTTCTTTCTCGCTCTGGGAGGAAAATACATAGTAATCGTCTAACTTGGAGGTGTCAAAATACACATTTCCCCCGGCCACATAAGCGTAGCCTTTCTCTAATAGAACTTCTACCATATGAATAAATTCCGGGATGCAGTTTGTCGCCGGTTCCACAACATCCGGTGTCTTGATGTTTAACTTTGCACAGTCAGAAAAAAAGGCGTCTGTGTAAAATTTTGCAATCTCCATCACAGTCTTGTGCTCGCGCTTTGCACCCTTTAGCATCTTATCTTCGCCGGTATCGGCATCGGAAGCAAGGTGCCCTACATCCGTAATATTCATGACACGTTTTACATCATAACCAATGTAGCGCAATGTCTTTTCCAGCACATCTTCCATGATGTAGCTGCGCAGATTTCCAATATGCGCATAATGGTAAACGGTCGGTCCGCAGGTATACATTCCAATCTTTCCATCCTCGTGTGGGATGAGCGTTTCCACTTTTCTTGTCAGTGTGTTATAAAAGTTAAATCTGTTTTCCATTTGTATGCTCCTTTATTTTATTCCGTATTGTTATTAAAAAGGTTCTTAGCGTGCCGCGATAAGCTGACGCACAGTTTTTTCAAGCTCAAGCACGCGGTTAACCAGTTCTGCGTTTTCCCGCTGAAGCACATTGATATCTTCCTTTACCGGATCCGGCAAATCACACTGGTTCATATCGCTGCGCGGAATCTTTACATTGTCCCGCTTTACGATTCTGCCCGGAACACCAACCACCGTACAGTTTGGCGGAACTTCCTCAAGTACCACGCTCCCGGCACCGATTTTGGAATTTTCTCCTACGGTGAACGAACCGATAATCTTTGCTCCGGCACTTATCATGACGTTATCTCCGATGGTTGGATGACGTTTTCCGGTTTCTTTTCCGGTTCCGCCGAGCGTTACGCCCTGGTACATCGTCACATTGTCGCCTACAATTGCAGTTTCTCCGATAATTACGCCGCTTCCATGGTCAATAAAAAATCCTTTTCCAATGGTTGCGCCCGGATGTATCTCAATCCCTGTCTTTCGCGCTGCGCGCTGGGAAATGTAGCGTGCCCTGAAATAATGCCCCTTCAGATAATGCTTATGCGCTTTCCGGTAACTTATCATCACACGAAAACTCGGATAAAGCAAAACTTCCATCGGTGATTTGATTGCGGGATCCCGCTCTTTTATCACTTGAAATTCCTCTTTCAGATGTTTCAAGAATCCCATTTTATGCCTCCTTACCGAAACTGTTGCAGACCGCCCGAAGGGCTGTTTTACATAAAAAGTAAAACAGCCTCATCTCCTTAGAGACGAGGCTGCCCGCGGTTCCACTCTATTAAAAATCATATGATTTTCACTCACTGCATCTAACGCATGCAAAACGGATTTATCTAACAGAAACCTTCTGCTCAACAAATCAGCTCCCGGATGCACTTTCGGAATCTGCTGTTCCATGTCCGCTTCCAGCCGATGGCGGTCACTCTCTGTCGACAGTCTGGTTTCCTACTCTTTCCGTTCCACGCTTTTCTCATTTTCATAGTATAGTTTATGCAGGAAACCTGTTTTTGTCAACTTATTTCTGTGAAAATCCGGTGATTTCCACCTAGCGGTAGGTCACCACAATATCCCCTTCCAAAATTCTTGTTTTTCCATCCGGAATCAGATTTTCCGCCCCGCGCTTTACCAACGCAATCAGCACATTTCTTGGAAGTTTCAGCTCGCTGATAGTCTTATCGCACCACGGATGGTTCTTCGTAATCTGCTCTTCCTGCAAATCTTCCTGCTCACTCGGTTCATAGGAAGGAACACTTAAAATCACATTGTCCTCCGCTAAAATGACCGTGTCGCCCTTTGGAATCACCGTACTCCCGCCTCTTCGTATCATAAGCGCCAGGGAGCCGACCGGCATGCTGACCTCGCTGATTTTTTTATTCTCCCAGTTATGTCCCTTCGGAATATACATACGCATTAACGTAATTGCCGATTCTTCCTGGTAATCGTTGAAGGTCTTGCGGACATCGCACTGGTCATCCACCATGTTAAATTTCTTTGCAGCCCACGGAAGCAGAGTTCCCTGCACCGCTACGGATAACAGTGCCACCATAAATACGATGTGGAACAAATCGTTAGAGCCTGCCCCCGCCGCAATCGCCATAATCGCAAATACAATGGAGGAAGCACCTCTTAATCCTGCCCACGACACCATCAGGCACTGTCCGGTACTGCACCGGAACGGTTTTAACAGTAAAAATACTGCGATTGGTCTTGCCACAACGGCAAGAAATACCGTAATTGCAAGCGCTGTCAGAAATACATCCGGCAATTCATGCGGAAACGCCAAAAGTCCCAGTAAAAAGAAAATTACAATCTGAGAAAGCGTCGTGATACCGTCAAAAAACGGAACTAACACACCTTTTCCACGAATCCGGCTGTTTCCAAGGATGATACCCATCAGATAAACACACAGATAAGCATTTCCATCCACAAGCTCTGAAATTCCAAATGCAAAGAAAATCAAGCCAATCATAAAGATGGCATCGAGTCCCTCCGAGACCATCCGGGTCTTCTCAAGCAGAAGGATTCCGATTAATGCCATGATAATTCCAAGTAAAATACCAAATGCAAGCTGGGTAAACAGCATAAGTGGAATCTGTCCGATTCCCTCCCCCATTTTCAGCGAAATTCCCACAATTGTAAGTAGATATGCCGCCGGGTCGTTACTACCACTCTCAATCTCAAGCAGGGAAGCCGTTCCCTCTTTTAAGTTCAGCTTTTTCTTTCGCAAAACCGCAAACACACTCGCCGCATCCGTTGAGGAAAGCACTGCGCCCACAAGAAAACTGTCCACAAATGAAAATTTCAGTACGTAATAGCTGAATACCGCTGTCAGCCCCGCCGTCACGACAACACCGAGGGTCGAGAGCATCACGGCCTTCTTTGCCACCGGCCCCGCAATCGACCATTTGGTGTTAAATCCACCGTAAAACATAATGAAAATCAGCGCTACCGTACAGATATTCGATGCAATTTCATAACTGTCAAATGGAATATGTAAAATTCCGTCGCTTCCAAACAACATTCCCATTGCCATGAACAAAATCAGCGCCGGCATTCCGAATTTCCCGGAAAATTTATCCGCAAGAATGCTTAAGAACAAAACTGCTGCCACAAGTATCAGTGTAATTTCCATGCTGCACCATCCTTTTGTTGCCTGTTTACTGCTGCCGATTTTATTTTAGCATAAGATTGTTCGTTTGGAAACTATTTTGCCCTCCATTTTATAAATCTTTTACCATTTCTTTACTCAAGGATGTCTGAAGAGGTACTCCTTCCGCCCGTAAAACTGCATCTAACGCTTCCATTGTCTCAATCATATCTTTATCGTTTGCATTTTCTCCCATGTGTCCAATGCGGATGACCTGTCCAGCTAACACGTCAAAAGAACCCGCTAACATAATCTGGTGTTCATCACGCATCCGGGTGAGAATTGCCTCCGCCGTTGTCTGCTCCGGTACATCAAATACCGTTACCGTATTGCAGAACCCGCTCTCAAGGTGAAGGGTCAGTCCTGCTGCAACAATCGCTTTGCGGCACGCATTTGCAATTCTTGCATGGCGTCCCAAGATATCCGGGTCTGCCGCAATGTTATCAAACGCCGCGCGAAGTCCGTAAATATCACTAATTGGCATCGTATACGGAAACCATTTTTTCTCATAATAGCCCTCAAATGCCTTAAGGTTGGCATAAAAAGATGCAATCGGTGTCTTCCGCTCTGCCATCGCCTTCTTGGCATCTGTGCTGATGGTGACAAAGGTCAGTCCCGGAGGTGCACTGACTGCCTTCTGGGAACCACCGCACAAAAGGTCAATCCGGTAGTCATCCACCCGCATCTCTTCTCCAAACATTGCAGACACAGAGTCTACAACTGTAAGTATCCCATATTTTTTCAGTAACGGACAAAGCACGGACACATCATTTTTCATTCCGCTTGGGGTATCACAATGCACAACTGTCGCATATTTGTATCCAGTATGCTGTTTTAAAAATGCTTCAAGTGCTGCCGGGTCTATCGGATTCTTCCAGTCCACGGAATATAATTCCGGTACGCCACCGTACATCGAAACAAAATCCGCAAATCCTCTTCCGTAAATACCATTATCAAGCACTAACACCTTATCTCCCGGCTCGGTAAGTGACGCACACGCTGCCTCAAGCCCTAAAATTCCCTCGCCATCGAGAATCAATGTTTCATTTTCTGTGTGCAAAAGACGGCTGATTAACTCACAGGTTTCTTTATAAAAAGTAACAAACTCCTCATCCAAATCTGGATTCGTACATACCAGACTTCTCGCCATACGGACATTTTCCCGCACCTGCGTCGGTCCCGGTGTCATAATCTTATACATCTATCGTTTCCTCCTTATGGTATCCAATCTTTATAGTGTGCAATTGGGACAGGCATCACACCTGTCCCAGCAAATTTCAAAAATATGACACAGCTTTCACTGTGATTAGTTTAAAATCGCATTGGCAGCTTTCTTAAGCGGCACAATCACGAGCAGCACGATAACAGCTGCCACTCCAATCTGCACCAGATTGCCCGGAATGGAAAGCACTGGTGATACCCAGTTTCCATAGATGATTCCCTCTGCAATATAGTATCCAGCGATTTTAATGGCACAGGCAGCAAGCATTGCGACAACATACCAGCCGTAGCCTTTTTTCTTCTCGGTAATCCATCCCACGACAAAGCCCATCAATCCTACGATTACAAATGTAAATGGTGCCCAGAGTGTCCAGCCGGAAAGCAAATCAAAAAGTCCCATTCCGACACCGCCTGCAATCGCGCCTGTCTTTTTTCCAAATAAAATCGCAAATATAAACAGCGGTACATTTCCAAGGTGAATTAATCCACCTGCTGCCGCAATCGGAAGCCGTACATTGATAAATGCCGTAAATACATATACTAACGCCGTTCCAAGCGCGGTAATCGTCAGAAATTTCACCTGCTCATTTCCTCTGGTCTTTGTAACACCTGTCTGTTGTTCCATAATCCATCCTCCTTCGGTTTTACACCACGGACACCCTGTCAGGGGTCCGTTTAAATTGCATTTATCCTACAGGATTTCTGGACATTTTAACATAGCCAGTTTTCTTCTTTTTAACCATACCAGTTTTACTTTCTGCTGCAACCCGGACAGCCCGCGCATCCTGCGGCGGAATCTGCAACTGCAACACTGTTCTCATAAATTGTGGTAAGTGCACAGATTGCCTGCGATGAAATTCCCTGCTCCGTTCCCGTAAAACCCAGTCCCTCCTCGGTCGTTGCTTTCACATTAATCTGGCTCTCATCAATTCCGAGTGCCTTTGCGATGTTCTGCTCCATTTCTGCAATATAAGGGCGCATCTTCGGTTTTTGTGCGATAATTGTGGCATCAATGTTTTCCACCACATAACCCTTCTCTGCAATCAGTTTTGCCACATGCTCTAACAGTTTTACACTGGATATTCCCTTGTACTGCGGGTCTGTATCCGGAAAATGTTTTCCGATATCCCCAAGTGCCGCTGCGCCGAGAAGCGCATCCATAATCGCATGAAGCAGCACGTCCGCATCGGAATGTCCTAACAGTCCGAGTGTATGTGGAATCTTTACGCCACCGATTATCAGGTCGCGTCCCTCCACAAGTTTATGCACATCATATCCCATTCCTACTCGCATTTTGTTCCTCCCTGTTGTCTCTGGGTTGTTTGGTTTTCTTATAAATCAAAGAATAAACCGTTTTTTTCTTGCCTGTTCTTCATTAAGAATAATGAAATCCGGTATTTTCCAAATCTGCATTTCTTTTCTCAATTCCTTCTGGAATTTATCACGAAATGGGTCTAACCAGGCTGGCTCTGCATTTTTTACAACCAGAATCAAACGCATATCCAAATTTTCGACATTTTGCATCTGTTCAGGCACTCCACTCTGTGAATATCTTTTCATCACAATATTGGCATACAGCTCAAGCGAATGTCGCATTTTTTCTACAATCTCTTGTATGTATTCATGATATTTTTTCTTTTTCTCATTAGAAGAATCTGCCGTTATCTGATGCGGACAACTTTTCTTTGCTTCTATAAAACACAGTCTATTTCCTCTCAGCAACACAAACTCACAACTTCTGACACCATTTTGTCTAAGTTTCTCCTTGTATTGTTCACTATCTTCCATATAAAAAAACTGGTTTTCACTATATTTTCCAAATTGCATATCTGACTCTGGAATGATTATTTCCATCAAAGCACCTCCTCTATCTCCTGTTCATACAGCTGAATCGAAGTATCAATAATCGAATTGTCAGGCATTCCATTATGCAAATCACAAATTTGTGCTTCTTTTCCTTTATTTAAAGAAATACATTTCACGGTATTTTCTTTCTTAAGCGCAATTAATAATAATTTCTTGATTACGAAATACGAATGGCTGGTAATAAATACCTGTACTCCCATTTCATTTGCAATGCTGTCAATCATATCTAAAAATTGACATACTGCCTTTGGATGTAACGCTGACTCTATCTCATCTATAAAAATAATAGAATTTGTATTTAGATATCCATTCGCTAAAAGCCGGTCCATAATGGCAATCTTTTTTACCCCTTCAGAGGTTGCACCAATTGAAAATTTCTGATTCTTTTGATTTCTGTAATACCATTTACCACTATTTTCGTCATAATCAACTTTCCCATCAATCACATTGCTTACTACCTTACGTGAATCGGCAAATACAGCATAGTTTTTACCTTTCGATGGTGAAATTGTGAGCGCTTTGACAAGATCATAATAGGTATCGTCAAAACCAAAAGACTTATCAATTTCCCGCGATTTCAGAATAATAGAAAACAATGACAAAACCTCTTTTGCCGGAATAAAAATGGAATTTCCTTCCTTTCCGTTCACGGATGTTCCTACGGCTCCAACCTTACTTGCTGCACTTTTTGAAAATTGATACTCCAATGCCGTTTTATCCAATTTCATTCGGAAATCCAGACCTTCCTCTGACATTTTAGATACAATATCTCCTAATTTTTCCACCTGAAATGTCCATCTTAATTTTTCCGATAAAATATCATTCATAGGCGATATATCATCCCCACGTTTGTATTCTTCCAGTGCCTTTATGCCAGAATATAATGCTTTTAATAAAAATGTCTTTCCTGTTCCATTCTCCCCGATAATCAAATTTATATTTGAAAATTGTCTGCAATCAAACTTTTCAATCATACCAAAATTTTTTAATTGCAACTCTTCAATTCTATATGCCATATCTGCTTACCTCCCATTCACCATATCTTTACCAAAAGATTCCCTCTTCATACTTTTCCTCAGACCCGTTATTCCCGCCAAAATTGAGTAAAAACTTGCTTTCTCATTATAATATAATATTTTCATTCCAGCAATTAAATTTTATGCAACAAAAAACCCTAGCATCTGCTAGGGTTTTCAAAGTAGCGGAAGGGAGATTTGAACTCTCGACACCACGGGTATGAACCGTGTGCTCT
>OIXH01001944.1_pt1 | contig 21830 bp, 16 predicted proteins | sample 1587741 | NCBI WGS metagenome assembly OIXH01 (sample SAMEA3888916, study PRJEB22519) | human gut metagenome | biome: human gut; feature: human-associated habitat; material: faeces | place: Denmark | collected 2011 | reverse complement strand
TGCCTGCCTAATCCGAGGACACGCTTCAAGGTACCCCTATCAGGAGTAGCGGAAGAGCGCTCCCCTTTTTTGCATATGGGGTGTTTGCAGAAGCGGCACGCACCAAAGGCCCCCTTGTGTAAAGGGGGCTGTCGAGCGAAGCGAAACTGGGGGATTGTCGGTTACCGGACAACCCCTCCGTCGGGGCGTTAAGAAAACATGCCGGTGGCATGTTTTTAGCCACGATCTCGGCGGCTATGCCGCCGTAGCTGCCACCTCCCCTTACACAGGGGAGACTTTGGATGATGTGCTCCCACAATTCGATCCATGCCGCCATCGGCGGCACACCGAAGCTCTTCACTGCGCCCCGTCAGGGGTGCTTTCGTTCCACCCGTAAATTTTAATGAGCCGCTGGCTGGTGTAATAATACGCGCCTGCGGGGAAGTCCGTATAATTGGTGGTGTTGGAGCACAGCAGATAGTCCACCGTCTGACCCGCCTCGTCCCGGATGATGCCGGAGATCACGGTGGTGTGGTTGTGTCCGCCGTCAGGGCCAAGGATCAGGATATCCCCCACCTCGCCGGTGTAGTAGTTGGCCTCGGTGTCCGCCACCAGACCGTAGCCCTCGTTCTCACGGGCATAGCTGTAGAACCGGCCCACGTTGATCCACGACAGGTCAAGGCTGTTCTGGCCGTACCAGTACCACTTGCTGCCGCCCTGCTCGTCCATGGGAATACCGCCTGCCAGCAGCACCTGTGAGCCGAAGTTCATGCAGTTGCCGCCCACGTCGTCATAGGCATGCCACGCGCTGCTGCGCTGGTGGTCGTACTGCCGCATGTACTGCTCCGCCGCCGCCCGGTCATAGGGATGGTCGCACGTCAGCGTCACCTGCACCGTCTCCTGCCGCTGGAGCTGCCGCCGTTCGATGGCACGCAGCAGCTGCTGGAGCTGTCCGTCCTCCTCCTTGCCCTCCTGATAGGTCAGGCTGAAATAAGGGTTGTCGTCAGCCTCGTGGTGCTTGATGAGCCAGCCGTCCCCCTCCGGCACCAGCTCGAAGATGTGGGGCACGTCATAGAGCTTGCTGTCCACCTCCGGCGTGGCGGCAAAGTGCATCACCGCCGACTCGTCGGCCTCGATATGTATCTGCCCCTCCACGGCGTCCTCCTCGGTGGAGGGCTCCGCCTTGGTGACGGTCAGCACATAGTCCACGTCCTTCATCCGCAGGTCGATCAGCGCCCGGGCTCGGATGGCGTTCAGGGTGCGGATGGACGCCTGATGCATGGCGGCGTCCTCCTCATCGGAAAACAACGCCGTCAGTTGAGGCTCGTCAAACAGGGCGATATCGGTGTACCAGTCGGTCAGCAGCCGGGTCATCAGCTGCTTCTGCGTCTCCGTCACCAGTCCCTCCGGATCTTCCACCCGTCCGCTGACGGAGGTGGAAAAGCCGTCGTCCGGCGGTGCGGTCTGCTCCTCCTGCCCCTGGTTCGTCTGTGTCTGGCCGTTCTCCGCCGGAGAATTGTCCGGCTGCTGGCCGCAGGCGGTCAGCAGCATACAAAGCGCCAGCAACAGGGCGAAAAGCTTTCGTTTCATAAAAAACCCTCCCAAGATGCGACTGTGCGGCACCCCGGGGTAGGGTGTCGCACAGCTTTGTTTTTATTTTGCGTATTCCACGACCTTGGTCTCACGCAGCACGTGAACCTTGATCTGGCCGGGGTACTCCAGCTCGTTTTCGATGCGCTTGGCAAGCTCGCGGGCCAGAATGACCATCTGATCCTCGTTGACCTGCTCCGGCTTCACCATCACGCGCACCTCGCGGCCCGCCTGAATGGCATAGCTTTTCTCCACGCCGGGATAGGAGCTGGTGATCTCCTCCAGCTTCTGCAAACGCTTGATGTAATTCTCAAGGTTTTCGCGGCGTGCGCCGGGACGGGCGGCAGAGATAGCGTCAGCCGCCTGCACCAGGCAGGCCACCAGCGTCTTGCACTCCACGTCGCCGTGATGAGCCTGAATGGCGTGGACGATCTCTTCCTTCTCCTTGTACTTCCGGGCATACTCCACGCCCAGAGACACATGGGTGCCCTCAAACTCGTGATCCAGCGCCTTGCCGATATCGTGCAGCAGGCCTGCCCGCTTGGCGGCGTGAACATCGGCGCCCAGCTCGGCGGCCATCATGCCGGCGATATGGGACACCTCGATCGAGTGCTGCAGCACGTTCTGACCGTAGCTGGTACGGTAGTGGAGGCGGCCCAGCAGCTTCTGCAATTCGGGGTGCAGGCCGCGGACGCCGGTCTCCAGCACAGCGCGTTCGCCCTCGGAGCGGATGACGGCATCCACCTCCCGCTTGGCCTTCTCCACCATCTCCTCGATATGGGTGGGATGGATGCGGCCGTCGGCGATCAGCTTTTCCAGCGCAAGGCGCGCCACCTCGCGGCGTACCGGCTCGAAGCAGGACACCGTGATGGCTTCAGGCGTATCGTCGATGATCAGGTCTGCGCCGGTCAGCGTCTCGATGGCGCGGATGTTGCGGCCCTCGCGGCCGATGATGCGGCCCTTCATCTCGTCATTGGGCAGGGGTACCACACTGACGGTGATCTCGGCCACATGGTCGGCGGCGCAGCGCTGGATAGCGGTGGCCACGATCTCACGGGCGCGGGTGTCGGCTTCTTCCTTGGCGCGGGCTTCGATCTCCTTGATCTTCAGGGCAGTCTCGTGGGTAACCTCAGACTCCACCTGCGCGATCAGGTACTGCTTGGCTTCCTCGGCGGTAAAGCCGGAGATGCGCTCCAGCATTTCCGTCTGGCTGCGCTTGATGAGCTTGATCTCCTCCTGCTCGCGGTCAGCGGCGGCATGCTTGGCAGCCAGCGCTTCTTCCTTTTTCTCGATCTGCTCGGTCTTGTGATCGAGGTTTTCTTCCTTCTGCTGCAAACGGCGCTCCTGCTTCTGCAGGTCGGCGCGGCGTTCCTTGACTTCCTTCTCGTATTCGTTTCTGGAGCGCAGGATCTCCTCCTTCGCTTCCACCAATGCTTCGCGTTTCTTACTCTCGCCATTCTTGATGGCTTCGTTGACGATGCGCAGCGCTTCCTGTTCGGCATCCTGGATCTTGCCCTGGTCACGCTTCTGCTTCTGCCGTTGGATCAGAATACAAGTGAGGAGGCCAAGAACAAACGCAACAACGACCATTATCGCCGCGTATACGATTTTGATCATGGTTTCCTCCTGTAAAAATGGTGTATCCGGGCGTTTGTCTCCGTCCAGTGGGACGATGACTGCCCATAGAAAACAATCGAACGAAACCCCTATATCGCCCGATAATAATCCTTCATAATTCTACCCTCATTACGGTAAACTGTCAAGAAGAAAAACATACTGTTGTGAAAAATTTGTCCGCACGGGAAAAACATTTTGTCGAATGTGCCTATAGCCTTACGTATTCCGACCGGACGTACCCCGCCAGATTCCCGTAGCCCATGCTGTACCAGCCGTCTGTCTGGCCGTACACCGTCAGCTGCGCCTCATGTGGCACGCTGCCCACCACCTGCCCGCTCATGGCCGGATAGGCCCGCACGTTCAGGGCGTCCCGCTCCGTGACCACCGTGCCCGTTCGGGGCGTCATGGGATAGATAAAGGGCAGGGCGAAGTACTCTGCCAGCGACCGGGACAGGTTTTCCGCGATGTTCTGCACGTTGTCCTGTATCCACACCGCGTCGGCGGTGTTGTCGTGGTAGCCGATCTCCAGCAGCACCGACGGCGGCTTGGGCTGCCGCACCTCGCCCAGCGCCGTGGTGGCGCGGGCCGTCACCAGTGAGGGCAGCGGGTAAATTTCCTTCAGGTTCTCCACGAAGATGTTGGCCGCCCGCCTGCCGTTGGCGCTGGTGGGGTAGTAAAAGGCGATAATGCCCCGCTGCCGTCCCTCGGTGAAGCCGTCGCCGCTGGCGTTGGAGTGCAGCGCCAGATAGAAGTCGTAGCTCCCCCGCGCCGCCTGGGCGATGGAGGACGCGGCGGTCATATCCGGCGTGTTGCGGGTAAAGCGGATGGTGTTGGCCCGCAGATACGGCTCCATGGCGTCGGCGATCCGGTTCATCCAGTATTCCTCGCTGCCGGAGTCGGTGATGTACGGATTATATTCCTGTGTACTTGGTGAAATATAAATGTTGGGCATGGCGATTCCCCTTTCCGCATTTCTCCCTCATATATATGTAGCGCAGAGGAAAAGAATGTGCTATAATCCATTATTATTCACATCACACGACAGGAGAGAACCGCCATGAAAGCACTGCGTCCCTATCCCAAGATCACCATCACCCCCAAGGGGGAAGCCGCCCTGACAGGTGGGCACCCGTGGGTCTACGAGGGCGAGGTGACCGCCGTCGACGGCACGCCCGAGGACGGCACCCTGGTGGACGTGGTGAGCCGCCGGGGCAGTTGGCTGGGCTGCGGCTTCTACAACAGCCACTCCAAAATTCGCGTGCGGCTTCTCAGCCGCAACGCCAACGACGACTTTTCCGACGCCTTCTGGGAGCGCCGCGTCCGCTACGCCTGGGACTACCGCAAGACCGTCATGGGCGAGACCGACAGCCGCTGCTGCCGCGTTATTTTCGGCGAGGCCGACCTGTTCCCCGGCCTGACGGTGGATCGGTTCGAGAGTGTGCTGGTGACCCAGACCCTGAGTCTCGGCATGGAGCGCATCAAGGATCGCCTGTTCCCCCTGCTGGTAAAGGTGCTGCGGGAGGACGGACAGGATATCCGGGGCATCTACGAGCGCAACGACGTGGCCCTGCGGGAGCGTGAGGGCATGGCGCAGAACAAGGGCTGGTACGCCCTGCCCGGCGAGACGCCGCCGGAGAAGACCTGCGTGGACATTACGGAAAACGGTATCGTCTACACCGTGGACTTTGAAAACGGCCAGAAAACCGGCTTCTTTCTCGACCAGAAGTATAACCGCCTCGCCGTGGCCAAGCTGGCCAAGGGCAAGACGGTGCTGGACTGCTTCACCCACACCGGCAGCTTCGCCCTGAACGCCGCCAGGGGCGGCGCGGCCCACGTCACCGCCGTGGACGTGTCGGAGTTCGCCGTGCAGTGCGCGGCGGAGAACGCCCGCCGCAACGGGCTGGACGGCGTCATGGACTGCGTGGCCGCCAACGTGTTCGACCTGCTTCCGGAGCTGGAAAAGCAGCCCCGGAAATACGATTTCATCATTCTTGATCCCCCCGCCTTCACCAAGAGCCGCAAGACGGTGCACAACGCCATGACCGGCTATAAGGAGATCAACTACCGGGCCATGAAGCTGCTGCCCCGGGGCGGGTATCTTGCCACCTGCTCGTGCAGCCACTTCGCCACGGAGGAGCTGTTCATCAAGATGCTCCACAGCGCCGCCCGTGACGCGGGGGTGCAGCTGCGGCAGATCGAAGCCCGCCAGCAGTGCGCCGACCACCCCATCCTCTGGGGCGTGGAGGAGACGAATTATCTGAAGTTTTTTGTGTTTCAGGTGGTGTGAGGGGAGATTTCGTCCCCTCGGGGACGAGGCACTTTTGCCCGTGGCGGCAAAAGTACTCAAAAACGCCACTTAAACCTGCGGTTTAAGAATCCGCGCACGCTGTACTGTGTAAGCTGTCGCAATGGTTCAAGTTTTGCGGTGTAATTCCAGGTAGATGCTACGGCGGCATAGCCGCCGAGATCGGAGGCTAAAAACATGCCCCCGGCATGTTTTCTTAACGCCCCGACGTATCAACTTTCTTCCTGCGCCGCTGCCGCTGATATTATCAACGGTAGAACCAACAGCGTTGTTCGGCGTAGGCATCAGCGGCAGCGGCGCCGGAGCTGAGACGATCCTTTTAACGAAACGAAAAGAAAATACTTACGCAAACGTGAGGTATGCACTCCTACCTCCGCACAACGCATAGCGCGCCGGGAGGTGAAGGAACCGGAGGTTCCTTCCGGTGTTTTTGCCTACTTTTGTCACTGTTGACAAAAGTAGGTCGCGCCGGGGCGCGAAACTCCCCAACATCAAACATATCAAAAACCGGGCCCATCGGGCCCGGTTTTATTATTTACGCGGCATCCTCCGGTGTATCCTCCACGCCGTCCGGCGCAGGAGCCGACTGATCCGCGCTGGATTCGATACTGTAGATCGGCTGGGCGATCCCGCCTGCCGCCGCGTAGCAGCGCACCGTCACCACATCACCCACGTTCAGCAGTATCAGCTCCGGTGTGTCCGCAGCCTTTCCGCTGTACCACACGCCGTCGATGCACAGATAGTACCACGTGTTCCCGTCCATGACGGCGCTGCGGATATCGGTGACGGCTCCGGTGTGGGCGTCGGTCAGCGCAAGCTGATCGTCCGGCAAGGCGCTGTCCTCCGGCTGAATAAGGTTGGCGTTCAGCAGCATCTGCCGGTAGTTGCTCTCACACTCCGCCACGGTGCCGCCGGTGGCCACGATCTGGTACTGGCTGACATTGACCATGGCGTACATCTTAACCAGTCCCGCCGCGTCTTTCAGCGCCATGAAATAGGTGGGCTGCTCCGCCACGTTCAGCAACAGCGGGAAGGTAGCGGTGTACTTCATCTGCTGCACCTGACCCTGGGCGGACTCCATGGCGGAGTACTCCTCCGCGCCGGCCACGGCGTAGAACCGCGTCTCCTTGGTGCGCTGGTTGGACAGAATGAAGCCCACGTTGGACTCGTCGGACACCACGGAGGTAATGCCGGTATACATATATACATCGTCGCCGATGGCGATGTAGTTATACCCCTCTGTAGTGACGGTCACCTCCCGCTGTCCGAACAGGGAGTTCCAGAAGCCGTTGATATAGGTGCCGTGATAGTCGTACTGCTGGATGATCAGGTCGGCGGTATAGACGTGATCCACCCACGTGGGGATATCCGCCACATCATAATACGCCGTCTCGCCCGTTACGGCATTCACCAGTGCCGCGCCGGTGATATCCGTGCCGCCGAACAGACCGATGGTGCGGTCGATGCGGGGACAGACCCACCACGGGCGTCCCTCCTCGTCGATCTCGAAGGCGGGCTCGTCAAAGAGATAGGTGGGATAGTGGAACCGGAGATAGCGGTACAGATTGCGGCCGAAATGCTCGGCGGGCGTGTACCGGATCCCCTCCTCCAGCCGCACCACCTCCACATTCTGTGTCACCATGTCGATGATGAGATAGGCGGGCAGACCGGCGGAACGGTTATTCAGCCACTTGATGATGTCGCCGTATTGCAGGGTGGTGACGCGGACGGGGCGGCCCTTGTAGTTGATCTGGGTGTAGTTGTCGGCCACCTCGAACTGGGACACCATGTCCGCCAGCTCGCCCAGCTTGCGGTTGCCCAGCTTGGCGGCGGAGTCCTTGTCCAGCATGGGGATCTGGTCAAAGGAGATCTCCTCCACCTCGGCGGCGAAGTCGCCGTTTTCCACCGTCAGCAGATCACGGTAGCTGCCTGCCCGGAACACCTGCCAACCCACCGCGCTGCCGACCAGCGCCGTGACCACCAGCAAAATCGCCAGCGCCAGCGGGATCAGGCACTGCTTTTTCAGAAATTTGAAGTAGCCCTTTACGCCATCCCCCTGAAATCCGGAGGTCATCACGGCGCACAGGCCGTACACGCCGCACACCAGCAGCGTGAACACGTAGAATTCCGGCGCTTTCAGATTAATGGGCGGCAGGACGACATAGAAGTACGCCGCCGCAAAGACCAGCGTCACCGCCAGATTCAGCACCGTGCGGCCAAAGGGGGTGCCGACGGCCTTACGGGGCTTGGGGGTATGGCCCTCCCGGTGGAAGGGATTCTGACCCCGGAAGCCCTGAAAATTGGGATCGTTCCAGTTGGTGTTCATAGGGTTCTCCTTTCGGGTTTTCTTGGGTGTTTCGCGCCTGCGGCGCGAGGAAAGCTTCGCCCTGCGGGGCGAGACACTTTTGGCCACGGCCTCAAAAGTGTCCAAAAGGGCCGCTTAAACCTGCGGTTTAAGAATCCGCGCACGCTATGTCCTTTATAAATATGATACCTTATACCACGCGTTCGCGGGAAATGGTTATTATCGTTGCGTATGACGTATTGACTTTCGTTTTGCGCCGCTGCCGCTCATGCGTTGCAACGGTAGAAGATGAATCGCTGTACGGCGGCGCGATGAGGGGAGCGATCCGAGCGCTGCCAGTGGCAGATACAGCGAGGTGAGCGAGTGGCAGCGGTCAAAATTTCAAGCGCCCGCCGTAAGGCAGCGTAGAAATTTTGGGCACCGCAACAGGATCATCGCGCCCTACGAAATTCTATCGGTGACCATTCCGTAGGGCGGGGTGACCACACCCCGCCGCCTGAATCGACACGTCATCGGCATTTGCTTCGTAGGGGAGGGGCTCTGCCCCTCCCGCTCGATGACGGTAATGCCATCGATAGCGCCTTTGTAGGGGCCGACGACTCTGTCGGCCCTATCGGAAATGGTGCGGTCATCATCAGGGCGGACAGAGTCGTCCGCCCCTACACGCCATTTGCTGTACACTGTCCGTATACGGGCGGGCCATCGTGGTCATCGGCCCTACACATCTTCATTATACCCTACCCCACCCTCTCTTGTACAGCAATTTCAACTTGCATTTTCCGTTTTCTTCCGTTTTGGGGCGCAACTTCAGGTTGCGCAGGCCGTTCACAGATTGTTTACAGAAAAAGTCAAAGAAAGTCAAATTTACCTATTGACATTGTAGGCGGGCAGGTGTATCATATGTTCAAAGATCAAAGAAAGGCAAAGTCAAATAAGGAGGTCTTGCATATGGGTATCTCGGACGTGATCGCCAGCTTTATCCAATCGGCATTGGATGAAACGGACGGTGTGCTGGAATTGCAGCGCAGCGATCTGGCACAGCGGTTCAACTGCGTGCCCAGCCAGATCAACTACGTCATGTCCACCCGCTTCTCTCCGGAGCACGGCTACATTGTGGAAAGTCGCCGGGGCGGCAACGGCTACATCCGCATCACGCGGGTGCGGACAGACCGCAAAACGCTGCTGATGCACGTCATCAACTCCATCGGCGACGAGCTGGACGCCGCCAGTGCACGGGCCATCGTGCAGAATCTGGTGGACAGCGAAGCCATTTCCGCCGAGGCGGGACGGTCTCTGCTGGCCGGAACCGGCGACCGGGCGCTGCGCCGGGTGGACAAAAGCTGCCGCGACATGCTGCGCAGCGATATCTTCAAGCAGGTATTGATCCATTTGGTTTGATTTTTCCAAAGGAGGTTATGATTTATGAAATGCGAACGCTGTGGCCGTAACGAAGCCACCTTCTATTATCAGAGCAATATCAACGGCAGAGTGACACAGGTGCATCTGTGTCCCGACTGCGCGGCGGAGCTGGGCTATACCAGCCGTCTGGAGCAGAGCTTCCGTCCCTTCCGCCGCAGCTTCTTCGATCCCTTCTCGCTGCTGGAGGATTTCGGTATGCTGTCCAACCGCATGACCGAGTTCCCCGCCCCGCTGGAGGAAGCGGCCCGTGCCGCTGCCGGCATCCCCGAAAGCCCTGACGCGCCCGCCGGACTGGTGGGCCGGGATGAGGCTGTCCGTCTCCAGAAGGAGCGGGAGCGCAACGCGCTGGAAACCCAGCTGAAGAACGCTGTGGACAGCGAGAACTACGAGGAAGCGGCCCGTCTGCGTGACGAGCTGAAGAAGCTCTCCGCGTAAGACCCAAAATAGGAAAAAGGATGTGACCATTTATGAATGAGAATAAATTCACCCCTCGTGCTGAGGAATCCCTGCGTCTGGCGCAGGAAGCCGCCCAGGATATGGGCCATGATTACGTAGGCTGCGAGCATCTGCTGCTGGGTCTGCTGCGGGAGGAAGAGGGCATTGCCCACCGCGTGCTGACCGAATACGGCCTCACCGACGAGATGATCTCCGGTATCCTGCGGCATAACGTGGGACAGGGCACCTCCGGCGACGCGCCCAGTCAGGGCCTGACGCCCCGCGCCAAGAGCGTCATCGAGCTGGCTGTGGGCGAATCCCACCGGATGGGCGCCGGGTACATCGGCACCGAGCATCTGTTGATGGGCCTGCTGCGTGAGGGCAGCAATATGGCCGTGCGCATCCTGCGCACCGTGGGTGTGGATCCCCGGAAGATGTACGCCAGCGTGCAGCAGAAGCTCAGCGAGAGCTCGCCCCACACCGTCACCAGCGGCACAAGCACCCCCAACAAGGAGAACAAAAAGACCGGCAAGACGCTGGAGGAATTCACCCGCGACCTGACCGAAGCCGCCCGTCAGGGCAAGCTGGATCCTGTCATCGGCCGCGATAAGGAAATTCAGCGTGTGGTGCAGATTTTGTCCCGCCGCACCAAGAATAACCCCGTGCTGATCGGTGAGCCCGGCGTCGGCAAGACCGCCATCGCCGAGGGTCTGGCTCAGCGCATCGCCAGCGCCGACGTGCCGGAGGAGCTGCTGAACAAGAAGCTGCTGAGCCTTGACCTCAGCGGCATGGTGGCCGGCACCAAGTACCGTGGCGAGTTCGAGGAGCGTATCAAGAACGCGCTGGACGAGGTGAAGAAGGACGGCAACGTGATCCTGTTCATCGACGAGCTCCACACCATCGTTGGTGCAGGCAGCGCCGAGGGCGCTGTGGATGCCGCCAACATCATCAAGCCCGCTCTGGGCCGTGGTGAGATTCGCGTCGTCGGCGCAACCACCCTGAACGAGTACCGCAAGTACATCGAGAAGGATGCCGCGCTGGAGCGCCGGTTCCAGCCCGTCACCGTGGGCGAGCCCTCTGCCGAGGACACCGTGGCCATTCTGAAGGGCCTGCGGGATAAGTACGAAGCTCACCACAAGCTGACCATCACCGATGAGGCGCTGGAGGCCGCCGTGTCCCTCTCCCGCCGGTATATCAACGACCGTTTCCTGCCGGATAAGGCTATCGACCTGATGGACGAGGCCGCCTCGCAGGTGCGCATGAAGGCGGAGAGCGCCTCCCCCGACCTGAAGTCGCTGGAGGAGAAGATCGCCGCCCTGCACCGTGAGAAGGCGGAAGCCATCACCGCCCAGGACTACGAGAAGGCCGCCCAGCTGCGGGATATCGAGAAGAATTACACCGATCAGGTGGAGATCGAGCGGGACAACTGGCGCAGAAAGCTGAGCCAGAACCGCGGCACCGTCACCGCCGACGACATCGCCAACGTGGTGGCCGGCTGGACGGGCATCCCCGTCAACCGTCTGACGGAGGACGAGAGCCTGCGTCTGCTGCGTCTGGAGGAGACGCTGCACCAGCGTGTGGTGGGGCAGGACGAGGCCGTCACCGCCGTGGCCCGCGCCATCCGCCGCGGCCGTGTGGGTCTGAAGGACCCCAAGCGTCCCATCGGCTCCTTCCTGTTCCTGGGCCCCACCGGCGTAGGCAAGACCGAGCTGTGCAAGGCGCTGGCCGAAGCCATGTTCGGCGATGAAAACGCCATGATCCGTATCGACATGTCCGAGTATATGGAGCGTCACACCGTGTCCCGTCTGGTAGGCTCTCCTCCCGGCTATGTAGGTCACGAGGAGGGCGGCCAGCTGACCGAAAAGGTGCGTCGCAAGCCCTATTCCGTGGTGCTGTTCGATGAGATCGAAAAGGCCCACGAGGACGTGTGGAACATCCTGCTGCAAATTCTGGAGGACGGCATCGTCACCGACTCTCAGGGTCGCCGGGTGGACTTCAAGAACACCGTCATCGTCATGACCTCCAACGTGGGCGCCAAGAACATCACCGCCGCTGAGAACGCCCCGCTGGGCTTTGACGGCAGCGAGAAGCAGAAGGAAGCCAACGAGGCCGCCCGGTTCGCCCGTATCAGGGAAGCCGTGATGGCCGAGCTGAAGCGCACCTTCAAGCCGGAGTTCCTGAACCGTATCGACGAGACCATCGTGTTCCGCCAGCTGACGGAGGAGGACATTGTGAAGATCGCCCACCGTATGCTGTCCGTCACCGGCAAGCGTATGGCCCAGCAGGGCATCACGCTGGTGTCCGACGAGGACGCGGTTGCGGCTCTTGCCAAGGACGGCTTCGACGCCGAGTATGGCGCACGTCCCCTGCGCCGTTCCATCCAGAACACCGTGGAGGACGCCGTGGCCGAGCAGATGCTGGAGGGCAAGCTGAAGTACGGCGACACCGCCAAGGTAACGCTGCATGACGGCAAGGTGGTCGTGGAGAAGATTCCCGCCGCCGAAGCGCAGGCCGAAGCCATCGCCGAGGAAGCGGAGGAAGCCGCCGGTGAAGCCGAGTCCCCCGCCGAAGCAGCGGAGGATTCCCCTGACCACCCCCAAAGCGCCGAATAAAGGGTAAATAAAGCAAACAGGAACCGCTCAGGCCGTTTGGCCCGAGCGGTTCCTTGTTGGATACCCCTGCCTGTCCGAGTAGACAGGCAGGGGTATTTTTCTGTACGGAATATGTAAACTCCCCTTAAACAAAGCGGGGAAAATTTTGGAAAGGTGTACTTTTGCAAATTGCAAAGGTACACCTTTCTTAATACAAGTATACAGAAAATTCTTGATTTTTCAAGGGTTAAATTAACGATTGAGTGTAGAAAATTGGCGCTTTGAAAAGTACGCTTTACAAAACACAGAAAAGGGAGATGGAAATATGCCTCTGGTACAAGTAAAGTGTACGAACTGCGGCGCGAATCTGGAAATCGACAATACGCTGGACGCGGCGGTCTGCCCCTACTGCAACGTGCCGTTTGTTGTGGAAAAGGCCATCAATAATTACAACACGGCGAACCACATCAACGCCGGGGTCGTCAACGTCTACGGCGGCAACTCGGCGGATTTTGTGATCCGCGGCGGCGTGCTGGAAAAGTACAACGGCGCGGCCACGGAGGTCGTGATCCCAGACAGCGTAAAGATTATAGGAGATTCTGCGTTCTCTGGCTGCAAGGGGATCACTTCAGTGGTCATACCGGATTCGGTACAGGAGATCGGGTCAGATGCATTTAGAGACTGTATAGCGCTTCCCCATATCACAATACCTGACTCTGTTCAGAAAATTGGAGGGGACGCGTTTGCTGGTTGCCAGTCACTGACAGCCATCACAATACCGGACTCTGTGAAAGAAATTGGGATCTGTGCATTTAAATGTTGCAGCTCACTTACTTCTCTTACAATAGGAAATTCGGTAACATACATTGATTCTTACGCTTTTTGGGGGTGCAGTTCTCTTACCGCGATTGTTATACCGGCTTCGGTACAACGGATTGGTATTGAAGCCTTTTATTATTGCGAGTCATTGCGGACTGTTGAATTCAAAGGCAACCCGCAATGTTATTCAGATGCGTTTAGTGGCACGCCCTATCAGGAAGCAAAAGAGCGGGAAGCAAGAAGGCAATGGGAAGCAAAAAGACGGCAGGAAGCGGAACAGAAAAGCGGCTGCTACATCGCTACCGCCGTATACGGCTCCTACGATTGCCCGGAGGTGTGGACGCTGCGCCGCTTCCGGGATAACACACTGGATCGCACGTGGTATGGGCGGGCGTTTATCCGCGCATACTACGCCGTCAGCCCCACGCTCGTCCGCTGGTTCGGCAAGGACAGCTGGTTTCAGGCGCTGTTCCGGCCCATGCTGGATCGGCTGGTCGACCGACTGCGGCAAAGCGGCGTAGAGGACACGGCGTATCAGGATAAGTATTAAGGCCGGAGGTTCACTGTGCACAAGTGACCAACAGAGGCGGACAGAGTCGTCGGCCCCTACACAGGTTTTGGCGTTGACACCATCAGTAGGGGCGGACGACTCTGTCCGCCTTTTAAGATTCAGTGTGCGATTCCCCTATTCCGCCCAATGTCAACTCCAGTTGCGGATTTGGAAGCCCTGATAGGTGGACTTTACATCCCGTTTTTGGTAGAATAGCACCAGAAACGGAAAGGAGAAACGCCTATGACCTTTGGAGAAAAGCTGCAAGCCCTGCGCAAGGCCCGCAGTTGGAGTCAGGAGGAGCTGGCCACGCAGATCAATGTCTCCCGGCAGGCTCTGTCCAAGTGGGAGAGCGGCGCGTCCGTGCCGGACACGGAGAACGTGGTAGCCCTCAGCCGCCTGTTCGGCGTCAGCACCGACTATCTGCTGCTGGAGAACGGGGAGACCACGGCGCAGGCCGTTCCGACGGCTGCTCCATCGGCGGAGAGCAAGTGGCCGATCATGCGCATCGTGTGGCTGTTCACGATGATCCTCGCCATTCTGGGGAAGATCGCCCTGCGTATCTGGGCCTCGACCCTGCCGCCCACTGTCGTATATAATGGGTCGGATCGAGTAGGAGAACTGACCGGCATGCGGAATCTGACCGAAACCTATGACGTAGGCTGGCTGGTTTTTCTGACGTGGTTCTTGCTGCTCCTGGGCCTTGCGGGTACGGTGCTTTACAAGCAGCTGCGGGAATTCTTCTTCGGCGGCTGGCTGAAATAGCTGTGAACATAAGAAAAAGACGGCGTGCGCCGTCTTTTTCTTATGTCACCATATTGATGATCTCCTCCATGGAGAACTGCTCTTTATAGTAGCTCAGCTGGCCGTCGATCAGCTCGTCCAGCACCCGCATGCCCAGCAGCTCCACCGGGGCCTTGTCATCCGTCAGGATATGATCCCCGCCGGTATAGTCCCGCAGATCCCGCGCTACCGTTTCCATCATGGCGGCGTAGCTGGTGTTTTGCAGAAGAACGCGGTTTTCGTCAAAGGTCTGCCGCAGGTCATCGGAATCGGAGCAGAATACCACCGTATTGGTGTTGGCGGGCACGTTGACGGTGTAGGTGTGGGCGAACACGCTGGACATGGTGTCGCACAGGTACTGGTTGATGGAGCCGTCCTGCGCGGAGGTCATGTTCAGGTTCACCACCATGACGCCGCCGGGCTTCAGATGCCGCTGTACCTCGGTGAAAAACTCCACGCTGGACAGCTGAAAGGGAATGGTGATGTCCTGATATGCGTCCACCATGATCACGTCAAACCGCTTCTCCGAAGCGGTCAGGTACGCCCGGCCGTCCTCCACCGCCACCTCCACGCTGTCCGGCAGGCCGAAATACTCCGTGGCGATATCGGCAATCTTTTTGTCGATCTCCGCGCCCTGCACCGTCACACCGGGAAAGTACCGCACGCAATAGCTAGCGTAGGTGCCGGAGCCCATGCCCAGGATCATGACGGCGCGGCTGTCGTTGTCGCTGCCGTTCATGCCCGCCATGCAGGGCGCCGCCAGCGCGTAGTCGTAGTACATGCCCGTCAGCTCCGTGTCCTTCCGCTGGATGGACTGGACGCCGAACAGCACGTTGGTGGACAGGGTGGTCTGCCGGTCGCTGTCCTTCACCTGCAAATAGTTGTAGATGGATTCGTCCTCCAGCGCGATATCATTCTCCCAGAAGGCGAAGCTGTAGGTGGGCAAGGTGAAGCACAGCCCCACAATGACCACCGCCGCCACGATGCCCTTAAGCATTTTCTTCCGGGCGAAGGCAAAGTACACGATGCCGATAGCCGCCAGCACCCCGGCGAAGATCAGGAACGTGGCCGCCGTGCCCACGGCGGGAATGGTGATGAAGGTCGGCACAAAGGTGCCGATGATGCTGCCGATGGTGTTCAGGGCGTTCAGCTTGCCCACAGTCTTGCCGGTGTCGTCCAGATTGTCCACCGTGAACTTGGTCAGGGACGGCGTCACCGTGCCCAGCAGCACGCAGGGGAAGGCGAAGATCACCAGACACGCCGCCAGCGCCGCCCAGACGAGGAAGTTTTTCGTCACGAACATGGCCAGCAGCAGACTGACGCCCGCAATGAGCCACCGCCCCACAAAGGGGATCAGGGCGATCCAGATGGCGGCGATCAGAATACGGCCATAGAGCTTGTCCGGCGAATTGGTCTTGTCCGCCAGCTTGCCGCCCCACAGGTTGCCGATGGCCATGGCGATCATGATAACACCAATGATGACCGTCCACACGATCTGGGAGGAGCTGAAATACGGGGCCATCAACCGGCTGGCGCCCAGCTCCACCGCCATGACGGACACACCGGCGAAGAATTCGGTCACGTAGAGAAAGAGTTTGCTGCCCAGCAGCTTGTTTTCCATGCGGGGAACCTCCTGTTGTTGAGATAGCAACAGTATAGTGTCTGCGGGGGATATTGTCAATATTCCGTCTTGTGGTGAGTATTGCCCTCGGGCGGAAGATTTGCTATAATAAAGGAACTTTGCTGGCGGAGAGGGGAGAGCATTCATGCGGACATTGGCGATCCTGGCGTTCTCCTTCGCGGTGGGTACGCTGGCGGCGGCACTGGAGCCGAAGGGCGGCTGGTGGCTTCCTGCCGCGGCGGTGCTGCTGGCACTGGCGGTTGCGGCGTTCTTCCTGCGTAAGCGTTTGGGAGACAAAGGCCGCCGTGCGCTGATCTGCGCGTCGCTGGCGGCATCGCTGCTGTATTTCACCGGCTATCAGCACTGGGTGCAGCAGCCGGTGCTGGACAAGTGCGGACAGGAGCTGCCCTTCTCCGGCGTGGTCTGCGGCGAAGCGTGGGAAACGGACTACGGCGCGCGGGTGACGATCCGGCTGGACGGCCATCCCTTTGCCAAAGCGGTGCTGTACGGTGATGAAACGCTGCTGACGCTGGAGCCGGGCGATACCGTGTCCGGTACGGCCCGGTGGAACGACGCCGCGCAGGTGGCGGATACCCGGCTGACCACCTTTACCTCCAAGGGTATTTACGCCCTGCTGTACGCCAGAGGGGAGCTGGACGTGACCGCCGGTTCCTCCAACAGCCTGCGGTGGCTGCCGCAACGGGCGGGACTTGCCTTTCAGGAGAAGATTCGGGCCATCTGGGACGATCCCCGGACAGCGGGCATCATCTCTGCCGAGCTGACCGGCAGCAAATATGACATTGCCGACGAGGATTACCTCGTCATGCGGGGTGCGGGTCTGGCGCACCTGTTCGCGGTGTCGGGCCTTCACTGTGCCTTTCTGGTGACGCTGCTGGCTCTGCTGCTGCCCCGGTCACGGCGGCGGCTGTTCTGCGGTGTTACCATCTGCGTGCTGCTGTTCTATATGAATATGGTGGGGTTGTCGCCCTCGGTGGTTCGTGCCTGCATCATGCAGATCGCACTGCTGCTGGCGCCCCTGTTCCGCCGGGACAGCGACTCCTTTACCAGTCTGGGCATGGCGCTGCTGGTGATTTTGCTGGGCAATCCCTTTGCCGCCGCGTCCATCAGCTTCCAGCTGAGCTTTGCGGCCACCTTCGGCATTGTGATCCTGTCCGGACGGCTGTACCGCCTGTTTTTCGACTGGTATCAGGGGAAGAATAAGCATGTGCGGCGTGTGCTGGCCTTTGCCGGCGCCAATCTGGCGGTATCGCTCAGCGCCACCATCTGCACCGTACCGCTGGTGGCCTACTATTTCAATACGCTGTCGCTGGTGTCGCCGCTGGCCAACCTGCTGGCGGTGCCTGTGGCGGGGTACGGCTTCATGGCGTCCTTCGTCACGGTGCTGGCGGGCTTCGTGTGGCTTCCGGCGGCCAGAGTGCTGGGTTGGGCGGCCTATGGTCTGATCCATGCGGTGCTGTGGATCGCGTGGGCCTTGACCCGATGGCGGTATCACGCCGTCTATTTCGATAACCACTATCTGCGGCTGTGGATGGTGGGGGCATATCTGGGCTTCGGCCTGTGCGCCGCGGTGAAGAAATGGCGCAAGCGGAAGTATCTTATCGCCCTGCTGGCAACGGTGCTGACGCTGGCGCTGGCCATCTGGAGCAACACGCTGGTCTACCGTGCGGGCAACATGAATGTGGCGGTGCTGGACGTGGGACAGGGGGAGAGCGTAGCCCTCTATTCCGAGGGACAGGCCATTCTGGTGGACTGCGGCAGCTCCAACAGCTATATCGACGCGGGCGCCGTGGCGGCGGATCAGCTGTCCGCTATGGGAATCCACCGGCTGAAGGCGGTAGCCGTCACCCATTTCCACGCCGACCATACCAACGGCCTGTATACGCTGCTGTCCCGGATACCGGTGGATACCCTGTACCTGCCGGACATGGAGGATGAGTACGGTGTCCGGGAGCGTCTGCTGGAAGCGGCGGAGCAGTATGATATTCAGGTGGAGTGGGTGCGCCGCACCACGCTGGCGGCAGCGGGCGACATGGTGGTGACGCTGTACCCGCCGGTAGGCGAGGGTGACATGAACGAGCAGGGTCTGTCCGTGCTGGGCAGCGCCCACGACTTTGACGTGCTCATCACCGGCGATATGAAGGATACCACCGAGCGGGCGCTGCTCGAAAAATATCCCATCCCGGATATCGAGGTGCTGGTGGTGGGCCATCACGGCTCCAAATACAGCTCCTGCCGGGAGTTCCTGGCGGCCACGCGGCCGGAGATCGCCGTCATCAGCGTGGGCCGCAACAGCTACGGCCATCCCGCGCCGGAAACGCTGGAGCGCTTGGAGGAAGCGGGCGCTCTCGTGCGCCGCACCGACCGGGAGGGCACCATCACCATTCATGGAGGAGACGAACATGGCGGAACATAAGGGCTTTACCCGTCTGAAGGCCGACCTGAAGGCGGAGCAGATGCAGAATGTCTATATCTTTTACGGCGAGGAGACGTATCTCCGGGCCCGGTATTTGCAGCAGGTGCGGCAGCTGCTGATCCCGGCGGGGTTCGAGGAGTTCAACGACCATCACCTCAGCGGCAAGGGCCTGACGGTGCAGGTGCTGTCCGAGGTAGTGGAGGCCATGCCCATGATGGCCCAGCACACGCTGGTCACGGTGGAGGACATGGATCTCTTCAAGCTGGACGAGAGCCAGCGGAACGCCCTGATCGCACTGCTGGAGGACTTTCCGGAGTACTGTACGCTGATCTTCATCTATGACACGCTGGACTACAAGCGGGACGGCAAGATGAAGAAGCTGTGCGCCGCGCTGGACAAGCATGTCTGCGCCGTGGAGTTTGCCCAGCAGGAGCGCGCCCAGTTGGTGAACTGGCTGCGCCGCCGGTTTACGGCGCTGGGGCATGATATCGATTCCTCCGCCGCCGACCACCTGCTGTTTACCTGCGGCACACTGATGACGGATCTGGTGCCGGAGATCGAGAAGATCGCCGCCTACGCTAAGCAGGAGCGTATCACCATCGACGATATCAACGCTGTGGCCGACCCGGTGCTGGACGCCCGAGTGTTTGACATGACCAACTGCGTCACGGCGGGGAAATATGACGACGCCGCCCGTGTGCTGGCCGACCTGCTGCGAATGCAGACGGAGCCCATCGCCATTCTGGCGGCGCTGGGCAAGGAGCTGCGGAAGCTGTACACCGCCCGCATGGCGCTGGATACCGGCAAGGACCGCTTCTGGCTGAAGCAGCTGTGGAGCATGAGCAGCGACTATCCCGCCAAGCTGCTGCTGCAGGCGGCGAAAAAGGTGGATCACGACTGGTGCAGTAGCGCCGTCATCCGCTGCCAGCGGCTGGATCGCCGCATGAAAAGCGAGCGGGGCATGGACAGCGAGGCGGAGCTGAAGCTGTTCCTGATGGAATTGGCAGGTGTCCGGTGAAGCCCCGCATCCGTGAGGTCATCATCGTGGAGGGCCGCTATGACAAAAACGCCTTGTCTCAGGTGGTGGACGCCGTGATCCTGACCACCGAGGGCTTCGGCGTGTTCCACGACAAGGAGAAGCTGTCCTATTTCCGCCGTCTGGCGGAACAGCGGGGCGTAATATTGCTGACCGACCCGGACGGTGCGGGCTTTGTCATCCGCAATCACCTGAAGGGGGCTCTGCCGCCGGAGCGGGTGAAGCAGGCCTATGTCCCCGACGTGCCGGGCAAGGAGCGCCGCAAGAAAAAGGGCGGCAAGGAGGGCAAGCTGGGCGTGGAGGGCATGTCTCCCGCCGTGCTGCTGGAGGCGCTGCGCCGCTGCGGTGCCACCTTCGAGGGGGAGGAGAGCAGGCTGCCCAGCGCCGGTATCACCCGCGCCGACCTGATGGATAAGGGGCTCATGGGCCCCAACAGCGCGGCAAAGCGGGCGGCGGTGCTGCAAACGCTGCAATTGCCGGAGCATCTCACCACCACAGGCCTGCTGGACGCGCTGAACCTGCTGCTGACGCGGGAGGAATTCGACACGCTGTAACCCCGCCGTTCGATGGCTTTCCCCTTGCATCTGGCGAAAAAATGTGCTACAATGTGTATCCAGCCCAGCGAAAGGAGGGACTTGCCATGGCGAAAAGCGGCGGCGTCAAGACGGCGGCGCAGAATCGAAAGGCCTTTCACGATTACTTCGTGGAGGAGCGGTACGAGGCCGGTATCGAGTTGGCAGGCACCGAGGTCAAGTCCATCCGGGGCGGACAGCTGAACCTGAAGGACAGCTATTGCGCCGTGACGAAAGAGGGCGAGCTGATGGTGTACAACATGCACATCTCGCCCTACGACAAGGGCAACATCTTCAACCGCGACCCCGACCGGCCCAAGCGCCTTCTGATGCACAAGCGGGAGATTCGCAAGCTTCACGAGGCCCAAAAGCTGGACGGTTACGCCCTGATCCCCCTCAGCGTCTACTTCAAGAACGGTCTTGTAAAGGTGGAGCTGGGCGTCTGCAAGGGCAAGAAGAACTACGATAAACGGCAGGCGATCGCCGAGCGGGACGCCAAGCGTGAAATGGATCGCGCCCGCCGGGAACGCTACTAATGATACAAAGGAGGAGCATCCTATGGAAAATAACCCCATTGTCACCATCGAAATGGAGGACGGCGGCGTCATCAAGGCGGAGCTGTACCCCAATATCGCGCCCCAGAGCGTGTATAACTTCATCTCTCTGGCCAACAGCGGCTACTATGACGGCCTGATCTTCCACCGCTGCATCTACGGCTTCATGATCCAGGGCGGCTGCCCGCTGGGCAACGGCACCGGCGGCCCCGGCTACTGCATCAAGGGCGAGTTCAAGTCCAACGGATTCAACAACGACCTGCGGCACACCCGCGGCGTGCTGAGCATGGCCCGTACCATGATCCCCGACAGCGCTGGCAGCCAGTTCTTCATCATGCATAAGGATGCGCCCCATCTGGATGGTGAATACGCCGCCTTCGGCATGGTCATCGAGGGGATGGACGTGGTGGATGCCATCGCTTCCACGCCCCGCAACATGATGACCAACAAGCCCAAGAAGGATCAGCGCATGGCCAAGGTGCGCGTGGACACCAAGGGTGTTGACTATCCCGAGCCGGAGAAGCTGCCGGAGCGGTAAATCGGAAACGAACGGTTTCCCTTCCCAGTTCCCTCTCCCGCCCGATCTCGGGCGGGCTATACGGGGGCGTACTGGTTTCGACGGGGGTGTGGAGACCGGATAAGCGGGCGGTGGCGCCTGACCACCATACAACGGGCAAATTAAAATTAACTGACAACACGAATACTGTTGCCGTCGCTGCTTAACGCAGTGACCGTCTGAACCGGAGCGGCCACCGGCCGGGGAAGGCGTCGTTTAGGTGGCGTCCGTGAGGCGGGTAAGAGTTGCCCCGCCCACGCATCATGACTCTACTGAATCGCCGCGTCTGTTGCGTGCCGCGTCGAGGAGGGAATGTCTAAATCGTAACTGCGCCCGGAGAAAGTCCTGTTAAAGCGCTTTCGGACAGGGGTTCGACTCCCCTCGCCTCCACCAAAAAAGAGATGCACCCTGAAAGGGTGCATCTCTTTTTTGGTCAGCCTGTCAAAGAACGCCAGTTCTCGTTATGCGAGAGCTGGCGTTTTAGTCGTATCAAAGAAGAAATAGGGCAGAAAAACAAAGAAATCAGAGCGGCTCCACTTCCAGAGGGCCAGTTTTTTGAGATTCATGGCAGCATATTTAAGCCTCACCCATGCCGAGACACGGGCCAGACCTCGGTGGTGTGTATAGCGCATGGCATGTTTTTCTTTTGCATCCGCAAAAACAC